>Ga0180438_10004433_pt1 | contig 20222 bp, 24 predicted proteins | sample SS_ome_12_FD_132455 | JGI IMG/M metagenome (GOLD analysis project Ga0180438, IMG submission 132455) | Hypersaline lake sediment archaeal communities from the Salton Sea, California, USA - SS_3_D_2 metaG | ecosystem: Environmental > Aquatic > Non-marine Saline and Alkaline > Hypersaline >... | reverse complement strand
CCAGTGAAGAAAAAGATTCTTGTGGCAAAACGAGGAATAGGTTATAACCCAATAAGAAAAGGTCAAAAAAAGAGAAAAACTGTGAGGGGTAATGAAGTAACCTATGATATGACCCTAATAAATTTGTTAGTGGTAAAATATGGTGATGCTGAACTCTTTAAAGCAAAAGAGGACGAAGAATAATAAAGATTAAGAAAATTTGAGTTGAATAACCATGGTTAAAGTTAAAAAATGCTCATTTTGTGGATACGACATACCAATTGGGAAAGGTCATATGTTTATTAAAAGAGATGGAACAATTTTAAATTTCTGCACTCAAAAATGTAGGAAATCAATGTTATTATATAAGAAAAATCCACGTAAAACTCGATGGACAAGCTTTTACGGTAAAGAATAAATAATAATTTGAGCGATTATCTTTTTAGACGTGGGCTTAAAATTCTTTTTGGTTTTAAAAGATTACTAAGTTTACGATTTATCGAAGTTAAAAAAGATCCAATGTCTTTAACAATTATTTCATTTTCATTTATTTCAAATGGAATTTCTCCTTCAATTGAAGAAATGAAGTTATTAAATTACTCGGGTGTAACTCCAGAATCTAAAAAGAATTTTACAGGAACTCTTTGGTTTCTTCTTAGAGTATTTTTGAAAAAATAAAGATTGATTATTATTCTAATATCTTCATCTTTATTCCCTCCTCAAGTAAATGTTCTTTTAAAACCGATATTAAAGCTTGATATTGACTCATTTGTAAACTTAATCAAATTGAGACTCTAAACAAATTTTAAAAGAGACTAATGTTTATTAGTTGAGAATTATTTTAGCGATGCATCATTTTTTGCGATAAGAAACACAAAAATCTAATAAATTATACTTCTCTTTTAGCTTATAAGTTAGATTTTTATTTGAAATATTAATGATACAAAAGACAAAAAATACTAATGGTCTTAAAACTCTATCTTTAGTAGAAAATCTACGGACCGAAATCTCAAAATTCTTACCAAAGGATATATTATGGGGAGGAACATTGTCCTACGACAAATTATCCAAATACTTGGGTAAGAATCAACGCTATTTAAGAACTCTTAAAAACAGGATAACTAATGAAACATATCCGAGCTATAATCCTAATTTTACTTTTTCTAGGGCGGATTTAGATGGTTTTATCATAAAACTTTCTGAGAACTTTGGAGAAGATAAAATTAAACACTGTAATCAATTAATTTCAGCCTATAAGGAAGAAGTTGATGTATTTGATTATACAAATCAACAATGGCAAGTCCATAATCCCCATCTTAGATTTGACGCTTTTAAGAAATTGGACAAAAAAAAAGATGGCTACTATTTCGGACTACTTCTAGCAGATGGAACATCGGATAATAGAAAAAATATTGGACTATTTCTTGAAAAGACAGACATCAAGGTAATAGAACGTCTTAAAAAAGATCTCCGAATATCTAATCAAATTGAACATGAAATCGACAAAAGAAAAAAGAAAAAAAATAGTGAATTCCCTGAACGGTATGGAGTAAGAGTAGGATGCAAACCCATGATGGAGAATCTCAAAAAGCTTGGATATTTTCATTTCAAATCAGGCGAGGCTTTAGAAGAAGGCTTTTTTACCAATTTAAGAGAAGATATCCGATATAGTGTATTACTAGGTTTTTACGACGGTGACGGTGAGAAAGGTACTTCTAAAATTTTTTCTACGAATAAAAAATTCCTTGAGCAAATTAAAAAGGAATTTAATATAGCCTCAGATTTAAGAATTAGCTCCAAAAGTGGAGAGCATTTCGTATTCTATAAGAATTGCAGGACAAAAACTAAGTATTATTTAGCTCTAGGATCAGAAATATTTAATAAAATGATGGAAATCTATAAATTCAGCATGGAAAGAAAGCGTAAATATTATCCTTTAGGTCCCAGTAGATTTGTATATGAATCTTTAAGAGAGAAAATAAAAACTAAAGAAAATCTCGAACGTCTTATTCTTAACGGACCCACTTATAAATTAACGGAAGTTTTTAATGTCAATTTTCAGACATTTAAGAAATTATTTAAAGAGTGGAAAGTCGATCCTCTCCCAATATCATTCTGGAAACGGCAAGATAATAAAGGTTGGAAAAATGATTTTGATGAAAAAATGAAGCAATTTTTGGATAATCTTAACTAAGAATAACCAATCTTCATTGAAGCCTCGAAAACTTTAAGAGATCATCAATCAAGTCCACATGTGAGACGATCATTCTTTTACAACAAAAGCGATGAATACCTAACTTTTTAAACGCATCTTCAGCATTTTCTCCTTTTTCTATAAGCTCTAAAAAAGGTTTGTAGATGTGAGCAATTAACTTACCACAGGAGAAGCATCTTATCGGAATTATCATGGTGGAATATACCTTTATAGTTAAATTATATCTTAAAATAAATAGTATTATTATAAATTAATTACAAAAAAGAAGGATTCTAAAAAAATTTTGTGATAAAGAGCAAATAAATTCTTTTTTCTACTTATAAACATAAATTTTATTTTATATCTTATATTATTTATTCCATTATAATCGATGATTTATGATAATATATTAAAATATTATATATTGGAAGGAGAAAAGTATGAGTTATGTAAAATATAAAGTTCCAGATGATTTACGAAATGCATTAAAAAACGCATTACAAACAATCTCAGAAGCACGGGACTCTAAGATAAGAAAGGGTATGAATGAAGTTACTAAATCAATTGAACGAAGTAGTGCTAAATTAGTGGTTATGGCCGAAGATGTAACTCCCCCGGAAATATTGTTTCATGTGCCATTACTTTGTGAAGAGAAGAAAATAGCTTATGGGTACCTTGCTACAAGGAAAGAATTGGGAAATGCAGTTAGAATTAATGTATCAGCCTCCTCTATAGCGGTTGAAAGTCCTGGAACGGGAAATGATAGTGTATTGGAAGATATTATTAAAAAGTTGAATACGATAAAAAAGTAGCTTGGTGACATTCTTTGGTTAAGATAGATAAAGGCAAAGGCTCCGAAATGGAAGATACATCCATTCCGGCAGAAGTGATTCAGATAGTTGGAAGGACAGGATTGACAGGAGAAATAAATCAAATCAAGGTGAGAATTCTTGAGGGAGCAGATAAAAATCGTATTCTTACAAGAAATGTAAAGGGACCAATACGAGTAAATGATATTGTCGTTTTACGCGAAGTTGAACGAGAAGCAAGAAAAATTAGACGACGACGATAAAATAATATTAATCTTTAAGATTATTCGTCGAAATATCCTAGTAATTTTAGATTTTCATACTCGCTATGAATAAATTCTCTTAAAGCAGTCCTTATCGCTTCGGAGCGACTCGGTACAATTTTCATTTGAATCAATTTTTTGATATTTTCATCATAGATCTCCGGGATATTAATGGTTATATTAGTCATCTTAGTTTTTTGCTTCTTTTTGCGAGTCTTTGACAAACCTTATTACCTTAAATTTATTAGTTATTAAGAGATTTATCGTATATTTGAACTAATTAAAACCAGAGAAATATACTACTCCAAGCCCTTAACTTGTTTCAGCTTTTCGATATTAAATTATAAGTAAAAGTTCCTTATAAAATTATCTCTCCTTATATAAATGAATTTAAAGTACTGTATATCAGATGTAAATAATTTTAAAGTGTTTATCAATTAAATGAACAATTAATATATGGATTAAAAATAAGTATGAAAAAATTTTATTCTATTTTCTTTGCTTTTTTTCGACATAACGCCCTCTAGTTTCTATTACCGCGATATTTCTTATAATCTCGTGATAATCATCAATTTTATGATTTTGATATTCACTCTTGTATCCTTCTAAGAATGCATCAAAACATGGTTTAAAATCATCTCCATGAGAGGATATGAGAACTCTCTTTAAAAGATGAAGATCTACACTTTTATCTTCTATGGTATCAGAATATTCATGAAGTCCAAAATCGATAAGAAATACATCTTCTTCAGGAGTTATAATCATATTGCTTGTAGTAATATCTCCATGAATGTGTCCGTTGATGTGTAGAATTGCGATTTGGTTTCCGAGATCGTTAAATAATTTTTGCTTTTTATCAAGATCAAGTGAGTACATCAAATCTTTCATTTTTGTACCATGAATGAATTTCATTATGATAGTGGAATTTTCAAAATCTATTTCAAAAATTGGGGGAACATTTATCCCATAAGTCTTGACTCTAATCAACGCTTTAGCTTCGTTTAATGTTCGTATGGTTCTTATCTCCGTATCAAGGACATTTAATCGATATTTCTTAGGTATTCTTTGTTTAAATAAGGCTTCTTTACCAAACCAATATCCATAAAATAAGCTTGCTTCAGCACCTTTCATTAGTAATTTTTCAATTTTAACTTCAGATTTCATGCAACCACTTCCTAATTTCTCCAAGGAATAGTTATTTGATCCATCCTTTCCTTTGGATTTATTTGAGTCGCAGGTATAGTGTGGGCTCCTTCTGCCTTGTAGCGCAGGATTCCTGTCCATCCTATCATTGCACCATTATCCCCCGCATATTTAAGAGGAACAACTTCAAACTTTGCATTATGTTCTTCACTTATGCTTTTTATCATTTCCTGCAATCTTTTATTAGCAGCAACACCCCCAGTTAACAGGACTTCTCTTTTTTCTGTATGGGCAATAGCTCGTTCTGTAACCTCAGTAAGCATTGCGAAGGAAGTTTCTTGCAATGAGTGAGCAACATCATTAAGAGTAAATTTTTTACCATAGTCGCTAGATTCGATTAATCGTTTTGTTGCAGTGTATAATCCTGAAAATGATAAATCCATTCCTTTTACAACATAGGGTAAAGAAAGATAGGTATCAGATTCTTGAGCTAGTTTTTCAATTTTAGGGCCTCCAGGATGAGCAAGGCCTACATCTCTTGCAAACATGTCCAATAGATTGCCTACGGGGATATCTAAGGTTTCTCCAAATATTTGATACCTTCCAGACTCATAAGCACTTATAATTGTATTTCCTCCAGAAACATACAGAGTTAGTGGATCATCTATATTACACATTAATCGTCCAATTTCAATATGAGCGATACAATGATTTACAGCAACTAATGGAATTTTCAATAATTGACTTAAAATTCGGGCTACATGTGCCCCAATTTTGAGTATCGGTCCTAAACCGGGACTTTTACTAAATGCGATTAAATCAATCTCTTTTAGGGTTATATTCGCATCATGTAATGCTTTCTTAATAACTTTATGGAAGTTATTTAGGTGATATTCTTTGACTGCTGCGGGATGCAGCCCTCCTTTTTCAGGAACATACATATTGTTAAAAAGACTGAGAACATTCCCTTCAAAATCGATAATCCCTACAGACCAAGTATGAGCTGTTGATTCAATACCTAGCGCTATTTTTGATTTTATGTATATCACCTAATAAAAATAAATCTGGTATTCTTAGTTATTTTATCTTTTTATATTTTTTCGCAAAAATTAAACAAGAAAAATAACATATATTTAGTGAGAATAATTTGACTTAAGCTTATTTTTTTTAAAAGATTAAGAATGTTATGATGATTTTTGAAGAATAGAACGCTTTATTCAACCTTTTTAAGGTGGAAATTATTGTAAAACCTTAAAAAAGATAGTGTATAAATTTTATGCTGATTTAGTGCGCTTCCGAGGGGTTCTTCTGCTTTTGGCCACTGTAGCAGCCCCCTTCTTTCCTTTTCTCTTAAATACGGTATAGCCGCACTTACCACAAGATGAACGGTCATAGTGGTCTGCGAGAAAGAAAGAGGGTCCACACTTAGGACAAGATCTATGAGTCCGTTCTAATTTTCCATCTTCAACTTTATAAAATCTGGTTACGTCAGTCATATTATATCAATTTCTTTATTTTACTCATATTCAAAAAGATGATGATATGCTTCTTTCCTTTTCTTTAACTTATACACTTCTGATCGGGTCTCTTTAGGGAGATTTCTAACCCTAATATAAAAAGGCTCAAAAAATTGTAAGTCTTTTGAATTTTCATATATATTTGCAACACCTGTATTGGAAGAAGATCCGTAAGTGTTGTAAATTTTTCTTATTATAGTTAGTTTTTCAGAAGCATTCTTCATGGCGGCTATTTTCTTTTTTATTTCGAGTCTATTTGGTGTTCCAGCACCAAAATGATCGACCCTAAATGTAATTTCGTTTCTATCTATCAAGGGATTTTTCTTTTCTTCAATAATTTCTACTTTAAAAGACATATTGAACCTTTTTTATATAATAATTATAAGTGAATCAGTTAGTTTAAAGCTAATTCTAAGTTATTAAAGAGTAAAGAATGATAAAAATTAAAATTTTGCTTTTTATTCTGGAAATATAATGAATGACATTAGTAAATATATAATCAAAACAAAAATAATGTTAATTTTTGAGGTGATATTGTTTTTTTCAGCAATAATTTTCTATTTATTCATAAAGAATGTTTTAGTTGGTATTTACCTGGCTCTTTTTATTATATCCATTTTTGGTTGGTTAATTTTAATGCTAGTATCAGTAAATCTCTATAATAAAGCAAAAAGCAAGATGAGTAAACAATTACCATGAATGATGAATTAAAAATACCCGAAAAGCAAAGATATAAGTTTTCGCAACCATTAGGGCGGTTAATTACTGGAACACGGGCAGATACAATAGTAATAATTGAAACAGAAATAAGAAAGCTCCATGAGAAAATTGAGGAAGTATATCTGTACTTGGTTGGTGATATTGTTACTCATGATTTCCTAAACAATAATTATCTTAGAAATTTTGTTAAATTATGCATTATTGACGAAAAAACTCAACGAAATGAGATTAAAGTGAATTGTGAGGAATTTTTTGAAAAGATTATCGAATTTAAAAACCCAAAAGGTGTAATTAAAAAGGAAAGTTTTCAGCTACTTACCGATATACTAAAAAGTAAAGAAACAACCTTATTAAAGATCATAGAAGGGGAGGAAGATTTACTAGTATTACCCTTAGTATCTGTTATTCCTCTGAAAAAATTCACTAAAAATATTGTTTTTTATGGACAACCTCCCATAACTGATTCAAAAAAAACTATTCCAGAAGGAATAGTATTGGTGGAAATTGACAGAAAAATTCAAAAAGTAGTCGATAATTTTATTAAAATTATGCAGTATTCACGAAACGAATCATTATAAGTTATAAGAGGAATTTAAAGTTTAAAATTTTTAAATAAAGATAAGAATTTTATCTTACTCTTAACGCATATTTCCCAGGGTATTGTATTTTTAAAGCCTCAGCCATTTTACTCTCCTCTGGCTTAATTACAATTACTTCACCAGTATAATCTTCTGAAAGGGAATGCGTTTTACACTTGGGACAAATTTGCTCATTTTTAGTTATTAGATGGCAATTTTTACAAGCTTTTTCTTTCATTTAAATGATGCACCTACTTTTTTTATTAATCATCTTCTTCAGAAGGTTTATTAGTTTTTGCACTTTCTTGAGCATAAACCTCATTAATATCTGCTTCTATCCATTCGGTTTTCCCTAAAAATTTTTGACGCATTGTTAATCCCAATTTTCCACTACGACCTGTACCTAAAGAAACAGCAATAATTTTTGCCCGAACTTGATCATTCACTTCAAGAATTTTTCCAGTTTCCTTACCTATAAATCGATTACCCACTTGTTCATATGAAATATAATCATCACATATCTGAGATACATGGACTAACCCATCTAATGGACCAAGCCGTATAAAGGAGCCGAAATCAACAATTTCTACTACCTCACCCTCGACTACTTCAGAAATCATAGGTTTAAAAGATAGAATTGAAAACATTACTTCATGAAATGTGTTTGCATTACCAGGAATAATGATTCCCGGACCTACATCCAGAATGTCTACTATTGCAATAATGAAACCATAATCTCTTGTAATAATTCCTTCATAATCTTCCCGAAGAATGATTCTTGCACTAACTTCTTTTGGTTGGTCAAATAAGAAGGGTGGTATTTCCACTTTAGCATTTAATTGATAAATTTTAAAAATTACAACACACCTATAAGCAGATAACTATTAGTGTTATTGAGAATGAAGCATAAAATTAATATTTTCTGATTTTTGTATCAGTAAAGGCTAATTAGGAAATTTTTTATTTTTACTACGCTCCAATAACTCAACTTAACATAGGTTTCATTTAATATGTAATAATGCTTTCGTTGTCCGTTTTCTATATAGAAAGATACTCTATAATCTATATATTTATAGGATGGTTTTAATTTTTGTACTACCTCAAAAATGGAGGGATTAGACATGATATTATTATTAATAAATAGTAATTTTGTCTTTATATTAGATTTAATTAATTAATCCATTCTAAATACATATAATACCATTTACTTTTTTAACTTTAACGAACTATAATTGTCCAACAGATATAACAAAGGAGAAAATCTTAAAATAATCCTTAAAATAGAATATAAAAAAAATTGTTAAACTTACCGTTATCTTTTTTTCATTGGTATTAAGAATAGTCCTTAAAAAAAGGAGTCGAGGTAGGATTCAATTTACAAAAATTTGAACAAATTCATAAAAACTTAAAATTGTTTTTTGAATATCTTTAATTAAATTTTCCGGGTTTTCTAGAAGTTCATTTCCTCTTGGATATTCTTTTAAAATGTGTAATCCTGCACCCCAATTATTTTCTCTATCCATTGAAGGATGGTAGAGATCAAGAAAATGTTCCAAAAGACTATACCAGTCATCATTTTTCATAATTTGTTGATCAATTGTAATTTCTACTTTCGGAATCCATTTACGTGTGTTCCAAAAAGCATAATGTTCAAAGATACGTATCTTATATTGAGGGTATTGTTCTATAGAATAAAAAGCGCCTTTCAATCTTTCTAAAATAAATTCATGATTAGAATATTTAATTACATCTTCAAGTAAATTCTTTCTAAAACTTTCAATAATTTTTTCTTTCTTAATCAATAAAATATTTTTTAGTTTTTCTATTGATGGAAATAAAGGAAATACTATAGTTACTTGAAAATGGTTTGGAAATAATTCTAATGTAAAATTCAATAATGGTGTATCTTTTTTTATAAAAAAATCTTCTTTTTTGATATCTAATTGACACCAAAGATTACTACTAGTTTCTACTAGTTTGGATTGTCTAGAAATCTTTAATATTGAATTTAATTTAGGGTTTAGAAGGATTTCATCAATTAATTTCAACATCTTTTCCTTTAAACGCTTTTTTTCATCTTCATCATAATAATAAAAAAATTCAAAATCTTCTCTTTTCCAACCTGAAAATTTACTCAATTTCCTCAGGCATACTAAAGGTAAGGATACCTTCTGGAAAGATAGTTCCAATTGGGGCATTTATTCCACACTCTCAACAGAGTCATTATGGAATCTCGTAGAAACTCCAATATCTATTCTTGCTGATAGGTTTATTACAATTTTAAGTTCTGAAGAACTAATGGATGTTGAGCAAATTACTGTGCAATTTCGAAGGATATATAGTTCAGGAGTAACCAAAGATAGTTATATCGTAAGTACCGTTTACAATTCAGCAGGGGAAGGAGTTGACTTTAATAAAGCTGAAGAGATTCAAAAGCATAATATCATAATTAAAAAAGACGACTTACAGAATGGTAGAGAACTAAGAAACAAGGTCTTTTCAAGTTTATATTACATGGTGAAATATCAAGCGTTTATTATCGTGAAGGAAGGAAATACAAGGTCCAAGAATGTTATCTTATCAGGAACGCTTTCAAAATTATTGGATCTTAAATTTATTGCAGCATTGACAGAGGCGAGTTTTAGTGGGCTTGTCATGTCGGACTCTGTTTTGGATGTATATGAAGATTGGAAAAATATTTGGAGTGACAATGGCAACCTCCCTGCTATCTGGAACGATAATAACGAATTTATTCCGTTTTACATACTCCCAGACGAAGTTAATGGCTATGATAGGTTCAGGCAGTTATTTGAAAGTCGGTCTGGTGTCAATGTTGAATATTTGGTTTAAGGTTTAAGTTTTAGTAGATTATGTCTATATCTTTATTAAAGATATTAAATAAGTCTTTTTTTTCTATTTTATTGTTATAGAGATACAACTTTTTGAGATTTTTCAACTTTTCTACACCTTTAGGTATCTCCTTTAAATTATTCTTACCAAGGCTTAATACTTTTAAATTTTCTAATTGTTCTATTCCATCCTGTATTTTGTCAAGATAATTATTACCCAGATATAACTCTTCAAGATTTGTCAATAGATATAACTCTTCCGGTATTTTTCCGATATGATTATAATCAAGGAACAAAATTTTCAATTTTTTCAATTTTCTTATCGAATGTGGAATATCTATAATTTCATTTCGTCTTAGATTCAGATATTCTAAGTTCTCCAAATTTCCGATATTTTCAAAAATTTTAGAAATTTCATTCTCCTCTAAATTAAGATATTTTAAATTAATTAATTTTGATATTATGTTTATGTCGTTTATTTTATTACCAGACAAATTCAATCTTTTCAACCTTTGTAATTTAGCAAGTGATTTTGGCAAGTTAGAAACGTAATTACCGTTAATTTCTAGGACTTCTAAGTTCTCAAGATTTCCTATCATATTCGGAATTTGCAAAATTTCATCATCAAACAAGTATAATTCTCTTAGATGTATCATGTCGCAAAGAGATTCAGGGAGTTTTTTGAGCTTTCTGCAGCCTAAGCTGAATCCTGCAAGTTTTTTAGCTTCTAACACAAAATCCCTCGCACACTCCGTGCCTAACCTCGTTTCATAATCCAATTTAACCCAGTGAATGTCATTTTCTTCAAGAATATCGTAGCCCTTGTTCATCCTTTTTTCCATATAGAGCAAGAACGACGCTTCTTTTATCCCTTGATCCGTGCTAGGAAACAGCGCGTAAAAGAACTCTTCCCTACTCAAAATATCTGCATAACCTTCTTCTATTAAGTATCGAATAACAGGGTAATACCCATGTGAAATCCGTTTCGCTACTTCTCCTTTAAATACACTCTCAGCAACGGTGTCCCCCGCTTTAGTTAATTTCTTGAGCAGCGGAAACGCTAGATTGCTGTGAATCAACCGTGTATCGTAATTATTTTCGTACCAAACTTGTATATTGCTACAGTGCGCCCAGAATTCCACTTCGGGAGGAATGTCAAAGGTGTAAGGGTCTTTACCCTCCATGGAGCGATCCAAAACCGTTGCGGCTTCGTCCACCGATTGAATATCGGATATAGTTTCCACACTTTTCGCGGGAATGTTAATTAAAAGAAATTTACATTGCTCAAACAACTTTCCTTCGATATAGATGTTCGTAATTCCATCTTCTAACCTGAGAGCTAAGAACTCGTTAATGCTGAATTCCTTCATTTTCCGTTATACTTCTTTCCTCCTAATGTTTATATACACTCCAACTTTTTATATCTTTCGAAATCTATAAAGGTTTCGTTAATCAATTTCAATCTCACGCTTAATTTATGTAATTAGAGTGTCGCAAATCACTAAATTATTATGAAATATTACCTAACTTTAGTTTTAAATAACCATTCGGCTAATTAGAATAACCTTTACGCCTAATCAGAACTGAGAAAATTTTAAAAAAGTTTTGCTCTCAAAAATAGTTTTAAATTAACTGTGCTATTTTTTCGCATGTTCGCCTGCAGTCTAACAGAATTAACCCGAGTCGTACATCCTGCGTAGTAGATACAGTTAATACCGCATTGGGGCCAGCCTGGAGGATTAGCAAATAACCCGAACTCCCTTTTACGTACAATTGGTCGAAATCCCCTTTATTCATCTCGATAATAGCTCTTTCGGATAAAGAGAGAAGTGCAGCAGTCATTGCGGCAATTCGAGTTTCATCTACACCTTGAGGCAATGCAGAGGCGATTGGTAAACCTTCGGCAGATACAATTGCAGCAGCTTTAACTTCTGGAATTGCTCCAAGGAGTTTTTTTAATAAATCATCAAGAGTTTCTGGGGTACTGGGCTCCAAAATTTTCCCTCATAGTTGATATAGTTTATTTATTAGATAAATATTAAATAAAAGAATATAATATAGTTAAAACATCACTTATATTTAAAATAGATTGGTACTATTTATTTATTTTTTTTTATTCATTATTTATATAAAAATCTACGTTATTATGGGTTTATTAACCAGTATAATATGTGGATAAAGGTATCTTTTTTGCTGAAAAGATAAAATATCATGCGTAATAACGAAAATAAATAGGGGTTTATTTGTCAAATAAAATAAGATATTTTTGAGTTGCTTATACAATTATAATTTTAAATTTTAAATTGTTTAGTGGTCTCAATCATCATTTTAACATTTTCTACATTCACATAAGAATCAATTTGCTGGGTTGGGCTAACTATTAAAAAGGCATTGTATTTATGCGCTGATGTAAGAAGTTTAATTATATAATTTTTCACATCCACTGGCTTTCCGTAGGAAAGTAATGTGTTTGAAACATTTCCGATAAAGATTATTCTTTTTGCATAAATCTCAAATAATCTGAAAATGTCAACTCCAGCATCTGGCTCTAAGCTCTGGATTGCATCAAAACCTAACTCAATTAATGTGTCTATTAAATCGGAAATATATCCATCAGAATGCAATATGATTTTATTCTCTGCCTTTTTACTTTGATGAGCAATCTCGAGAATTTCTTGATATTTATTAAAGAATAATTTAATCCACAAACTTTTTGATATAAAGGCCCTATTTTTATAGCCCATATCATCAGCAATCAAATAGGTTGTAATTCTATATTTTTGGAGTGTTTTCAATAATGTTATTAAATAATTAGAAAAATAGTGAATGACCTTTTCTATAAATTCAAACTTGTTTTTACGGATACATTTTGCGAAGAAAATTAACCCCATAGATTGCCATGTCTTTTCAAAAAGTCCTGGCAAAGAAAAAATAGGAAATAGGTTGATTTTTTTAAAATTATCTACTGCATTTTTTAGTAAGTTCAAATCTTCATGTGAAGGGAGCTTTAAATGCTCCCAGGAATCAACTATTGCTTCATTCTTAAAAATACCATCCCAAGAATACCAATTGTTTTTATAGATTCTTCCCCATCCATCGACGTAACGTCCTTCATTTATGTTAAAACCTCCCGATCCTCTTCTAAAATCCCAAATTGAAATCGCATCAAAACCAATTCGTTTTATGATTGAATAATTTTTTTCTTTTAACAAAAAATCGTTGACATTTTCTTGTAAATTATATTCCTTACAATAATTTTTGATAAAGTTATATTCGGGATACCCCGTGCAATATAATGGTATAACTTCTCTTTTAGTTTTTGAGAGAAGATCAAAAACATCCTTGTTAAACTCAGACATCCTTATGAATCTCTTATTAACTACTCATTATGAATAAACCAAAGAATAATTATTTGATGATTAATTATATCATTAAATAATAATCGCGATTTGTTAGGTTAATATGGCATATTGGGAATTGATCGATTGGACAATAGTTGATGCTTATTACAATATAGCTCTATCGTTAAGTTTTTTCATATTGATGGGATTAATGTATGTCATAGGAATAAGAGGTTATCGCGCTAATAATCGATATGGGGGAGTATCTTCAATGTTATGTGGAGCGTGTTTTCTCATATTTGGTGTTTACAATTCTGTATATCGCTTTTATCCATATCCATACAATGGTTTTATGGTATGGTTTATTGGAATGAACGTGATATTAAATTTTTCTTTCTATCGAGTAATTAAGAGAGTTATGAAGAAAATGAAAACTGAAGGCGAAGGAGCTAAAAAGAAGTCAGTTTTAAGAAATTATATTTTTCGAATGACCAAAGAAGATCCATATGTGACAGATATTCCTTTTAAAATGGAATTAATACGTAAAACATTCCATTTTTCCGGATTGTTGCTTTTATTAGGTTTTTTTGGGATTATAATAATACCACCAGTTACGCAAATAATTAATGATTCTGTAATTGTTCTTATCCATCAGGTAGAACCCTCTTATAATGTTTTGTGGGGAGATATCGCAAATTATCCCTATACATTTAGAGATCCTCAAGCGTTAATTGATCTAACAATGATGGGAATAATGGGTTCGTTATTCTTCGCGATTATATCTGATATCATACGAGTTTTAAGAGGACCTGAATATTCTCTTTTCAATTTTATTACAAAATCAATGCTAAGAAATAAAGAACGAAATGCTGCTGGACCGCAGGTATATATCATAACAGGATTTATGTTCTCTTATATGCTTTATATGGCGGGTCTTCTTAATATTTTTGCTTATTTTGCTGGAATACTAATTGCTTGCTTTTCTGATGCTGCCGCTGCTTTGATTGGTCGAAGATATGGAAAACATAAAGTGCACCATAGGTTAAGAGAACCAAAATCAGTTGAAGGTTTTCTTGCAGGAGTCATTGTTGCTTACATTATTGGTTTTATCTTTCTTGGACCGATTTATGCAATAGTGGGTGCTGTCATTTTCTTCTGTACTGATTATTTTCCTGCTTTTACCGCAGATAATATTACAAATCCAATTTTTATCCCAATTGGTTTTCAGATAATGATTGGGATATTAGGCTTACCAATAGGATGGTTTTAGGAAATTAAGATGAAAAAGCTAATTACCGCACTCAAAGCAACTAAGTTAGTCATTTTTGATTTAGACGGAGTTATTTATAGAGGGAATTCACTCCTTTCAAATGTAAATTATGTAATTGAAGAATTAAAAAAAAACTCTATTAAGGTCGTTTATAATACAAATAATTCAACGGCTACTAGAGAAATGTATATTAATAAGTTAAAAAAACTAGGTATCCCGTCTACTTTAGATGATTTCTATACTAGCGCCTCAATTGCTTCAGATGAGATCTCACAGATAAAAAAACATGCTAACCTTTTTGTGATAGGTGAAATTGGTTTAAAAGAGGAACTCAGGGCTAAAGGGCATATCATTTTTTCAGATACGGATGATTATAGAAATGTAGATTTCGTAATTGTAGGATTAGATCGTTCTTTTACTTACAAAAAATTGGCATATGCTCAAAAATGTATTCTACAAGGAAAAGCTGAATTTTATGCAACCAATACAGATACAACGTTACCTATGGATGATGGATTGTTACCAGGGGCTGGGGTAATGGTAAATGCGTTAGAATTATGTACAAGACATAGCCCGATAAAGGTTTTTGGAAAGCCAAATCCTTTTGGAATTCAGAAAATAATAAAGGAATATAATGTTTCTCCTGAGTATGTCGTAATTTTTGGAGATAGGTTAAACACCGATATTGTTGCTGGTAATCGGGCTGGAATAAAAACTGTATTAGTTTTAACGGGTGTGTCAAATCAAGAAGATGTTAACAGTCTTCTTGAAAAGTCTAACACAGATCAAGATTTAATTCCTAACTTAGTGATAAATTCATTAATTGAAATATTTATTTAATATGGTTAGAGCAATCCGACTCTTTGTACCATTAATTTTGCTATTTCATAAAAGATATCTTCAATATTGTTTCCATCTTTAGATGAACATTCAACATAGCCATATAAGTTGTGCTCTTTTGCTAAATCGAAGGCTTCCTTACTAGATACAGTTCTCTTGTAAGCCAAATCTAGTTTTCCTCCCACCATAATAACAGGAAGTTGATCCTCCATTCTACCGATATATCCTTTTTTAAATATTTCAATCCATTCTGGAAAATTTTTCAAACTAGAATACCGTGTAATATCAAACATAAAAATTCCACCTGAGGCACCAACTACATAACTCGGCAATAAAAAACGGAATCGATCTTCACCTGCAAAGTCCCAAATTTGAAGAGCGATTTTTTTATCTGCGATCTCAAGTTTCTTTAAGTGAAAATCGACGCCAATTGTTATATCTTGGTTACCTTTAAATATACCCATAAGATATCGTGTAACTAATGTAGTTTTTCCTACTCCACCATCTCCAAATAAACAGATTTTAAACATAATATCGCTTTCTGTCATCTTTTATTTTCACCTTTCTCTTACATATCCCGATTTAATAAGTAATAGGGATAGGAAATAACTATAATTAAAATGCTTATTTTTTAGGGAATTCTAATATTTGATTATCTAATTAATTTAATTGCTATAGATCATATAACTTTAATTATAATAATTTTTTTTTTTAAATTATATTTTTCCTTTATCTTTCTCTTTTTAGAAGTCATCTTTTAATTAAGTATTAGATTCTTTAATAATGGGGATAATATGTCAACAAAAGTGGGAATAGTTAACCTAAAGGATTATAGTGACGTCCCAAGTGCAGTAGCTGCTGCAATAAAATTGATTGAGAAAGATTTAGCATTCAACCTTTTAGATTGCAAGAAGATTTTGATAAAGCCTAATCTTTTAAGAGCTACTAAGGATGCATGTACTCAACCTATGTTCGTTCAAGGTGTAATTAAGTTTCTAAAAAGTAAAGGAGTTCCCCCAGAAAATATTAGTATAGGGGATTCACCCGGTCAAATACGAACCTCAGCTTCGAAAATTGCTAAAAAGATAGGAATGTATGAAGTGTGTGAAAATGAGGGAATAAAGTTTGTCGATTTTGAAAATTATGTTCCAGTTCATGAGAAAATTGAAAATGCCTTAAGGATTGAAGATTACTATATCTCCAAGCCAGTTAAAGAATGTGATTTATTAATTAATCTTCCAAAGTTAAAAACTCATGGAGAAGCAACTATGACTGGAGCTATAAAGAATTATTGGGGTATAATTCCTGGAGGGTTAAAAGCTAAATATCACTTATTAGGTAAAAATCCTGAACAATTTGGAGAAGCTTTGGCAGATAATTTTTCTTGGATTGTAATGAATAAACCAAAACGATTAATTATTTATGACTGTGTTAAAGTAATGCAGGGGACAATGGGTCCCGTATCTGGTCCGATGAAAACTTGGAATTTAATATTAGCGGGAACCGATGAACTCGCCTTAGACATTGTTGCTCTTAAAATTGGGAGATTTAATGGTCTAAGAAAAGTTCCACATCTTAAAAATGCATCTGAACGAGGATTAGGAGAATCGAATATAGAAAAAATTGAGATATTAGGATTATCTTTAGAAGAGGCTAGAGAATTAGCTCAAAAGTTTAAAGTTCCAAGACGTTCAATGACAAGATTCGCAAGTTTTATTACAGGGAGATTCGTTTATAAAACAACTAAAAAAATCCCAAAATTAAAGAAAAAATTGTGTTTAAAATGTGGGGAGTGTTCAGAAGTTTGTCCCGCACATGCTATCGAGTTCCAAAGTGGAGAATATCCTCAACATCTAAGAAAAGTATGCATCTCTTGTCTATGCTGCATGGAAGTGTGTCCAAATCAAGCAATTAAAGTAAAAGCAAGAGGTTTTTTCGGATTATTTCATTCTTATTAACTTTTCTTCTCAAAATATTAGTTACCTTAAGCCTCGATTACGTAAATAGAGATTTTTCGCTTGGGTTACAATATTTTTTCTCTTATTATTATTTAATACAAGAAAATTCTATTTTTCTAATTTAATAAGACTTTTTTAAAGGCAGATATTTAGTTTCTATAACTTAGATAATTAAAATTGTAAGATATATAAATAGCTCACATTTAAGATGTCAGGATTAGGTCTTACAGAATCTCAGAAAATGAAGAAATTGTCTCAGATTTTAACTACTCTCAAAAAGGAGGGTAATTTAGTTGGGTTAATATTTGCTGAGCGGAGTGGGAAATTAATAACTAAAGCTTATGATTATGATTTTAATTTTGAAGAATTCTCCTCTATGTGTGCTTCCGTATTGGAAAGTGCTTTAGGGTTAAGTAGTGCAATGGGCGATCAAAAAATAGCAAGGGTAATAACTGAGTTAGAAAGTACTACGATTTTAATATTCGAATGTGATGAACATACCTTTTTGATTTTAGCTGCAAAACCGGATTCTAAAATAAGCCAAGTGATAGATAAAATGGAAGAATACAAAAAGAAGATCTTATTTTTATCTTAAAATAACAAAACGTAAATATTCCCTAAATCCCTTAAATCTAAAAATTTACAAACCTTCTTTTTTTTTATTTATCCTAGATAAATAATTTATAAAAAATTTCAATAATGGGCTAAATTTATCATGAATTCAGAAATTAAGGTGCAAGAAAAAGCGATAATAACAGATCTCAAAAATCAGAATATAGTTGAAACCTTACAAAAAGCATTTGAGCAAGCAGGTGTTTTACCACTTATTACTCAATCTCGAGAAATATATGTGCACATACCATTAGGGGCGACTTTTTTTAGAGACGGACAACCAATAGGGGGAACTTATCTTGATGTAGAGTTTGCCGAAGCTATAGTTTTGATTAGCGCTGGCAAGCCTGTTATTTTCTACGAGGCCCCAGCAACAGCTCATAGAAATGTGAAAAATTTATTTGAAAAGTTTGGATATACCGAACTTGCTAGAAAGTATTCACAGGTCCGAATTTTATGTCTCGAAGATGATGTAATAGACAAGCTAAGCACGAGATCGTTGCATTATGGATTCGATTATCCCCTAGTTGAGCTTCCTGGCTTTCTTTTCGATAATCAAAACCTAATTATTAGCTTCAGTAATCCGAAAGCACCATTTCCTGATGCAGTTGCTGGATTTAAGGGACTTCCTTTCTCTCTTAGCGGAAAGTCACTTATTATAGGGTCCACATTGTTTCCTAAGAAAAATTTATTGCATCTTGCTTTCACAGACGTTGGATTAGGATTGAAGGGATATCTTGTTGACGCACTTGATAAAATCCATAAAGCAGGTGTTAAATGTGTAGGAATCAATGGTGGACGTTTTGCGGGTGCTATGATTGATCAGGTAAAGGTGCATCCTGTTGATTGGAATGTACTTGTTATTTCTACAAATATTGGAATTGCAGATGCTGTAGCAGCTACTCTTATGGGATTTGAACCACAAAAGATAGATTATTTCATTGAATTAATTCAGAAGGCCCTCATTTCTTCCGAACTCAATACTATATCTATAATTGAAATCGGAGTTGGTCGTGCTCGCCTTGAACAGCAATTGAGAATGAACAATCCCTTCCTCCCCCAAGAAAGATCAATAACTACGCGTCAGTGGATACTTGGTATTCTTAGGCAGGTTTCTTTCAAAGATAGACTCCGTATGGTCAGAAAGATCCTGCCATCAATAATCAGATATAAATTTACGAAAAAAAGAAAACATAACTAATAAATTCTATTTCTAAATATGGGAAGAATTTTCATCTTTCCATAAGAAGGTTTATGTTTCATAGAAAAATTTTAAAAAAAATATAAGGTTAAGAATCTACTTCCTTTAAATAATCTACGCACAGTTCAACAATTTGTCCTAATGCTTCTTTTTCTACTACTTCAGGAGTGTCATTTCTTGTATGGTAATAAGGAGCTAACTCTTCTTTTAAATTTAAACCTCCAACTGCTACAGCAGAAATTCCTTTTTTACTAAAGGCAGCAGCATCCGTTGCACCGAAAGGTAATGACATGAGCCTTGCATTTAACTTTCTTCTTTTGGAGATTTCCATCAAGGAATTATAAATTTTAGAGTCATGTTTGACTCCAATTCCTGATTCTTTATTATGAATTACAAGCGTGTTTTTTTTAGCGATAGAATCCATGTTAACAATTATAGAATTGTTAGATTTAAGCTCGTCGAGGTGTTTGCTGACATATCTCTTTGAACCACGTAAACCAGCTTCCTCTCCTGCGAAAGAAATTAGATATATTATAGTATTTTTTGGAAAAATGTCAGGGTTATTTTTATTTTCCATTAGAAATTTTCCGATGCCAAGTATTATAGCAACGCCAGATAAATTATCAAAAGCCCCAAGAACTGGTTTGTACGTATGAAAGAGAATATAGACGAGAATAATTGGAATGAAAAAAATAAACAGAATTCCGAATACTACAAAAAGCATAGTTAATTCAATGGAAAGAATGAAAAAAATCAACTTTAGTATCGTAGCAATTAATACAATAACTACTGCAAGATATCCAATATTGATTATTATTTGACCGAATCTCTTTAGATAATAAAAGGTATTGAATTCAAACGCAGAATCATGATGGGCAGAAAATATTATTGTGTGTTTTATTTCCTCGATGGGGTTTATGATACCTATAACGTTCCTTGATTTTCGTT
>Ga0180438_10004432_pt1 | contig 20222 bp, 13 predicted proteins | sample SS_ome_12_FD_132455 | JGI IMG/M metagenome (GOLD analysis project Ga0180438, IMG submission 132455) | Hypersaline lake sediment archaeal communities from the Salton Sea, California, USA - SS_3_D_2 metaG | ecosystem: Environmental > Aquatic > Non-marine Saline and Alkaline > Hypersaline >... | reverse complement strand
GGCAGGTACTTTGTAGCCGTATGTAGGGGAAGACCATCCCCAGTTGGGTGAAGCCATGCCATCTCCGAATACAAGTTCCCCGGCGCGCACGATTTGGGTGCCGTTAATCTTCCCGCCGTGATTGGAAGAGACGGTAAGTTCCAGCAAACCTTTTAGTGATTGGAAGGTCAACTTGACCGGCAGGTGGTCAGCGGGCGGGTGGTCGTCGGATGCGCCGAACTCGTACATTGGAGATATTGACGACCAAGTGAGACCTGCAATTTCAATTTCCCACGGCCAATCGGGGAGAAGCCACTGCAGGCACACCTTATAAGGTGTATTCTTTTTGACGAGTTTTTGATCGGAAGGAAGAATGGTATCTTCGACGATCCAATCCCCAGCATACACCGCTGTGATTGAACGTTTATGGGTGATACCCAGCCAATTGTAACCGACGTGCTGGGCGGTAACCCGCTCCCATGACCCATCTTTATCCCTTTCATGTTCAAGCAGGTGGGACTGCGCCCAATCAAGGTATAAAAAACGCCCGACACGGTTCATCTGGTCACAGTCGTTTACGGTTATCGTGTTATGTACATCTGTATGCGACAGAGCGTTATCCCAGGGCTGGTCAGCATTGTACAGGTAGGATCCCGCATCCTGAGCGATGTTATAGCCCCGCCACCACAAATCCACGTGTAGTTGGTCCGCATGTCCGGGACGGTCATTGAAGCGCGCAACACGCATATAACCCCAAGAATCCCTGGCGGGCATGTTTAGCACATATGGCGATTGTGAGGATGGTACGGAGATATCCGGGATATCAGATTCGGCGGATGGGGAAGGGATGGAAGTATCGCCGATCCATAGGTTCATTTCATCCCAGGTTCCTGGAGGGAGCGGCGTCTGGCCCAGGAATGAACATGCAGCTGCCTGGGCGACGGGGCGAAAATCACCGTATGGACAAATGGTTAAAGGCAGGATGTAGGCACCGTCATTGGGTCCCAGGTTGGGCACGCGGCCGCTTTCCAGGTCGAGTACGGTAAACAACCAGCGGACAGCTGCACTTAATTTTACCCGGCTGGTATGTGAAAGGCCGTTTGCAGGATTGGCGAGGGAACCGGCTTTTGAGATTGTGTTGACCCACATAGCAATCTGGAGCATCAAACGATGGTAATTTGAGCTGTGCTGCATATACGTGCCATCGTCGGCGATTTGCCCTTCAAGTCCCTCATTAAACAGACTCCAGCCTAGGTTCCGCCATTTCTCTGAATACGGGTGGTTGGGAAGGGCACTGCCGGCTGTTATTAATCCGGCCGCTTCGCAGAGCAGGTGGTTATTATTCTGGGCGCGCGCATATGAAACTGTGGCAGGAATGCGGGCGGCGTGTTCGCATACAGCCTCCTTGAGCCATCCCACCCGTTCGGGGGTCGATTCGAGCGCTCCCCAGAATACCTGGAGCGCAAAAACAAGGGCGATTAACCGCAGGGCGACTTCCTGAGCGGATGCCCAGAAAGGACCATTGTATGCTGGATTGCTTTCAAAGAAATTTTCGCTCAGTTCCCAGAAAGTCCTCGGGTAGCGTTCATTGCCGCTCAGGTAGTAAGCCCGGGCGAGCGTGTAAACCCAACCAAAGCGGCCTGGTTCCCAAATATGCTTGATATCCGTCGTGCCGCCCGTCAATTGTGAGAGATATTTGGGACTGGTTTCGTAAGCTGTCCACGGGTGGAGCGGTTCTGAAATGGAGAGTATAAGCGGCGCCTTTTCAGCGCCAAACAAGCGCACCTCTCCGGAAACAATTTCATCAGCTTCGCTTAATAACTGCGACATGCCGGTTTCGCCCAGCACTGTGATCAGGTCGTCCTGGCCGGGGATTTCTAAGAGCGGATTAAACTGAAGGTGCTCCGGATGAGCTTCGACCTTACGCAGCGCGAAATTTACCGCCCACCCGAGATAGCCGCTGTGCAACCCAAACTGGTACCAGGCGTACAAACCCACCTGTTTGGGACCAAGTTCTTGCAGGGCTTTGAATATTATTGATGCTCGTGACATAAAGAAGATTGATTTGTTGATATTTCCCATAGCAAAGTTTGGGCAATCCGGAAACCTTTGCGCGCCTAATCATATCACCCGGGATTTAGACGGTCAAATAAATGGTACGATTGAATATCAACATTTGTTTTGTAAATTGGGAGTCTTAAAGCTTTATGATAAGCTATTGCGAGCGTGTTAAATCACAAACCCAATGATAGGACAGAAAAAATGAAAAGCAGGGATCGAAGAATATGGATTGGGCGTGTATTGATTGGGGCGGTCTTTTTGATGAATGTGCAGGCTGCTGTGTTATTCCTGTGGCGGCCGGGCAGTTTCGCGCCCGCATTTGAGCTGGATGGAGTGGTTGGGGCTGCGGCAATTCGGGGCATCGGCATATTGTTCCTGATGTGGAATGTGCCTTATTTTGTCGCGCTGCTCAACCCGGTCAGGTATCGGATTTCATTGTATGAAGCGTTAACCATGCAGTTGATTGGGGTGGCAGGGGAATCGATCCTGCTGCTGAGCCTGGCTTCGGGACACCCGATGCTGGAGGGTTCGATTTTACGCTTTGTGATATTTGACAGCCTGGGTCTGTTGGCGCTGCTGCTGACAGTGTGGGTAACGCGCGCGCTGAGCCGTCCTGTAAGTCGGGCAATTTGAGACCATATGTAAACGGGAAAAATATAAAATATTACTTGGGGAATGATGGAGGTATATCCTATTAAACGAAATGTTTCTGGTTAAAAGAAAAGGCCGTGTAAGTGTAAACACTTCACGACCCTTGACCCATTAACCGGGGGGGACGATCAATGGGACAGCGGCATTATATCACAAATATGCCAAAAAGGGGAAGAGTTTTTTCCAATTGATAAACAAACCCATTAAGGATCGCCGGCAGCTGCCCCGAAATCAGGTGAGATCGATCCGCTCCTGACTGCGCAGCGACTGTACTGCAGCGAAGGAGGCGCGGGTCACACCAAAAATCTGGTCGTAAACGATTGGAGGCGGGCCGCCTGAGGTGACGGCGTGTGAGAAGGCTTCCCATTCAGCCTGGTGACCTTTATCCTGCCGGAATCGGGAACGCTGCAAGGTTCGTTTGCCGGCGTATACCAATTCAAGTGAACGGAAATCGTTTAACTGGGCGATGCGACCGCCGCAGAATACTTCCACATGCTCCTTGGGGAATGTCTTGTCGCCATTTGCCAGGTAAGCGACGGTTCCGATTGATCCATCCGGATATTTGAAGTTCAGGATTGCATTGTCTTCCCTGTAGCGCCCATCGTCCGGGAGGGCGCTGGCGGCAACGGAAACAGGAATCTGACCGGTCAGGAAGGTCAGGAAATCGATAAAATGGCACCCTTCGCCTATGATACGCCCGCCCCCCTGTTCGGGATCCTGGGTCCAGTGATCCGCTGGGATATAACCGGAGTTAACCCGGTAGTAAGCCGCCAGGGGTTCGTTCCTTTCAGCCAGAAAGGCTTTCATTTTTTGCGCTAAGGGAGCAAAGCGGCGGTTGAATCCAACCAGCAACAGGGGATGTTGGATGGGGGATAGGGATTCTTTATTTTCGTCTAACATAAATTGTTCGATTTCTGCTAATTCCTCTTCTTTGATAGCCAGGGGTTTTTCGCAGAAGACGTTTTTGCCGGCTTGCAGCGATTTCAAAACCTGTTGGGCGTGCATATGGTGGCGAGTTAAAATCGCGACCGTATTGACCTGCGGGTCGTTAATGACCCGATCTTCATGGCTGTCAGCATAGTTAAACCCATACCGGTTGGCAGCATTCTGGGCGCTTAATCCTGAGGCGGAGGCAATACCCACTAATTCGATGCCAGGCGCCTTCTTGACTGCCGGCAGCATCACAGCCGAGGCGAAGTTGCCGGCTCCGAGTATACCCAATCTCACGTTTTCTGGCGGCAAGCTTCCTGCTGTTTCTGAAGGTTCTACCTTTGCAGACCGGGGCGCTTTACGTGTGGTTTCCAAAGGGGTCCCGGAGGTTTGGGTTCCCTTATAAGTGATCAGAACGCCTAAAAAGGGTTCGGCATCTTTCCCGGTGATTAGATGATATGCTTCAGCAGCGTTGTCCACCGGGTAGCGGTGAGTGATAAGAGGCGCTGGATCCACCGCCCCGGTACTCAACAATTCCACAAAAGCTTTCAAGTTACGACCCTCAGTCCAGCGCACATAACCGATTGGGTAGTCCTGTCCGCCTTCTTCGTAAGCCGGGTCATAACGCCCAGGACCGTACGAGCGAGAGTTAAGAAAGGTAAGTTCTTTCTCAAAATACAGTTTGCGGGGAATTTCAAGTCCAACCGCGCCCGAAGCCACCACAAATGCCCTGTCGCGAGCGATTATGCCCGCCAGTTCTACCGGATCGTTTGAAGGCGTGTCGGCGCAGATGAGGACTGCATCGAATCCCTGGCCGTCTGTTGGGCCTGCTGTTGCCCCCTCGGCATTCTTGCGTAAAACCGCCTGAATTCCCAGCCGCCTGGTTAAATCCAGCCTGCCTGGATCGAGATCGATGCCCAGCACGCTGCAGCCAGCAGCTCTGCTGATCTGTGCGGAAAGCAAGCCCAGCAATCCCAACCCGATGACCGCAACCCGGCTGCCAAGCTGCAGACGGGCGAGGCGGAACCCGTGCAGAGCAATGGCGCCCAGGGTGGTAAATGCGGCTGATTCGAAAGACACATCCTCGGGGAGCGCAGCCAACAAGTTGCGCGGTACGGCTGCATATTCGGCGTGCACTGCGTAACCGCCTCCGCCGCATGCTACCCGTTGTCCAACCTGAAACCCATGCATATTTTCTCCAAGTTCGACAATGGTGCCGGCAGAGGAGTAGCCAATCGCCATCGGTTGATCCAGACGGTTAAAGGCGGCTTCAACGGTGGTAATAAATCCTTCCCGGCGGGCTTTGTCCAGCACCTGCTCGAGAAGGTCGGGACGCGAACGCGCTTTACCGACCAGCGATTTTCTGGCGAACTCCACCAGCATACGTTCCGTCCCGGCTGATACGAGTGAAGCGGCTGTGCGGATTAATGCCTGTCCCTTTTGCGGTGACGGGATAGGCACTTCGATGACCGTCGTCTCACCGCTGCGTAAATTCTGAATCACTTGTTTCATTTTATTTTGTCGGGACCCTTTCCTTCCTGAACTGCAGAGAAGAAAAAAAATCGATTCCTTTTTTGGGAAATTCCTGTAAGCGTTAATGCCTACTTTTTTCCGGTTTATTCTTCTAGGTTAGATTATAGCGCGGAAATTCCGCGCGTGTTACAATGACGAGGTTATCAAATATATAACATATGCGGAAGAGGTTTCATTATGAAATTTGGTACGACAACGGTTCCCATCGCAGGGTGGGTTGTTGATCCTAGAGATCCGTCGGGAATGCGCCAGAAAAGATTAGAAGCAGTAGAGAGAATTGTAAGTGGATACGACCTTGAAGTCGTGGAGCTTTCTCTTGACCTGGGGATGATTTATTCAAAAATCTTCGATAAGGACTTTTACCAATCCGTGGCGGATTTGCAAAAACAACTTGATTTCGCCTGCACAGTTCATCTGCCATTTATGTGGCTGGACCCAGCCAGCTTTAACGAACCGGTCCGTCAGGCTAGCGTTGAATCCATCCGCCAGGCTGTAGGTCTTGTCAAGCCGTTATTTATTGATACATATGTGCTGCACCTGTGGGGGAATACAACCATCCAGATCAGCAATCTGATGAACGATTCACTGCATAAAGAAATGTTTTTGGAAACCATCCTGGCACAAGCTGACAAGAGCCTGGATGAGATTAAAGAATTTATCAACCCTTATAATATTTGCATTGAGACGCTGGAAGCGCCGGATTTTGACTTTATCCTGCCATTAATTGAGAAACATGGAACCAGCATATGCCTGGATATTGGCAAACTGGCCTGGCAGGGCGGCGGCGAAGTGAGTTTTTTGGACCGCAACGCTGAGCATATCCGTGAGATTCACCTGCATGATGCCAGCGTGGAAATCGTTGGCGGCGAGCAGCGAGTGGTCGACCACCTGGCATTAGGCAAAGGCCAGATCGACTACCGCAACTTTATGCAGAAATTGTTGGAACTTGGTTTCGATGGGATCGTGATCCTCGAGAACAATACTCGTTCTGACCTGGAACGAAGTATCGCACGGATAGGGGATTATTTGTAAGCAGCCTGGGGGAATCCCGTCTGTATGCGCTTTATTCGAACAGCGCCTGGCGTTCTAGCTCCCACATTTGCCTGAATAGACTATCCCTGGACAGCAGCCGGTCATATGTACCGCGTTCAACTAACCTGCCGCGCTCCAGTACCAAGATTTCATCCATCCATTCCAGACAATTTAACCGGTGGGTGATCATCAAAAGAGATCTACCGGCTGTGTAACGCTTAAGGGCACTCATCACGGCTCGTTCTGTAATCCCATCCAGGTGGGCGGTGGCTTCGTCTAATAAAAGAAAAGGCGCATCGGACAAGAAAACCCGCGCCAGGCACAGACGCTGTCTTTCGCCCGCGCTGAGCAGCAAACCGCGTTCGCCGACCAGCGTTGCGTATCCATCCGGTAGTTTAGCGATAAACCTGTGCAGCTGGGCATCCTCTGCAGCCTTTTCAATTTCTGAGCAAGATGCAGAAGGGCGGGCGATGAGCAGGTTCTCGCGGATGGAGGCGTTGAAAATGTAGTCATCTTGAAGCAGGCAGCCGTAAGAGCGGCGCAGTTCATCCGGGTTGTATGCGCGCAATTGGCCTCCATCTAGTTGGATGGAACTGTTATTCCCGTACTCCCAGAAACGCAGCAGCAAGCTGGCGACGGTCGATTTACCCCCGCCGCTGGCGCCCACCAACGCCATATGCGCCCCTAAGTCGACCATGAAATTGATCCGGTCAAGAACCTGAGGGGATTTATGGTGCTGGATGGAATCAATCGACAAAGGTGATCCGTGCGGGATTTCCAGCGGGTACCGGAACCCCAAATTCGATATCCGAATTTTGTACTCAGATGGGACAGAAAGCGTTGTCTGTGATTGACTAATCTCGGGAGGGGCATCGACAACTTCAAACAAGCGGCGAGCAGCCATAATATTCGCTTCCAGGTATTGGGCAGCCTGTGGAATCGGGATAACCGCCTCGAATGCGCTGAGCGCAGCCAGGATAAGGGCAGCCAGGTAGACGCCCGAAAGCGCTCCCCCGGTAACCAGCGGGAGTGCCAGGACCAACAAGGACCACATACATAGATTCGAAAGAAAGAGTACCGAGGAGGATTGCAATGCCTCAAGCCGTGCCAGTGCCAATTGAGCCGCAGCCAGGTCTGCGCTGGCGTTCTTGATCCCAGCAGTATGCTTACCTTCAGCCTGATAGACTAACAAATCAGGTAATCCCTGTATGCCGTCGACCAGCAATGTGTTCAGTAAAGCACGCTTTTTAACCGTTCTCCGGCCAGCATTTTTTCCCAGATAGCGAATAGTAACCGGCAGGAAAAGCCCGCCAGCCGTCATAAATAAAGATAATACAATCCCCAAAACTGGAGCCACCAGGTACATAAAGAATCCCAGCAGGAGCGTCACCAGGACTGCCACCATGGGCGGCGCGATGCCCCTTACATAAAAGCTCTCCAGGGATTGTATATCGCCTTGTAGGCGGCCCAACAGATCTCCGCTTGTGTAACTGGTCGTCCGGGCTGGAACGAGCGGTTCAAGCGCATTGTAGAACCATACCCTGAACCTTGCCAAAAGCTTAAAAGTGGTCTGGTGGGAGATATTGCGTTCCAGGTAACGTAACAGGCTGCGGGAGATACCAAAAAAACGCACGCCAACGATCGCCAACTGTAATTCAGCGATGGAAGGAGCCAACGCGGCAGCCGAGATGATATAAGCGGAAGTTCCCATCAATCCAATCCCGCTGGCGATGGTGGCAAAGCCGGTCAGAATGGATAAACCAACGCTCCATTTATTCGGGGACATCAGCCTGATTAAGCGCACCAGGGTTATGAGAGCGCTTTTGGGATCCATTTGTCCAAGGAGGGAAAACGGATCGGGTTGGGTTGGGGGCGATACTGGACCAGGTTGGAAGGTTCCGGCTGGCTGGGTTGGAGGGGTGTCTTTTGACTTGTGATCAGGAGAGGGTTCGGATATCCCAGCGGCATCCTGGGGTGAGAGCTGTGAGGCGGCCAGCATCATGCTTGAATAGCTTCCACCAGATTCGAGCAGTTGGCTGTGTGCTCCGGTTTCGAGGACTTTTCCATCCTCCAGGTGAATCACCTGGTCGGCTGCGCCTACTGTGGATAGACGGTGCGCGATGACAAACGTAGTGCAGCTGCCCGCCAGCCGGTTTAAAGATGCTGCCAACAGATGTTCATTGTGCGGATCAAGATTTGCAGCCGGTTCATCGAGGATTAACAAAGGCGCATTTTTGAGGAAGGCACGCGCCATGGCGATTCGCTGTATTTGACCCCTGCTTAATTTCGCCCCTTGCTCTCCTACCAGCGTGTCATAACCCTCAGGAAATTCCTGGATAAAAGCATGGGCATTGGCTTGCCGGGCAGCTTGTTGAACCTGCCCCGGACTGGCTTGCGGCGCTGATAGGCGGATATTTTCAAAGATGTTGTCATTAAATAAATAGGGATTCTGGGGCACCCAGGCGATATGCGTGAGCCATTCCTCGCGCGGGAAATCGAGCAAAGATTTTCCGTTGACCGTAATGGATCCTTTACCCGGTTCGTTGAAACGCAGCAGAAAATCGGCGATGGTGCTCTTGCCCGAGCCGCTGCGCCCAACCAGGGCCGCCATTTGTCCAGGTAATATCGTAAAGCCAACCTCATGCAGAGAGAGACGCCCGCCTGGATAATCAAAACCCACATCTTTGAATTTGATCTGCGGTGAAGCGAGAGCATGGTTAAATCTGGCTGTGTCCGGGTTGACTGAAGCCGGTGACGGCGCAGCGCGGCTGGTCTGAAAATTGGCTGGCGTGTCGAAAACCTCGAATATGCGGCTGGATGCAGAGATGCCTGACATTCCGGCATGGAAACGGGCTCCCAGCGAGCGCAGCGGGAGATAAAATTCTGGAGCGAGCAGCAGCAGAAAGAGCGCATGCTGGTATATAAATCCTCCATACAGCAGGCGCAGTCCAATTTCAACGGCGATAATCGCAATGCTGATCGTGGCTACCAATTCGAGCACCAGGGCGGAAAGGAAGGTCACGCGCAATACGCTCATGGTCGTCTTGCGATAGCGGTCGCTCACCTGTGCAATTACATGGGATTGATCTTTGCTGCGTCCCAATGCCTTCAAAGTTTTTAATCCTTGGATTACATCGAGGAAATAGGCGCTCATACGGCTCAACGATCGCCATTGCCGCTGGGTGAGCGCTTGAGACTGCCCCCCGATCAAAAGCATAAATACAGGGATTAATGGCGCTGTTACCAGCAGGATTATCCCAGTCAGAGTATCCAGGGGGAAAATGAAGATCAGATAGGTAAGCGGGACCAATGCAGCCAACACCAGACCGGGTAAATACTGGCTGAAATAAACCTCAACCGATTCTATGCCTTCTACGAAAAGGCTGGTCAATTCTCCTGTGCGCTGCGCACGTGTGTAGATAGGACCCAACCTGATAATGTGTTCGAACAGGTCCGCTCGCAGCCTGGTCTTTATTTTTATCCCCAGGGAACTCGCGGAAAGGCTGCTGGCTGAATTAAAAAGCGCGCGCAGCAGGAATATAAAAAGCAGCGCAACCAGCAGGTTTTGAACGTTGGTAAGGGAGGCGTTATCTAAAAATACCCGGTTGACTACCTGGCTCAGGAGCCATGCTTGAAGGACAATGAGTAATGCAGTCAGGACACCAAAGCCGACAGATACAAATAGAAGCATGCGCTGATCGCGCAGAAAACCGAGCAGTTTTTTGTCGAGATTCATCGATAAAAATTACCGCGACCGGGTGTAGTTCTATCCGATCGCGGGTAGATGGAAGCCGGCCGTGTGTGCAGCCTCCGAAGGCAAAAAGAGGGTACCTAATATTCCAGGTGGGAATCCATTGTAAGCCGTTTGCGGAAAACCCAGTAGCTCCAACCCTGGTAAAGTAAGACGATGGGTACAAATACCAGCGCTACGACGGTCATAATGGTGAGCGTGTACTGTGAGGAAGAGGCGTTGTAGATGGTCAGGCTGTATTCCGGGTTGAGGCTGGAAATCATAACGCGCGGGAAAAGGATCAGGAACATCGTGACCAGAGTGAAGGTGATTGTTAATGCGCTGGTGATAAACGCCCAACCGTTCATCTTTTTGCGCACAAAGTAACCAGCCAGCAGTATGGAAGCGATGCCAGCCAATGGAACCATGCCGGGATTCACACCCAAATGGGCTAATACATCCGTGGAAATGTAAGTGGCGATCAGCAGTGCAAGCAGTAGTATAACGACAAGAAACCAAATCTTTTGGGCAGCCGCTCTGGCTGTCTCCTCCAATCCTCCTTTAACCTTCAAACTCATGAAAATGGCGCCGTAAAAAGCGCATACAACCACTGTAGTAATACCTCCGAGCAGGGCATATGGGTTAAGCAGGTTAAAGAACCCGCCCACATAGTTCATATCCCCGTCGATAGGCACACCGCGCACTAAGTTTGAGAATGCCACACCGATTAGTAGCGGGGGCAGCAGGCTGCCGAGAAATATGCCCAGGTCCCAGATTTTACGCCATTTCGGGTTTTTATCTTTGCTGCGAAATTCAAAAGATACGCCGCGGTATATGAGCGCCAGCAGTACCAGGAATAGCGCCAGGTAGAAACCGCTGAACATGGTAGCATACCACTCCGGGAATGCTGCGAAGGTCGCCCCGCCGGCGGTCAACAGCCAGACTTCATTCCCATCCCAATGCGGGCCGATGGTATTTATCATCAAGCGCCTTTTCCTGTCGACCATGTCGGGATCGTCACCCCTGCTCAGGAAAGGCATCAAAATACCCACGCCGAAATCAAACCCTTCCAGGATAAAAAAGCCGATATAAAGAACTGCGATCAGTACAAACCAGATAATATTGAGGTTCATTTTACTTCTCCTCTAATCTGAAGCCGGGACGAGCACAGGCGCATCGTCGTCGCTATCGGAGATGCCACTCTCCTGCTCGGGCGGTACAATCTTTGCGTATTTTGCCATCAAGTAGATTGTGGCAACGATAAGGGCGGCATAAACCAGCGTGAATCCCAAAAGGGTGATCAACATCTGAGCTGGAGGAACGGTAAAGGATAAGCCTTCATCCACGGTCATCAGCGAGTATACGATCCACGGCATCCGGCCTATTTCTGCCAGGATCCAACCGAAAGAGTTGGCAATAAAAGGCAGCGCCATAGCCCAAAGGTATATTTTGAGGGACAGGCTCCGATTTTCCAGGGTTTCACCCATCACCATAAAGAGCGCATAAAGCGCTAAGCCGATCATAAGCATTCCAGCGCCTACCATTATACGGAATGCCCAATATACAACGGCTACCGGCGGGATGTAGTCTCCGGGACCGAATGTAGCCTCATATTGAGCCTGGAGATCGTAAATACCCAGGATTTCGCAGTCTAAATTGTTATATGACATTAAACATAGGAGGCGCGGAATCCTTATGGAGAAAACCTCGCTGCGCTGCTCGAGATCGCCAATCGTCAGGAGAGAAAAAGAAGCCGGCGATTCGGTGTTAAAAAGCGCCTCTGCAGCGGCCATTTTCATAGGCTGAGATTCGATCATGTGCTGGGCCTGGCTGTGTCCATTGAGACCCAATAATATGACAGCAATACTGCCAATGATGGCAGCGATCTGAAAGGAGCGCGTGAACAATTTGGTATTACTTTTTCGCAGCAGGTGGTAGGCGCTGATCCCTAATACGAAGAACGCGGAAGTGACAAAAGAGGCTGCAATCGTATGCGGAAACTGGACCCATACATTTGGATTAAGGATTAAGGCGAAGAAATCTGTCATAACAGCCCGCCCTGCCTCGATCGAATAGCCCACAGGCTGCTGCATAAACGAATTAGCGACCAGGATCCAATAAGCTGAAATCGTGGAAGCGATCGCGACCAGCCAGATTGCAGCCGCATGCAGACCTTTTGATAATTTATCCCATCCGAAGATCCAAATGCCGATGAAGACCGATTCGACGAAGAAAGCCAGCAGGGCTTCAATCGCCAACGGCGCGCCGAAAATATCGCCCACGAAGCGTGAATACTCCGACCAGTTCATCCCAAACTGGAACTCCTGGACAATGCCGGTTACAACTCCCATGGCGAAGTTGATAATAAAAAGTTTCCCCCAAAATTTTGTCATGCGCTTATAAAGCGGGTTGCCGGAACGCACGTAAATCGTCTCCATTAATGCCACCATTAATGACAAGCCGATGGTCAGCGGGACGAAGAAAAAGTGATAGACTGTTGTGATTCCGAATTGTAGACGGGAGAGCAGCAGCGGATCCATAATCAGCCTCCTTAAGGATATACCCGTAATAATAATTGTTTTATAAATCCCGATCAAATATTCTTTATTATATCCTCATTGTGACATTTGTCACTATAAAAGAATTCAGATGGTTCGGGAATATGAAGTTGGTTTAAAGCAAATGATGTTCCGGATTACTTGCGGAAGAAACCGCGCTGGGCGGTGCGGACAGCGCTTGAGGTTATGAAGGATTCGGGATCAAATTTGGATATGAAGCGGATGACTTCCCCGGTTTTTCTGCGGCGCACATTACAATCCAGCAAAGTGACCATGCCATCCTTGCCCTGAGATGCGATTTCAGTAACTGCATATCCTTCTTCCCGGAGCAGTTCGGTGAGTTCTGCGCCTCTTTTAGGACTGATGATTCGCAAATGGGTATATCCCAGGGCAATGCGTTCTTCGAGATACATGCCCAATACCATTCCGGTAGCAAAACCGGCCGCATATACGACGATCGTCAGCGGATCGTCAATACTTTTCAGGACCATTTGGAGGATAATCAGGTAGACCGCTGATTTAACGAATGAAAAGATCCAGGCCAGGGCTTTTCGACCCCTGGTGATCATTAATAAACGCAGGCTGGCAAGGGATAGGTCCACCAACCGTAAAGCGAAGATCAGCAGAGCAAATTGCAGGATATTGAGCATCGAGGTAGCGAGCCTCAGGCGCGATAGAAACCTCGCCTGACCGGTTGAATATCTTCGGCGGTAATGAAAGCATTCGGGTCAATGCGATTTACGATCTGGCGGACTTTGTATACATTCTTACGGCGCACACTGCAGGAAAGCATGGTAACCATACCGTCTTTTCCGCGAGCGGGTATTTCAGTCAATGCATACCCTTCGGCGCGCATTTCTTTTGCGACTGCAGCCCCAAAAGCGGAACTGACAATGTTTATCTGGATATGTCCAATAGCCAGCCGTTCTTCGATAATCATGCCGACAACCGTGCCTGTTGCGAAACCAGCTGCATAGCCCAGAATTCTAATCGGATTGCTTAAATCTGAAAGGACAAATCCGATCGCAAAAACGAACAGCGCTGCCTGGAAGAAACCCAATACCCAGGCAATTCCTTTGCGATTGCGTATGACCATTAGTACCCGGATGGTGTCCAGGCTCATTTCAACAACGCGCAGAACAAAAATCAAGCCGGCGCCGAGCCAGGCTTGAGGTGAAGTTAGTATCTCAACCATTTTGATCAGCGTGATTTTTCGGGCAGATCAATTTCCCGCATAGCGGGCAGATAAAGTCCCTGCATATATTCAGTTAACATCCGGCGAGTACTGAACTGCGGCGCCAGTGTGCGGATGGATTCTTTGATTACGGTTATCCAATCGGCCGGCAGTCCGTCTGATGAACGAACCCGGTAGTACAAGGGGATGATTTCGTTTTCAAGGGTATCGTAAAGGCTGTTTGCATCCGCTTGATCCTGAAGTTCAGGATCGCTGTAGTCGATATCCTGTCCGATTGACCATCCATTGTACCCATTATATCCCTCCCGCCACCAGCCGTCCAAAACAGAAAAATTAAGCGCACCATTTAGGGCTGCTTTTTGCCCCGAGGTTCCTGAAGCTTCGTTTGGGCGGCGTGGGGTATTCAGCCATACATCGACACCCTGGATAAGATAGCGCGCCAGGTTCATATCATAATCTTCAAGAAAAACCAGGCGGCCGCCGCTTTGTGTTTGTTTCACAGCCCGGTAAACTTCCTGGATAAGCAGTTTCCCGTCTTCGTGGTCGGGATGAGATTTACCGGCGAATATAATCTGAACCGGCATCTCGGGATGATTTATCATATTTAATACACGATCGAGGTCGCTCAGGATCAAGTTGGCGCGTTTATAAGGCGCAAACCGGCGTGCGAAACCGATCGTCAATGCATAAGGATCCAGCAAGACCCCGGAGGCGACTACCTGCACGGGATGCCATCCGTTCCGCATCCAATGCTGGCGGGCTCTTTCGCGCATATATGCCACAAGCTTGCGTTTCAGATGTCTCCGGACAGTCCAAAGCTGATCGTCAGGAATGTTTTTCACTGATTCCCAAACATCCGGATCGTCAATGTTCTCCATCCAGTCGCTGCCAAGGTGGCGGTCGAACAGGTGCCGCAAGCGGCGCGCCAACCAGGTGCCGGTGTGGATGCCGTTGGTTATGTGTGTTATCGGTACGTCTTCGGGTTTATTTGCTGGCCAAAGGTACTGCCACATTTTCCGTGCAACCTGGCCGTGAAGCTCAGATACCGCGTTCCTGCGTTCGGAAAAGCGCAACGCAAGCGCCGGCATACTGAATGTTTCACCCCAGCTGACTGTATGTTGGGCCAGGTCGATGAATTGGTCCCTGTCCAGACCTAATTGGGACCAGAAGTGAGAGAAGTACTTGTCGATCAACCATAATGGAAATTCGTCATTGCCTGCGGGGACCGGAGTGTGGGTTGTGAACACATCTCTGGATTTGACCAGATTTTTCGCTTCTTCAAAGGTTAGACCGGAATCAATAAATTCCCGCATCCTTTCTAATATCAAAAAAGCTGAATGACCTTCGTTCATGTGCCAGACTTTGGGATCATACCCCAATAATCGTAAAGCCTTGACGCCGCCTATGCCCAGCAATATCTCCTGTGAGATGCGCATATCCGGGACGCTGCTGTACAGGCGGGCGGTGAGTGTACGGTCGGCAGCGGAATTCCGGTCAATATTGGAATCCAAAAGGTAAAGAGGCACCCGTCCGACCTGGATTTTCCACAGGCGCGCATAAACTTCGCGGCCTGGGAGTTGCACCGAAATAGTGAACGGTTCGCCTGATTCCGATAAAACCGGCATTACAGGCAGGTCTTCAAAAGGATGCACTGTGTAACGGGCTTCCTGCCAGCCATCTTCTGAGATGTGCTGGGTGAAATAACCTTCTGTGTAGAAGAAGCCAATAGCAACAAACGGCAGCCCTAAATCGCTGGCTTCTTTGGTATGGTCGCCGGAGAGTATGCCCAGGCCGCCAGCATAAATCGGCAGGGTCTCGTGCAGTCCAAACTCCATCGAGAAATAGGCAATCTGGCTGTCTTCAAGCTCCTGGTAATCCTGTGAGAACCAGGTATCTTCCGGATTCATGTACTGATCGAATGCGCGCATATTGCGATCGTAAAAATCCATATAATAGCGGTTATTGGTAACCGCGTTCAAACGCGACCGTTCAACTTTGCGCAGAAATAGGATCGGATTGTGGTTAGTCCTTTCCCACAACTCCCTATCGATGCGAATAAACAGGCGTTGGGCGTCGGGGTTCCAGGTCCACCATAGATTGTAAGCAAGCTCACCCAGGCGGTTTATACGCCGGGGGAGACTGAAATGATTGGGGATTTGAGCTCGGTTTGATGACATATTAAAAAAGATTAATAACCTTTGTTCAAGACTAAGATGTGCATAAATATTGCCTTCGATTGTGTTTTTTGCAAACCTGAATAATACCACAATCGACCGATATTGAAGGTAATACAAAACGGTTATTAATCTAATTGTACGCTTGCCGTGCTCTTGAAGTGAAGTTAGAATAGTGCCCGTATGAGTGAAAGCGCACAACTGTTTATAACCTGTATTTTAGACACGCTTTACCCGGAGATAGGCGAGTCGGTGGCGCTCCTGCTGGAAGATCTGGGTGTGAATGCGGCATTTCCGCTGCGTCAGACATGCTGCGGACAGCCGGCGTTCAATGCGGGAATGCGCGCCCAATCACGCCCGGTTGCGCGGCACACAATCGCGACTTTTGAAAAAACAGTGGGTCCAATCGTTGTGCCTTCCGGTTCATGCGCGGCGATGCTGCGGCACGGGTATCTTGATTTATTCAGGGACGATAAAGATTGGTATCAAAGGGCAAAATCGATTGCGGACAGGACGTATGAGCTGACTGAATATATTGTGGATTACCTGGGCGTTTCAGATGTCGGGGCGCACTTTAACGGCACGTTCACATATCATTCTTCCTGTCACCTGCTGCGTGATCTGGGAGTCCACCGCCAACCGCGCCAATTACTCTCGAATGTAAAAGGGGCGCAATTTGTGGAACTGCCTCATGGTCGTGAATGCTGCGGATTCGGCGGTGTGTTCTCTGTGGAACATCCCGAAGTCTCCAACGCGATGCTTGAATTAAAAATCAAGAACATCGAAAAGAGTGGATCAGCCATGGTGGTTTCGAGCGACGCGGGCTGCATGACCCATATCAATGGCGGGCTGCGGCGGCGCGGCCAACCACAACGAGTCGTGCATATTGCCGAACTGCTGGCTAATCGAGTACAACCGGAAATCGATTAATAAACCTTAAATCTCCCAGCTTTTTAGATATCCATGCCATCTCAATTTCGCAAAAAAATCAGGGACGCATTGGCCGACGAGAACTTGCAGGCTGCGCTGGATGGTAATGCGGAACGCCGGGCAAGCGCTTTCGACAGCGCATACAAATCCCTTCCACAAGACCTGCAGTATATGCGCCGCAGGGCACATGCAGTAAGAACTGATGTTATTGACAACCATAAGGTTTACCTGGAGCAGTTTATCGAACAGGCACAGAAAAACGGATTTATTGTTCACCGCGCTCAATCCGCAGAGGATGCTGTACAGGTTGTGCTGGATATTTCAGCTTCACACGCTGCCAGCACGATCGCTAAATCCAAATCGATGGTCAGTGAGGAAATCCACCTCAACCAGGCGCTGGAAAAGGCGGGGCTCAAAGTCGTCGAGACAGATTTGGGTGAATATATCATCCAACTGCGGAGTGAACCACCCTCCCATATCATCACTCCCGCAGTCCATTTGCGGCGAGAGCAGGTTGCGGACATCTTTGAGGATAGGTTGAATATACCTTATACACAGGATATATCCGAACTCACGGCGGCCGCCAGGGAAGAACTGCGGGGGACTTTTCTGGAGGCAGATATTGGGATCTCCGGCGTTAATTTTGGTGTGGTGCAGAGCGGCTCATTATGCATCGTAACGAACGAAGGTAATGGGCGCATGGTCACCACCCTGCCACCGGTGCATATCGCTTTGATGGGCATCGAACGACTGGTGCCAGCCTTCGACGACCTGGCGCTGATGCTGTACCTGCTGCCGCGCTCGGCTACCGGACAGAAGATGACCGTATACACAAGCATTATCAATGGGCCGCGTAAAAATGGCGAGCTGGATGGCGCTGAAGAACGACATCTGGTGCTGGTGGATAATGGGCGTTCGCGGGTGCGTAATTCACCTCTGCGGGAGAGCTTATACTGTATTCGCTGCGGCGCCTGTCTGAACGCCTGCCCGGTTTTCCGAGAAATCGGTGGACATGCATATGTAAGCGATAATGGCCGGATGACAACTTACCCCGGTCCTATTGGTTCAGTCGTGTCGCCGGGTTTGCTGGGAGCCGCTCAATTCAGCCACCTGGCACGCGCTTCCAGTTTATGCGGGGCATGTAAAGAGGTCTGTCCTGTGGATATCGATCTGCCAAAACTGCTGCTAAAGGTGCGGGCAGGCGAGATAGATTATAAAGAAGACGAACCATACCAGGTTGGGCGCTTGAACACACCTCAGAAAGTTCCCTGGGGTTTAAGTTTAGGACTGCGCCTTTACACATGGGCAGCGGTTTCTCCCAGGCGGTTCGCTGCGGTTCAGCGATTGGCAGGATTTGCCGCGCGATTAGTATTTCCCAGGTCTGAGTGGATGCGGCTGCCCGGGATAACCGGTTGGGGTTACGGGCGCGATTTTCCCAGGCCGGCTTCAAAACCGTTCCGCGATGTGTACCGTCAAAAAGGTGACCAACCGGGTGGAAATGGGGTAGGGACAGATGCAGTCCGGGATGCAGGTAAAAGGGAGAATGCGATAAACACCTCTTCCGGACAGGGATCACCAAATTCTCCAGTTCTAACAAAAGATTTGGTCGAGCGTTTCGCGGATGAACTTGAGGCGCTGCAAGGTTCTTTCAGCATGTGTAAAGAGTTTGAAGTGACCGAAAAAGTGTCTTCGATCCTGAAAGAGAAGAATATTGAAAGACTGCAGGTGTGGGATGAGACCGAATTTCCGGCGGGCTTACTGGATGGGCTGAGGTCTGCGGGGATCGTAATTCAAAACGCGCCGCACCCGGATATCAGGGCGGGATTGACCGGTGTGGATGCAGCGGTGGCAGAGAGCGGTACGCTGCTGCTGGCAAGCGGCGCGGGGCGTCCGCAAACCAGCTCGTTACTGCCCGAGGTGCACATCGCGATCCTGCGGAAAGAAGATATCTTTGAAAATCTCCCGCAGGTCCTAGCGCTTCGGGAGGCGCTCGATGCATCTTATGTTTCGCTGATCAGCGGGCCCTCGCGCACTGCAGATATCGAGATGACCCTCACCATAGGAGTTCATGGTCCAGCTGAGGTGCACGTGATCTGTGTTTAGGACAAGCCGCTTCCTGGAGAGGCTGCGCGGCTAACCTGTCCTGCAGAACCAACGATCCAAGTTTACTCAATATTTTACTGGTAAGGGATATCACGCCGGTTCTTTTTAATTTCACTGCGCCGGTGTTTTTCCTTTAAACGACGTTCTATTGCCGCACGGGTGGGGTGGGTTTTCTTTCGCTGCTTTGGTTTTTCAGCTGCGGCTGCCAGGATTGCAACCAGCCGGTTGAAGGCGTCCTGGCGGTTGCGTTCCTGAGAGCGGTGGCGGCTTGCATCGATGAGCAGTTCCCCCTTTTCGTTAATGCGATTTTTAGCCTGGGTTTGCAGGCGCGTGTACATGTCATCCGGCAAGCTGGCTGAGTTCGTGTCGAAACGGAGCTGGACGGCGGACGAGACTTTATTTACATTCTGTCCGCCGGGACCGGAAGCGCGGATGTAATCAATACTGATGCAGGCTTCATCGATGTAAATATCCTCTGTGATCTTAATCATCTACCTGCATCATCCGTAGCGATCCGGACTAGAGGACTGTAGTCGTTCCCATCAACCTGGAAGTCATTCCGCTCGAACGGTTTCCCCCTTTTGTTGTAAAAGCGCATTAAAGCTTCAATCTTCAAAACCGAATACTTCATCCAGCCGGTCACGATCGAAATTTACTACAATGGTGCCGTTAATATCAAAGGTCGGCGAGGTTTCATTCCCGTCCGCCCATCCACGTACCCGCGCGGCAGCCTCCCGGTCAGTGGTGATATCGATCTCCTTGAAAGGGATGCGGTGGGACTTTAAATAGATGCGCGCTCGGCGGCAGGAAGGACACCAGGAGGTGCAGTACAACATCACTTCTGGTGCTGAACTGGCTGGAGGCGTCCCGGCAATCTCCTGGTCGCCAGGTTCATCCTGTGTTGAACCGGTTTGCTTTGCTTCCGGTTCAATTTTTTGCAAAACCTGGAATAATATTTCGTTATCCGGCTGTTCATCGATGTCGTGTATGTCAATGTAGCGGATGATCCCCTTTTTGTCGATCACAAAAATTGCCCGTTCCGACCTGCCGTCTTCCTGCAGGACGCCGTAGGTTTCAGCGACCTGGCCATGGGGGTAAAAATCGCTCAGCAGCGGGTAGCTGATATCTCCCAGGCTTTCAGACCAGGCCTGCAAGCTTGGAACGCTGTCAACACTCAGACCCAGAACCTGGGTCTCGACCCCATCAAAACGATCTAAGGCAGCCTCGTAAGATGGGATCTGCTGTGTTCAGACCGGGGTCCAAGCCAGCGGGAAGAACGCCAGAACAACGTTCTTTATACCGGCATAATCACTCAGGCGGATCTTGTTTTCCTGATGACTTTCGAG
>Ga0180438_10004431_pt1 | contig 20223 bp, 19 predicted proteins | sample SS_ome_12_FD_132455 | JGI IMG/M metagenome (GOLD analysis project Ga0180438, IMG submission 132455) | Hypersaline lake sediment archaeal communities from the Salton Sea, California, USA - SS_3_D_2 metaG | ecosystem: Environmental > Aquatic > Non-marine Saline and Alkaline > Hypersaline >... | reverse complement strand
TCGGGGGTGACCAGCACCATCTGCCCGGGAAAGGGCGGGACATCGGGCATGTACTGCGACCAGTAGCGTGCCAGCAGCCGCTTGCCGTCAAACTCGCGTACACCTCGTTGTGCCATGTGTCTCCTTCCGAGATAGAGCTGTCTTGGCTTGCCTATGAGCATGCACAACAGCAAACAAGAGGGCATGCCTCGCGACTATCAAGCCTAGTGCCCAGTGGTTGTCCTCCACCACCACTCGGTAGCGCGGTACACTATCGTTGCCGTGATCCAGACAGCATAGCCCGCTACAAGAACCCGTTTCAATTGCCATCCCTGTCGGAGACACAGCCAGCAGGTCAACGTGAACAGCAAAACAGGGAAAAGCCCGAGCAGTGCCATGCGAGTGTAATCGGCAACTACAGCAGTATCGCCTCCGGTCCTGCCGAAAAGAAACCATATCGCCACCGTGATGTTCACGGGTATGACCGAGACGAATGAGGCCAGAACGTGCGAGCGCTCACTGGCAAGCGCGATGGCCCCGATCGTGCCGAATGCAACCAGCAGTTGGTACAAGCGATGCGCGCTCATATCTCCGCCTGACAATCCGTTCTCAACATGGACCGGGCCTGGCGACTGTGTACCCTTCCTCGCCCGTCATCCAGGCCTAGCCATCCGCACCCGGCTCAACCTTGTAGAGAGGCACATAGACGTAGCCTGACAGAATGCGCCGCGCCGTGCGCTCCACAACCGCCCTCTTCACACGTAAACCGGCGTCTGTCTCGTCCAGACACACGTCGACACTGATGACGCCTGCCGGATGCCCGATCCGCAGTGTCGGCCACGCACCACCGCCTGCCAGCTCATTCACTAGCGTGCCCTCGAGATTCGCCGCCACCCCAGTGCCAATGGTGCCAGTGATGGGGTAGGCCTTGTGTGCCTTTTGCATGGACATGGCGCGAGCCACCAAGTCGATCTGCTCAGAGCCGAGTCTCCGTCTATCGGATGTGGTGTAGTCGGCCCTGTCAGTGACTAGGATCATCTTGGGAACACCGGGACTCAGTCTTGTGCCCATGCGCCAGTCATCCACCAGACCGATCATCTCTCCGGCTCTGCTTCTGATCTCCTCCAGGGTGGTGGACAGGTCCGCGTTTCCATCGATCTGCGCTGGCAAGATCGTCCCGTCGACGCCTAGATCGCCAGCGCGGGCAAAGACGCAGGGATTGGCAGCATCCACAATCGAGACTGTCAGTTCCTGCCCATTGCTCAACGCGATCACATCCCGCCTCCTACCAGTTGGCAGAATGCGTCCCGTCATGGCACCGCCGGAGTCGACAAAGTTCATCAAGATGCGCGCACCACTACCGGGAACGCCCGGGATGACACAGTCGCCCTTGACGGCCGCCTTTCCACTTACTACCGGAACCCGCGCCTCAATGATCTTCTGCGTATTGGTGTTGAAGATGCGCACGAGGGTCACGGGTTCCGTCGCCCTGACAAGACCCTCATCAATAGCAAAAGGACCAACACCCGAGGAGATGTTGCCGCAATTGCCCGACCAGTCAACCAGTGGCTCGGTGATGCTCACCTGCCCAAAGGTGTAGTCCACATCGGCATCAGGGCGGTCAGAAGGGCCAATGATCGCGACCTTGCTAGTCAACGAATCGGCCCCGCCCAGTCCATCAATCTGCCGGCGATCCGGGCTGCCATAGATTGCCAAAATCACTCTCTCCCGAAGCTCCTGCTCCTTGGGCAGCTCGTTCTCCAGCAAGTACACACCCTTGCTGGTGCCACCGCGGTATATCGCACAACGAACCATCATCTGCTCGGCACGCACCTGTCTACCCTCCCTGTACTCGTTGACCTTGCCAGCGCACGCAACTCAGATCAGCCGTCCGACCTCTGCCCCCTCATGAACCGCATCCTTCATCCTGCGCGGCACCAGGCAATCGCCGATGACGTGGATCTCGGCCGCAGCGCTCTGCCTCACCAGGGCGTCACCCAACTCATTGTTGGGAGACATGCCCACTGCCAGAACCACCATGTCGACACCGATGATGACCTCATGCTCACCTTCCGATTGCAGCACCACCGAGTTTTCTCTGATTTCCTCCACAGTCGAGTTGCATCGAATCTGGACTCGGGGATCCTCCCGCAGACGCTCACGCAGCACCCAGCCCTCACGCAGGCCCATTGGCGAAGCCAGCGTGTCAGAAGGCTCAGCGATCACAGCCTCTGTGCCATGTTCCGTAAGAAACGAGGCAGTTTCACACCCTATCTGATTGCCGCCGACAATCAGTGCCCGCCTGCCAAACGTAACACCGCCGGCCAGCACCCCTTGTGCAGTATAGACAGACGCCCGGTCTATGCCTGGTATCGGGGGAACAAAGGGGCTTGCACCGGTGGCCACGACTATCACATCAGGCGCCAGCTCGTTTACGATCTCAGCAGTTGCCTCCTCGCCGAGCCTCACTTGCACACCGGCCTTGGCAACCTGGATCGACAGGTAGCGGATAATCTCCGCAAACTCTCCCTTACCCGGCGGCTTGCTGGCAAAGAGCAACGCTCCACCCAGCTGGTCTTCTTTTTCCAACAAGGTGACTTCATGCCCTCGCAACGCCGCCACCCTGGCAGCCTCCATCCCAGCGGGCCCACCCCCTATGACCACCACAATCTTTCGCGACAGTGCCGGCCTGATGACCAGTTCCCGCTCGCGACCCGCGGCGGGATTCAGTGCGCAAATCGAAGGCAACTGAGTGCCCAGCCAATCGCTGCATACCATACAGGCGGGACATCTGAAGATGTCGTCAGTCCTCCCCTCTCTCGCCTTCCTCGGCCATTCTGGATCAATGTGCAAGGCCCTAGCCATTGAGACAAAGTCCGACTTGCCCTGTTGAAGGATCTCCTCGGCGAGGGCTGGATCATTGATTCTGCCAGCCACGGAGACAGGTATGTTCACAGCTGCCTTGATGGCCTCTGCGAAATGGACAAGGTAGCCACGCTTGAAGGCTGAGGGCTGCACGATGTGTATGGCCGATTCGTACAACCCCGCCGACACATCGATGAGATCAACGCCCGCCCGTTCAAGCTCCTGGGCAAACGGAATGGTCTCCTCCAGGGTCAGGCCTCCCTCAATGAATTCATCCGCGCTCATGCGATAGCTCAGCGGGAAGTCATCCCCTACGGCACGCTTCACTGCCGCCACAACCTCAAGAGGAAACCGACACCGATTGCTGAAGGAGCCGCCATATTCGTCAGTTCTGCGGTTGGCGTACGGCGAGAGGAATTGTGCAACTAGGTAGCCGTGGGCGCCATGTATGGACACCAGGTCCCAACCGGCCTCCTTCGTCCTGCGAGCACCATCGGCAAATCTGCGCACCCACTCGTGGATTTCGGGAATGGTCAGCTCTCGGGGGAGATCGCCCTTTATCACCGCTCCACAGGGGACCGGCGATGGCGCCACCGGCTGAAATCCGGTGACACTGGACGAAGTCTGCCGTCCAGAGGCTGCGATATGTGAGCCAATCTTCGCACCATACTGGTGAACGGCTTCGGCCATCCTCCTCATTCCCGGAACAAGTCTGTCGTCATCCACACCCAGCTGCACTACACGCCCCTTCCCCAGCGGATGCACGTACATGGTCTCGACCAGAATGAGGCCCACCTCTCCCTTGGCTCTCTCCACCATATAGTCAATATAACGTTGGGTGACCTCCCCGTAGGGTGTCGCATAGCTCTTTTCGAAAGGAGCCATGATAACCCGGTTCCTCACCTCCAACCGGCCGATGCTCGCCGGCTCCAGCAGTTTGGGGAACTCTCCGTGTTGTATGGTAGCCATTCTTCACCTCATGCTGCGACCGCTACATTGTCAGAGCAGGTCCAGTGCGGCGATCGCGTCGCCCTGGCAGAACCAATAGAGTGAGGAGACCAGTGAAAATGCATAGCAGCCCTGTCGCCACAAACATGCTTCTCAGACCCAGCAGGTCTCCCAGGACGCCGCTCACTGATGGTCCAACGACCATACCCACAGCGTAGGTGGCCTGGAAGAGACCCATGGCTGACCCACGCAGGTGACTGGGTCTACCCTTGATACTCAGCCCCATCAAGACGGGAAATGAGAGCCCACGGCCGATTCCAGTAATGGCCTGCGACACACCCAAATGAGCGATATCGCGCAAATAGGGAACTGCCAACGTCCCCGCAGCAAAAAGCAGCATGCCTGCCGTCACAGCTGTGCGCTCTCCCCAGCGCTCTACGATCACCCCGACCGCTAAACTGGTCAATGTGTAAGTGCCCAGGAATGCCGCCATCAGCATCCCCAGTTGCGCCTCTGAGGCGCCAACATGCGCCGCGTACACCGGCACAAAAGCATACGCACTGGCAAAGGTGGCGTACTGCGCCAGTGCGGCGATTCCCGACGCTTTCAGAAGCGTCGCATCGCGCCCGATCGTCAGCAGTTCGTGCGGTGAAACGGCAGCGCCTGCCTTCTTGGGCCGCTCGTACACCCAGAGGAAGGCCACCATGGCGCAGGCGGACAATGCGACGCCAGCATAGAATGTGCTGGTCAAGCCCCAGTCTTCTGCCAGCTTGCCACCGACTGACGTCGCCGTGATCTGCCCCAGACTGTTCACGAAGGAGATCAGGCCCATGGACCAGGCCTCTCGCCCCTCCTCGAAGTAGCTCGAGAAGAGGACGGTCATGGCGACCCAACTGGCTGCTGCAACACCTGCCATCCCTCTCGACAGGGCGACCTCGAGAGGTGTCCTCGCCGCGATCAGACCTACTGATGCGGCAAGTGTGCACGCTGCCCCGCCCACAATGAACGGCTTACGTTGTCCAGTGCGATCCGAGAGCATCCCGAGCGGGACGCGAACCAGCATCTGGGTGAGCCCATAGAGCCCAGAGATCAGACCGATGCCGGTCAAAGTGGCGCCCAGAGACTCTGCATAGATTGGCAGAACCGGTACGTAAATGTACTGTGCCGCCCAGAAGAGGAACACGGCCGAGAAGAACACTGCCAGCGCTGGCTCCTTAGTCCAACCATGGTATGATATGGTGGCGTCTGCGGCGCCACCCTCTGCCACGGAATCCATGGTGCCGGTCGGCACTAGATCAGCCGACCTACTACGGCTCCCTCGTACAGGGCATCCTGTATCTTCCTCGGCAGCTTGCAGTCTCCAATCGTATAGATCTCCGGGGCAGCCTCCTGTCTGTTCAGTGCGTCTGCGAGTCCGTTGTTGGCCGCGACGCCCACAGCCAACACAACCTGATCGACTTCCCCGATCTCCTCAAGCTGCCCTTGAGACTGCACCAGGACCGAGTACTCGCGGATCTCTTCTACGGACGTGCACACACGGGACTCGATCTTGGGATTCTTGAGCCTCTCTCGTAGGTCCAACCCTGCATTGCCGCCCATGCCGCGGACCAATGCGTCGCCCGGTTCGACGATCACCACTTCGGCGCCTTGCTCAACCAGCATAGCAGCCGTCTCGCACCCGGTTTGACCACCGCCGACCACAACCACTCGCTTGCCGGCAGTAACGGTGCCATCGAGTACGTCCAGCGCCGTGCAGACGTGATCCTGCTCGACTCCAGGCGTGAAGGGGATGATCATACTTGCCCCCGTAGCAACAACGACCGCGTCGGGTTTCAACTGCTCGACCAAGTCCGGCGTGACCTCCCGCCCGAGGGTAACCTCAACTCCCGCCTCCTTGAGCACGTGCACGTAGTAGCGAGTGATCTCGCTAAAGGCTTCCTTGCCCGGCGGCTTGCATCCAAAGCGAATCATGCCGCCCAGTTCATGGGCCTTTTCGTACAGAGCGACCTTGTGGCCCCTGAGCGCGGCCACCCGGGCTGCCTCCATTCCTCCGGGCCCCCCACCAACAACCAGAACGGATTTGGCGCCGTTGGACGGCTTGACGGCCATCTCCCTCTCACGACCAGCCGCGGGGTTCATGGCGCATATGAGCGGCTTCTGAGTGCCTAGCGTGTCATTGCAGGTCCTGCAGTACGGGCACCGGAAGATGTTCTCCACCCTTCCTCCCTCAACCTTTTTGACCCAGTGCGGGTCTATGTGCAGGGCCCTGGCCATCGAGACAAAGTCAGAGCGTCCTTCCTCAAGGATACGCTCTGCAGTCTCTGGATCATTGATGCGGCCCGCGACTGTCACCGGCACGTTCACAACGCTCTTCACGGCCGTGGCCAGGGCCACTTCCTTATCACGGTCGATGCTTCGCGCAAAGCCCGAGACGCCTGCCGAGACGTCGATCAAGTCTACTCCCGCAACCTCCAGCCTCTGGGCAAAGACCAACCCTTCCTCAAGTGTAGTCCCGCCCTCGACGTAGTCCATGGCATTCATGCGAAAGGCAACGGGGAAATCGTCACCAACGGCAGCGCGCACTGCCGCCACTGCTTGCAGTGGTGCCTTCATGCGGTTCTCTAGAGACCCACCATATTGGTCCGTTCGCCTATTCGTAAGCGGCGATAGGAACTGCCCCCAGCCATATCCGTGAGCGCCGTGGATCATCACGATGTCCCAGCCAGCCTGCTTGGTCCGTCGAGCAGCGTCGGCGTGCGCTTGCACCAGCCATTTTATGTCACCAGCCGTCATCTCGCGCGCAATGTCCCCTCCGGGACCCTCGACCGCCGAGGGGGCCATCGGTTGCACCCCGCTGACCCACAGCAGGGGCAGGCGCCCACCTGCCGCGATGAGCGATCCGATCTTGGCCCCGTGCGCATGGACAGCCTCGCCCATCTCTCGCAGTCCGGGCAAGAGATCATCATGATAGATGCCAAGCTGCGCAATCCGTACCTTCTCCCTGGGGGCAACGTACATCGATTCGACAAAGATGAGGCCGACTCCCCCCTTCGCTCGCTCTACCAGATAGTCTATGTAGCGCCGAGTCACCTCTCCATACGGCGTGGCATAGTTCTTCTCATAGGGAGCCATGATGACATGATTTCGCAGCTTCAGCTCGCCAATCGTGGCCGGCTCAAGCAGTTTCCGGAACTGCACTGGTGCACCTCCAGGTGTGTTCATCGTATGGGTGATCGAAGCAGTGTTCGTTGCTCATCTGGGTCTCGGTCCTCGCCCGCTGGCTTCGAGGGCCGGGCAGCGGGTATGGCGAGCCAATGGGTTCACCTTTTCCAGCCCAGCGCTTCCAGCCTCGCTGCCGCGGAGAGGAGGGCCCCGTCCGAGGCCTGAGGATGCGTCACCTCCACCACCGACACGCCCTGGAAACCGGTGGCTCTCAGGCTGGCGGCTATGGGCTCAAAGGCCACCTGCCCCATGCCAATCGGCAGATGGCCATTGCCATCCGATTTGTCCGATAGATGAATTAGAGCTAGGCAATCCCCAATCTGACGAAGCGCTGCAGGTGGGTACTCGGACTCTGGGCCATTGGTGACGTCGTAGACCATCCGCACGCATGGGCTTGCCACCTCATCCACCATGCGCTGCAGCAAGCCTGCTGTGGTGAAAAAACGGTAGCCCGCTGCGTTCTCGAGTCCCACGGTGACCCCATAGCCTTCGGCGTGCCGTGCGCAGCGCTCGATGCCCTCCTTCACCCAGCCCCACGCGGTCTCAAAGGGCGCGGGCATCAGCGAGTGAAGCACCGGCGGAGGCAAAACGAGGACCCCACCACCCAACTCATGGACGAACTCGATTGTGGTTTTCAGCCGCTGTACTGAGTCTTCGCGGACCGCTGGATTCGTATTGGCCAGGTTGATCCCAGAAGCGCAGGACGGGTTCACCGAAGCAAGCTCTAGGCGATTCACATCCAGTGCTTTGTGCGCAGCGCTCCAACTGCGTCTGTCGGGCGTCTCGATCCAGATGTGCGGTGGCATGCTCACGATCTCGACATGCTTGAACCCCAGATCGGACACGCGCTCCAGCGCTTCTCCAAAACTGTGGGACCACAGATACGAGTAGATGGAACAACCTAGCTTTAGAGCCACGGTGACAACTCACTTACCATGACGCCCACTGCGCCGCATCCTAGTGCGGGGGAGAAGGTGACACACTGGTGTCGCCTGCTCACGGGGTGAGCACTGTAACCGAGGGTTCGTTTTTGAGGCCCTCCGCCATTTCAAAGGCCTGTCGCACGGCGTCTTCGGTACCTTCAACCACAAGTGTCACGGCGCCCTCGTGCCCTCCAATACCTCCAGAGGCCACGTGGGTAGCCTCGACCTGGAACAGAATGGAGAGCGCCTGAATCTCAGTGACCACCGTCGCGTTCATTACTGGCACCAAGCCGATCGGCCTCCCCATGACATGATCGAACCGCAGTTGACCACACTTGGCTGCAGCCTCTCGCACCGAGGGAACAAGCTTCTCCAGTCCCACCGGGGCGACAAGGTGCGAACCCCTGGCAAGCAGCGTCGGCAGGGCCATCCCAATCGTGCCGCTGGCGTCACCAGCAACGAGTACCCCAATGCTGCCGCTGAGATCCAGCGCGTTGGCACCCTTGATGAAGACGTCATCCGAGTTGAACTCGCTGATCGCTTCGTCGACCGGGACGTCCACCGGCCGGCCGTCAATCAACACACAGGGCGGGAGTCGCACTTCTCGAGACGTTGCCCACAGTCCCCCGTGAGCGATATAGCCCCCAGCGAAATAGTACTTGGGAACAGAATCACCCAACAGCTCCTCGACGATGTAGGCGTTGGTCGTGCCATTAGCGACGACCACACGCCCTGACTTTAGGGCACTTTGAACCACTGGCAGCTTAACGACCGCCTTGGCAATCAGCCTCTTGGAGCCCGCCGACGTCAGAACCACAATGGCGGAAGCTCCGTCCTTGATCTCGTCTAGCCGCGGTTTTGCCCGAACATCGCTACTGCTCACTACTCCCTCCCATCCCATGGCGATGGCTATGGCTGCTAGTCCACCTCTACCCACTCACCGCTTTCGTCCGAGTGCCTCAAGGCATCCATGACCTTCTGCACCTTCAAACCGTCGGCGAAGCTCGGTGCTACGCCCGCGCCCGTGCGTATGCCCGTGACCAATGTCTCGACCAGTCTGATGAAAGGTCCCAACCGACGGTCGTCGTGCTGTGCGTCGAACTGGAACTCCTCAGGAACAGACAACTCGACCAGCTGGTTGTCTCCACGCCGCGCTCCCGACAGCACACCCGAGGGGTGGAGTAGGTTGTCCAGCACCAGCGTTCCTTCGCTCCCATAGGCCTTGAGTTGAAGACCGCTGCCGCCCCAAACCACAAAACTCACCCGCACCACCCCGTGTCCTCCCTTGGCAAAGCGGGTCAGGAAGGCGAAAGAGTCATCTGCAGTCACGGCCCGCATCTCACCTGATGGCAGGTGCTTCCGCTCAGTGATGAACGCATCCAGTTCGCCGCTTACTGACTCGATGTCGCCAAAGAACCAGTGTAAGCCATCAATCAGATGGGAACCCAGGGCCCCTAGGATTCCGCCTCCCTTTTCCTCTTGGGCCAACCAGTTCCAGGGCGATTGGTCGGGATTTGCCCAGGCTGGTGGGCGGTTTGGGTTGGCCCAGGCACTGGTGTACGCAGTCAGATCGACGGTGTACAGTTCTCCCAAATAACCACCTGATATCATCTCTTTCATATAGGCCCACGTAGGCAGGAAGCGATACTCGTGGTCGATCATCCCCACCAGGCCTTTGTGCTGCGCCAACTTGCACATCTCTGCAGCTTCGGCCATGTTGAGCGCCATGGGCTTTTCGCACAGGACGTGCTTGCCAGCCTGCAACGCCGCGACAACCATCGGGCGGTGCAGGTACGGTGGCGTAGTGATATTGACCACGTCCAGACCATCCAGTTCCAGCATTGTGTCGTAATCATCAAAGGCATTGGGAATCTGGTACTGTGCAGCCGCGGCCTCGGCCTTGGCACGGGTATGGCTGCAGACAGCAATGACTTCGGTATCGGGACAAGCCTGGAATCCAGGAATACATACCTGTGCTCCGAAACCCAGCCCCACTACACCCACGTTGATTGTGAAAATGCCCACCTTCACCTCCTTGGTGGCCTACACCTTGCCATGGAACCGTTACACAGTCCAGCCAAAGGGCTCCAACGCTCTGATCGTGTCGGCGAAGCTCCTATCCGGATCCTCTGGATACTCGGTCTCGATCACCGAGACGCCGGTGAAGCCAATCTCACGCAACGTCTGGGCCACCACACCATAGTCTATGGAGCCCTCTCCAACGGGCAGGTGACCCAACTTCGCCCCATCGTTGTCGGACAGGTGGACATAGATCAGGTAGTCTGCCACATCCTTCAGCGTCTGAGTGACCGGCTCCTCACCCTGCACCAGGTTCCCGTTGGCCACGTCGTACATGATCTTCAGGTGATCGCTTCCAACCTCCCGGATCATGCGTTGCATTTCTCTGGCCGTTCCCAGAAACCGCCCTGGCACGTTCTCCAGCGCTATCAGCACACCCTTCTTCTCAGCATACTCCACGCACTCGGTGATGCTGCCTTTCGCCGTGTTCCAAGAGTCCTGATACGGAGGAGGCAACAGAAAATGCACCCTACCACCGGTTACCTCCAGTACCTGGGCACCAAGGTCTCTCGCCAAGTCGATAAGTTCCTTAACCTGGACCACGGTCTCGTCGAGGATGCCCGGATTGGTGCTGGCCAGGTTTAGATCGAGCGATGTCGGATTCAGACCCAGTAGTTCCATGTCCAGCGAATCAAGCAACTGGCGAAGGTTCTTTCTTTGCTGCCGGTCGAAATCTCGCGGCCAGATGTGCGGCGGGGTCGCGGTCAGCGTCACATAGCGTAAGCCAAGACTTGCTAGGCGGCGGACGGCCTCAGCCAAACTGCAGGTGAAGAGATACGTGTGCGTGCAACCACCCAACTTGAATGACATGGTTGGACCTCCAATCGACAATCAGCTGTTTGACTCTAGTGATCACCTTACCGGCCGGCGCCCGGGGCAGGGTGAGACTGCATCTCAGTCGCGAACCCAGCTGCGACGTGCTGCAGTCATCACCCCGAATGGCTAGAGGGTCCAGCCCCACTGTTCGAGTTTGCTAATGCTCTCAAGCACCCCGTGATCAGCCCTATACGGATAGGCCGTCTCGATGATCGACACGCCTTGATAGTTGATCTTCTCCAGGCTCTCGGCGATGGCCTGGAAATCGATGCTCCCCATGCCAATCGGCAGATGGACAGGCGTACCGCTGTTGTCCGACAGGTGCAGATTGACAAGATAGTCCCCCACCTCCTCAACTCCAACAGCTGGGTGCTCAACCGGGTTGGCGTTGGAGACATCATAGACCACCCTCAGCCATTCGCTGTCGATCTCCTCAACCATCTGGCGGAGCGAACTGGCTACGGGCATGAACTTGTTGGGAGGGACATTCTCAATGGCTATTGTGACGCTGTGCTTCTCAGCGTCCGGCAGCAATGAGTGTATGGCGTCCTTGGCCAGTTCCCAGGCTTGGTTCCCCGGGAGAGGAACGAAACCGTGGACTTTGCCACACACCAGCTCGTAGATACCGCAGCCGAGGTCGCCGGCCAACTCAATGAGCTCTTTGATCTGGAAGAGGCTCTCCTCACGAATTGCCGGGTTGGTGCTGATGGGGTTGATGTCCAGAGAAGTGGGGTTCACCGACACGAGCTGGATACTGAGCGAGTCTAGCAGGTGCCGCAGCTTCTTCCTGGCATCTTTGCCAAAGTCCCTCGGCCACATGTGAGGCGGCGTTGGGAACAGCATCAGTCTCTCAAAGCCCCAGTCATGAGCTCTTCTGATGGTGTCTTCCAGTGACTCTGTGTAAAGAAAGGCGTGGCTTGCCAGCCCTAGTTTGAACGGTTTCATGCTTCATCCTTTCTACTGTAGTGCAGAATTCTCATCATCCGCTCCCCAGGGCATTCCGCTAGCGCTTCCAACCCAAGGACTCGAGTTTCGCGGCACTCGCGAGAATGGAGCCATCGGAGGCCTGAGGATGCGTCATTTCAAGCACACACACTCCCTGGTAGTCAATCATCTCCAGAGACTTGGCGACAGCACCAAAGTCGATGATACCCATGCCGATGGGCAAATGTCCCCACCCATTGGACCGGTCCGACAGGTGCATGAAAACCAAATAGTCGCGGATCCGGTGCAAGGCAGCCGGTGCGTACTCCGTCGGTGGGGTGTTGGCCACGTCGTACATCAGACGGACGCGCTCACTCCCAACTTCGTCTACCATCCGCAGCATCAGGCTCACGCTGTCGAAAAAGCGAAAAGCGGTGACGTTCTCCAGCGCGATGGTGACCCCGTACTTCTCAGCGGTCTCAGCGCAGCGCTTGATGCTGTCCCGCGACCAGCCCCAAGCGGTCTCAAAGGGAGCCGGCATGAGGGGGTGAAGGTGGCCGGGAACCACAATGACCATTTGTCCGCCGATGTCGTGCGTCAGCTTGATGGTCTCCTGTATCAAGTTCACCCCAAAATCCCTAATTTCAGGAATCGTCGCCGCAAGGTTGATGTTGGAACCATACGAAGGGTTCATGGAAATCAACTGCAGCTTGTTATCCTCCAACACCTTCCTCAGAGCGGCACGCGCCTTCTGGTCAGTATCCAATACGTAGACATGAGGCGGCGTCGACATGATCTCGATGTATTTGAACCCAAAGCCAGCGACGCGCTTGAGGGCGTCATGGACGTTCATATCCCATAGATAGGTGTAGATCGAAGTTCCGAGTTTCAGTGCCATTCCGGTTCCTCCTTCGTTGGGTGTGGTCTGATCGAGCTTCGAGGCCCGCGATGCGCAGCTAACCAAACAGGGCAGGCGGCGAGGCGACAAAGACCATGATCAGGTTCTGCTCGCCGGTGTTTATCACTGCATGCTCTACCTTAGGTGGAATGAACACCAGCGTGCCAGGCTGGATGGGTATCCTATCACCATCTAGGATAGCCAGGCCGCGGCCTTGGATGACGTAGAAGACGTTTTCCGCTTCATCGTGGCTGTGAGGCGTTGCAGCGCTGCCCGGCAAGTAGTTGATGAGCCGGAAGTTGAGGTGCTTGGTCTCAGCACACCCCGGATCCACGAGCACCTTGGAGAAAGCCCCTGGAGAGTTCTCAGCCGGCTGATTCCACTCGATCTCATCCGCTCTCACGATTTTGTACATTTGTCGAATTACCTCCCTTCAAACTTGTGTTGGTCCAGCTCTGATGGTTTTCTGTTTCTCCATTCGCCCCAACGTGCTGGGCTAGTACCTTGCTTCCTTCCTCGGCTCGCGGCCAAGCTTCTGCAGGGTCTCCAAGGCCGCCGCTGCCAGCAGGTGGCGGTCGCCCCCGACGACCACATAGAGAAACCCTCTGTCCAGCCATTTCTGCGCGCCCCCGGCCGAGGCCCCCGCAGCAGCGATCCCCGGGATCTTCTTGGTCTTGCGGCATGCGTCCAATACATGCAGAATTGCTGCCTCGTGCTCCTTGGTTCCGGGGTCAACGCCCAAAGAGGCCGCTAGGTCGGTGGGTCCAACCCAGCAGCCATCTATGCCTTCCACACCCAGGATCTCCTCGGCATTGTCCACTGCTGCCTGGGTCTCGATCTGGACGGCCAGGAAGAGCTCGTCGTCGATCTGAGCCCGATACTCTGAACGGGCACCGTGAAGGCCCGCCCCGAACGGCCCTATCGACCGCCCGCCACGAGGCGGATAGCGAGCGGCAAAAGCAGCAGCTTCGGCGTCGCTCGCCGAGTTGACCATGGGCACCACAATGCCCATCGTGCCTCTGTCCAGCAAGTGGCCAATGGCGTAGTAGTCGTTCTGTTCAACACGGGCCACGGGAGTCGCGGTACCATAGCAGATACCTCGGAAAGCCATCATTGCCGTGTCATAGTCCCACGCCCCGTGCTGATGATCCACCTGCACGAAATCAAAGCCCGCGATGGACAGGATCTCTGCCACTAGCGGCGAACCCAAACCTACCTCCACGCCAAGCGCCGGCTTGCCTGCCAGCATGCGTCTTTTGGCTGTATTGAGTCGCATTGACGATTCCCTCCCTAGTGATCGATGCAAGTCTGTTTCCGGCGAGGCAACGCTAGCGGCCATAGGCCAGAGCCTCACGGGCACAGTGTATCTTTGCTACTCCAGGAGCGAGCAGATCCGCTCCAGCCCCTCGATCAAGGCCCCCTTTTCGGTGGCGAGAGAGACCCGGACATAGCTGTTAGGATACTCTGACAGGCGATCGCCTGGCCGCACTGCGACTTGCTTCTCCTCCAAGAGTCTCAAAGCAAAGTCCGTCGAGCCCAACCCTGACCTGGAGATGTCGAACCACAGGTAGAATGCCCCTTTGGGTTCACAGACCGGTACTCCATGCTTAGCCAGCACGCCTATTGCGGCGTCCCGGCGATCCCGATAGGAATCCCGCATGATCCTGACGCAGTCTTGGGGCCCGCTGAGCGCTGCCTCGCCAGCCTTTTGCGAAACCGATGTCGCACAAGAGACCAATGGTAGCACAGTGAGCGTAATCGCGTTGGAGATCTCTTTTGGTGCCACTGCATAGCCCAGGCGCCACCCAGTCATGGCATAGGTCTTGGAGAAACTGAAGCAGCTGACGACGCGTTCGCTGTCGAAGGTGGCGGCGCTCACATGCTCGCCTTCGAATACCAACTCCTCATACGGCTCATCGGACAGGAGGTAGAGGTCGTGCCGCTGGGCGAACTCAACGAGCTCTCTGATCAGGTCCCCAGGGAAGACCGCCCCCAAAGGATTGCTGGGGCTGTTCACGATCAGCACCTTGGTCCGGTCTGAGACCCGTTCTTCCAGCTCGGCGATGTCCGGTAAGAAACCCCTCTCAAAGGCTAGTGAGTAGGTCTTGAGGACAGCGCCAGGTATGCAGCGGATCTGTTCTGCATAGCAGGGCCACGCTGGATCCGGGACCAGCACCTCGTCGCCGTTGTCTACCAGAGCGATGAGCGTGGCAGCAATGGCATTTGCCCCGCCGGCGGCAACGGTGACGTTGTCCGGTGTGACCTGGAGCTTGTTCACCCTGGCCAGCTTGTCAGCGATCAGCTCCCGAAGTGTCAAGAATCCTGCGCTCAGGGTGTACTTGGTGAAGCCGCCCCGTGCAGCCTTGGACGCAGCTTCGATGATGTGTTCCGGCGTTGGGAAATCCGGAACCCCACTCTCCAGCCTAATCGCGCCCGGCGTCCGAGACGATACCTCCTTGATCTTCTCTATTGCAGCCCTCTTCGCGACGGTAATGGATGGGCCTCTCGCGATGGGTTTCACTAGGTACGTACCTCCATCATGACTGTTTTCGCTGCAGTATGTCCCTTCCGGCAGTCTGCAGACGCCGACGATCTAGCTGCGCGTAGTTAGCGTATGGACCCTAGTGTCGTCGCCTTGGCGGTATACTCGGGGTATGCGCGCCGATAGAAACCCTGAGAATGCTCCTACGAGAGAGCGGATCTCCGGGATGGTGATCTCCGCCTCTCCCTGGCTGCCGAGAAGAACGACCTCGTCATCCTGCTGAACGTCAGGAATGTGGCTGACATCCACAACACACTGGTCCATACAAATCTTGCCCAAGATCGGTGCCCGCTGTCCCCTAACCAGAACCGCACCGCGGTGCAACCGTTGCCGCCCCATAACATCGCCATCCCCAAAGCCAGCCATCACCAGTGCCACCTTAGTGGGACAGGTCGTTGTATAGAGCCTTCCGTAGCTTATGCTGGAGCCGGCGGGCAGCGTACGGATTCTCCCAACGCGACTCTTGACCGTCAGCACCCGCCGAAGGTGGATGGCATGGCTAGTCACCGCAGACGGGTATCGCACGAAGGCCGTCGCCACCCGCACCATGTCCAGGTGCATCTCCGGAAACCTCAACGTAGCAGGCGAGTTGCAGACGTGCCGAACAGGGATCGAGATGCCAGCCCGTTCAAGATCATCCAACACCTGCTTGAAGACACCGAACTGCTGATATGTGTAGCTGGGGTCCACTTCGTCCGCAGACGAGAAATGGGTATAGATACCCTCGAGCTGCACCGCTGGTAGCTCGCCAAGCCGCCTGGCGAAGTCCACCACCTCTTCGGACAAGAGCCCGAAACGGCCCATACCGGTGTCCACTTTGAGGTGCACTGGAGTGACCAAGTTGCGGGCAGACGACGCTTCGGAGATCGCCGTCGCGGTGTGCCAGTGCATTACCGGAGGCGTCAGACGGTATTCGGCGACTTCTTCCATCTCCCCTGCTGGGACATAGTCCATAATGAAGATGGGAACGTCGAATCCCGCCTTCCGAAGCTCAATGGCCTCGTCAACGCGGGCCACCGCCAGGCGTGTGGCCCCGTTGGCGAGCACCACTCGGGCAACCTCTTCAGCGCCCAGGCTGTTGGCGTTGCCCTTGACCACGCCCATCAGCTCGGTGTCTGCGCCTATCCAGGCTTTGACTTGGCGGCAGTTGTAAGCAAGTGCATCGAGATCGATCTCCGCCCAGCAAGGTTTGCCCAGCATCCTTCCTTCCACCCCCCGGGTTGGACCGTGAGAGTCGCGAGTCACTAATCTCAGCGGCGCCAACATCCACTCCAAGCCTGTGGAGCGGTCGATGCTACCCGGACCGCCCCATCTTCCTCAACAGCGCCTGGGCCCCGGCTGTTAGGAGCGAACGGTCGTTGGTTCCGGCCACAAACAGATAGCCCTGCTCCACCCGCCGCCAGGGCGAATTTGGCCCCTCACCCCAGGCAGCGATCCCAGCGATCTTGCCCGCGCGCCGGCAGGCATCGACCACGGCCTGGATGGCCTCCTCATGCTCCTCCGACCAGGCCTCGACGCCCATGGACAGCCTCAGGTCGTTTGGTCCGACCAACCCGCAGTCGATGCCCTCTACGGACAGGATTTCGTCAATGTTCTCAAGTGCTTGGCGCGTCTCGATCTGGACCGCCAAGAAGAGCTCATTGTCGATGTTAGCCTCATAGTCTGGATAGGAACCGTTGGCGAGAAAGGCGGCGCCGAATGGCCCATATGAGCGTCCGCCGCGGGGCGCATAGCGCATGGCATAGGCCGCAGCCTTGGCATCCTCCTGAGAGTTAACCATGGGCACCAGCACACCCAGCGCCCCCCTGTCCAGCACAGTCCCGATGGCGAAAAAGTCGTTCTGCTCAACGCGCACCATCGGTGTCGCAGTTCCCAGACAGATGCTGCGGAAAGCGAGCATGGTGTCCTGGTGGGTCCAGGTACCATGCTGGTTGTCCACCATCAGAAAATCCAGTCCTGTCATCGAGAGATACTCGGCGTTCAGTACCGAGCCCTGGCTCAGCCAGCTTCCTATAGCCGGCTTGCCTTCAAGCATACGTCGTTTGGCTGTGTTGATTCGCATCTTCTGCGTTCCTTCCTTCTCCTACTGAATAGTGCGCGCAAGTCCCTGTCATGATCTCCTGCTTGGGCATCGCCAGCAGAGGGCCGGGTCCTGCACCGCCTACAGAAACAAGCTCGGAATCCTGGCTCAGCTGGTTCTCCGCTTCATCCAGGATTGCACCCTGGATGCAATAGCGTCCCACGACAGTTCTCTCCTGCCCATCAAGCCCCTGCGATAGTAGAGAATGAGCAGCAGGAGCAAACAGGCGAATAGGAACGTCCTGAGGCCTGGCATCGCTGGCAAGTCGATGCCAAATACGGTTCTGGGATACTCAGCCGCTCTCAGCAGCTCAGACACGCCGGTGAATATGCCTGCTGCGATAACGCTGCCCGTGATGCTGCCCACTCCTCCCAGCACAACGATGGTTATCACTCCAGTATTGAAAGCGGTGGTGAAAACGCTCGGATCGACGGAACCCCATAGCTCGACCAGAAGCGCGCCGCCAACCGCAGCGAAAAAGGCTGAAACGACAAAGGACATGAGCTTGTGGTAGGAGAGGTTGACCCCCACCGCTTCCGCAGCGACTTCATCCTCCCTGATCGCCCTCAGAGCTCTGCCATAACTGCTGTCCACCAGCGCTTTGGTAACCAGTATCGTCAGTATGGCAAGCCCCCAGGTCCAGCCAAGGCCGGCCTGTGTGGGAACGTTTTTCAACCCCAGAGCGCCATTGCAGAGGCCTGGCGTGTTTACAAAGAAGAGCCGAATGATCTCAGAGAATCCAAGCGTAGCAATAACGAGATAGTCACCCCGTAGGGTGAGGGCGGGTACCCCGATAAGGAAACCAACAACTGCTCCCAGCAGACCTGAGACCAGCAGAGCAGCCACGAAAGGCAGTTGTATCTCGCTTACAGGCCAGACACAGGGTTCCAGAAGATATATGAGTTGCTTTGTCTCCGGACTCATGGTCAGTAGCGCAATGGTGTACCCCCCTACCGCAGCAAGGCCAGCGTGACCCAGCGAGAACTGGCCCGTGTAGCCGTAGATCAGGTTGAACGAGACAGCAAGGATCACGTTTATACCCCAAACGTGCAGCAATCCCACTATGAAGGGGTTCAGCCTATCGTTGCCCCACATCAGGAACAACAGCACCAAGACTACAGCGACGATTCTCCCTGCTTGGCCTACCTTGAACTTGGTCTGCACCTTTTAGACCTTCTCTTCCTCGAGCCTGATGTTGAATATCCCTCCGGGTCGCAGAAGCAAGAACGCTATGAGAAGTATGTAGGCAAGAGCATCCCGCCACCCCGACAGCCTGGGAAAAACCGCCACCAGCATGACCTCAGCTAGCCCCAAGACAAAGCCTCCGACTAGCGAACCGGTGAGGCTGCCGATTCCACCCATGACTGCCGCAATAAAGGCCTTCAGACCGGGCATCGCGCCGATGAAAGGAGTGACCACGGGGAATCTCCAACCCCAGAGGAAAGCGCCAGCCGCTGCGTAGACAGCACTTAGCCCGAAAGCGAAAGAAATGACCCGGTTCACTTCGACGCCCATCAGGCTGGCCGTCTCCATGTCCTCGGAGATCGCGCGCATGGCCTTGCCTATCCTCGTCCGACGGGTCAGATAGAAGAGGGAAAGGAACAGAATGGCAGCCGCAGGTATGGTTATAAGAGTAACCATTGGCAGAGTAATACCCCTCACGTCGAAGACCCCAGTCACAAACCCCGGTCGCGGGAAACCCTTTGGAACCGAAGTAAGGACGAACACGACAAAGTTCTCGATCATCACGCCGACAGCAACGGCGCTGGTGTACGCAGAGATTCTGAAACCTCTCAGGGGTCTGTAAGCCACACTCTCGATGACCACATTCAGGGCAGCCACTACAAGCAAAGCCACCGGGAAGGATATCCACATCGGAATCGAATAGCGGTACACACCCCACATAGCAAGGAAGCTGGCCAACATGAAAATGCTGGCATGGGACATGTTCATCAACTTGACGATGCCATAGACGACATTGTACCCAATGGCAACCAAGGCATATATGCTCCCCAGGGCGATTGCGTTAGCGACGTATTGGGCAAGATCTGATAGCGCCATTTCACACCTATGGTACAGTGTGGGTGGGGAGCCGCAAGACGGCTCCCCACCCCTGTACTGTATGGGAATGCTACGATGGTGGTTCGACTATCTTCTCAAAGACCGGCTCGTTGCTGCCTTCTACGTAGGTGAGGAAGACAATGGGCTTCATCGGATTGTTGTTCTCGTCAAAGCGATTCTTGCCCATGAGCCCTTCCCAGTCCTCGGTATCGCGCAATGCCTGTGTGATCGCCTCGCGGTCAACCGACCCTGCCCGCTCGATCGCGTCAACGAGCAGCATGTAGGCATCGTAGTTGAACACGGCCGTCATGTTGGGGCTCTCGTTGTACTTTGCCTTGTAGTCAGCAATGAACCGTTCGTTAACCGGCGTCTTGAACGCGTCCGGATGCCAAGCAGCCGGGAAAGAAGCCCCGTAACAGCCCGGCTCAGACATGCTCACAAACTCCGGCTGGAACCACCCTTCGGCGCCGATGAACTTCTTGCCGGGGATCAACCCGAGATCGTAGGCCTGGTTCAGGATCAACACGCTCTCTGGGAAGTAGTCGGGGCAGTACACTACGTCCGGGTCCATGTTTTTGATGAGCGTTAACTGAGTGGAAAAGTCGGTATCACCGGACTGGAACGACACGATGCCCAGAATACTCTTTGGATCACCCGTCAGATCCGTGAAGGCATCCCTGAAGGCATTCGCGAGGCCAACGCAGTAGTCCTGCTGCACGTCCACCAGGATGGCCGCAGTCTCGGCTCCCACATCCTCATAGGCGTACTTGGCAATCATCTCGCCCGCGTACGGGTCGATGATGCAAGCCCTGAAGTAGTGGGGTTTCCCCACGGTAACCAGCTGATTGCTGGCACTGGGGCTGAGCACAGGCATGCCAGCCTTTTC
>Ga0180438_10004428_pt1 | contig 20234 bp, 16 predicted proteins | sample SS_ome_12_FD_132455 | JGI IMG/M metagenome (GOLD analysis project Ga0180438, IMG submission 132455) | Hypersaline lake sediment archaeal communities from the Salton Sea, California, USA - SS_3_D_2 metaG | ecosystem: Environmental > Aquatic > Non-marine Saline and Alkaline > Hypersaline >... | reverse complement strand
TCACCACGTGGGCGTTGGTCAACACGTAGCCGCCCTCCCCATCGATGATAATCCCACTCCCTTGTCCGGCGCGGGGAAACGGCTCCACCGGCACCCCCATGAAGTCCCGCAGCATGCGATCTATGGGACGGCGCACGCGCGGGCGGAAGAGCGTGTTGATATTGACCACCGCGGGCCCCACTCGCGCGATCGCCGCCGTGATTGCGTCCTGCGACTCTCGACTCACAGCCCGGAGGGCCCGATCGGGGACCGACGACGTCGGCCGGCCGGCCGCGGCCGCACGCGGCTCGGAGATGAACTCACGCTGAATCGCCACCCACAGGAGCGCGGCCCCCACAACCACACCGACCAGCGCCGCGAGCGCGACCGGCAGCACTCCACCCTTGCACCTCATGTGGCACCTCCCGCCATACGCTCCGCGAGCGCGATGAGCGTCCGTACCCCCGCGCCCGTCGCCCCTTCCACCTGGTGCGCCTCATCCTTTTCGCTCCAGGCCGTCCCTGCGATGTCCAGGTGTGCCCAGGCGGTCTCGCCCACGAACTCTTGCAGGAACCAGCCCGCCGTGACCGTCCCACCTGCCCGGCCGCCCACGTTCTTCAGATCGGCGATCTTGCTGTCGAGCAGCCGCCGGTATTCCGGGAACAGCGGCAGACGCCACATCCGCTCCCCGGCCCTCTCGCCGGCGTCCAGCACCGCCTCGGCCAACGCGTTGTCATTGCTCATGATCCCCGCGGCAACGTGGCCCAGCGCGATGATGCAGGCCCCGGTCAACGTGGCTACATCCACCAAGTGAGTAGCCTCCTCCTCTTGGCGAACATAGGCCAGGGCGTCGGCGAGGAGCAGCCGTCCCTCGGCGTCCGTGCTGACCACTTCGATAGTCTTCCCGTTCATCGCCGTCAGCACGTCCCCCGGCTTGTAGGCACGGCCGCTGGGCAGGTTCTCCGTCGCCGGGATCGCCGCGATCACCTCGAGCTCGAGGCCCAGCTCGCCGATGGCCCCCATCGCGCCCAGAACCGCCGCGCCTCCGGCCATGTCCTGCTTCATGGCCTCCATCTTTTCCGCCCCCTTCAAGGAGATCCCGCCGCTGTCGAAAGTGATCCCCTTGCCCACGAACGCAAGCCGCAAGCCGCCCTCACGGCCCTTGTGTCGAACCACTATGAAGCGAGCTGGCTCCTCGCTTCCCTGCGCAACGGCCAGGAACGCGTGCATCCCGAGCTCGCGGATGCGATCCGGCTCCATCACCTCCACCGCCATCCCCGTACGCCGCGCCACCGCGGTCGCCTCATCGGCCAGCCGCGTCGGAGTAACGTCGTTCGCCGGCAGATTGACGAGCCGGCGCGCGAAGTTCGTCGCCTCTCCTGCGGCCCGGGCCGCGCGTACCGCCGGCGCGAAGTGGTCGTGCGCCTCCTCTCGGATCGCCAGCAGGCAGAGCTCCTCGAGCTCCTCCGGCAGCTCCTGTTTTGACTTCCGCTCTCCGCCCCGGTAGAGGCCGACGTACGCTCCCTCGATCACCGCCCGAAGACCGTGCTCCGGCCGCGTCCCGGCGGGCACCTGCTCGTGAAGAAGCGCTCCGACGCGGCGGCACCCGCGATCGCGAAGCGTGCGCGCGGCGGCGCCCATCGCCCGCCGCACCGGCAGAAGTCCATCCTCCCCGGCTTCGCCGAGGCCCACGACCGCCACCCGCGTCGCCGGCACCGCGCCGTGCGTGTGGACGACCGTCACCTCGGATTGTCGGCCCCGAATCTCGCCAGTCTGCACGAGGCGGCTGAGCATCCCCTCCAGGGCCCGGTCGATCTCGGCCGCCGGCCCCGACAAGGGCTCGCCCTTGATCGCCCCGACAACCACAGCGTCGCCGCGGTACTGGAGGACCGACTCACTCCTCGTTCGAATCTCCACTCGCCTGGCCTCCTTCTGAGGGCGCCGAACCGTTCCTAGGCAGAGACATCCGTTTGCGGTATAATCGCCGTAGCCGCTGTCCGGCGAGCGCCGCGAGTGCCGAACTTATCCGCCGGCCGCGTGTCTAATAATACGTCAGCGGAGTGTCAACCCCTCCGTCATAGCCCTTCTGAGGAGTGTTGGTATGGCCGCAGCGTCCGGGGACCCACTGGCCCAGGTGCTGGTGGAGGCCGGGGTTATCGACAGAGAACACCTGAAGACCATCGCGTCCGCCCGAGGCAACGAGCTCGAGCGGCTCGACGAGACCGCGATACGCCTCGGCCTCGCGCGCGAAGAAGACATCTACTCCGCCGTTGCGCGGCACCTGGGGCTGCAGTATGCACCCGACATAGACAAGAACATGGATCCCGCCGTGCTCTCGCACGTGCCGGGTGATTTCGCCATGCGCCACCAGGTCCTCCCCCTGCGCGAGGAGGATCACACGCTGGTGGTTGCCGTCGCCGATCCCTTCGACGTGACCGTGCTCGACGACCTGCGCCTGCTCACGAGCCGCGATGTCCGGCCGGTCGTGGCCAGCCCCCGCAAGATCTCCGAGGCGATCGAACAGTCCTACATGCAGAAGATGTTCCGCGACATCGACGATATGCAGGCCGACAACGTCGCGGAAGAAGACCTCGAGATCGCCGATCTTCAGAAGATGGCCCGCGAGGCGCTGGTCATCAAGCTGGTCAACCTCATTCTGCATCAGGCGATCCAGGAGCGGGCCTCCGACATCCACATCGAGCCCCACGAGGGCTCCCTGCGCGTCCGCTACCGAGTGGACGGCGTGCTGCACGATGCATCCTCTCCGCCTCGGCATTTGCATCCCGCCATCATCTCCCGCGTCAAGATCATGTGCGACATGGACATCGCTGAGCGCCGCCTTCCCCAGGACGGCCGCGTGCGCATCAAGCTCGGGCCGCGCATGATAGACCTCCGCGTGTCCATCATCCCAACGCTTCACGGCGAGAGCGCCGTCATCCGTCTCCTCGACCGGTCGGCGGGGCTGATGGCCCTCACCGACCTGGGCATGCCTCAGGACGCGTTCGTGCAGTTCGGGCGCCTCATCTCTCGCCCGCATGGCATCATCCTCGTGACTGGACCCACCGGGTCGGGAAAGACGACCACCCTCTACGGGGCACTGCACCAGATCTACTCCCCGGAGAAGAAGGTTATCACCATCGAGGAACCGGTCGAGTACGAGCTCCCGGGCGCAAACCAGATCGGCGTCCGCCCCGAGATTGGCCTCACCTTCGCCTCCGGACTCCGCCACATAGTGCGCCAGGACCCCGACATCATCATGGTCGGTGAGATTCGCGACCGAGAGACTGCGGACATCGCGATTCACGCCGCCCTCACGGGCCACCTGGTGTTCAGCACGGTTCACACGAACGACGCCCCCGGCGCCATCACGCGGCTCGTAGACATGGGCATCGAGCCCTACCTCGTCGCGTCGTCACTCATCGGCGTGCTGGCACAGCGCCTTGTGCGCATGCTCTGCCCGCGCTGCAAGGTCGCCTTCGAGCCGACGCCGGACGACCTCCGGGAGATCAACCTCAGCCCCGACCAGACGAACTCGAAGACCCTCTACCGCACGGGCGAGTGCGACCTCTGTCGCAAGGGATACCTCGGCCGCACCGGCGTGTTCGAGTTGCTGCTCATCGACGAGGAGGTGCGCCGGCAGATCCTCGCCAAGACCTCCTCCAACGAGATCAAGCAGCGCGCCATGGAGAAAGGCATGCGGACGCTCTTGGCCGACGGGCGCGAGAAGCTGCTGGCGGGCAAGACCACCATCGAAGAGGTGATGCGGGTCTGCCAGCGAGACGAGATGTAGCATGGCCCGCTATCGGTACCTCGCGCTGGACCGCGCGGGAAAGCAGGTCACCGGACAGATCGCCGCCGAGAACCCCGAAGAGGTGAAGCGTCGCCTCCGCGACATGGGCTACTTCCCGGCCGACATCGGCGAGGCGACGCAAGCAGCCCTTGGCCGGCCCAGACAGATGGGTCGCGGCCGCGGCATCGGCGGCAGCGACATTGTGGTCGTGACCCGCCAGCTGGCGGACATGGCCGCCGCCCGCCTGCCCATGTTTCGCAGCCTATCCGTGCTCGCCGAGCAGGCGAACTCACCCGCGCTCCAGACCCTCATCGAGGCGATCCGAAGCGACGTCCAGGAGGGAGTCCCTCTCTCGGATGCACTGCGAACGCATCCCAGGCACTTCCCCGATCTCTACGTGAACATGGTTCGCGCAGGAGAGACCAGCGGGCATCTCGACGCGGTGCTGCTCCGCCTGGCAGAGTTCCTCGAGAAGTCCCACCGAAGGCGGTCCCAGGTCATCTCAGCACTGCTCTATCCCGCGGTCCTGATCACGGTCGCGATCGGCGCCGTCGCCTTCATCGTCGGCTTCCTGGTCCCCAAGCTCTCCGCTCTCTTCGAGGAACTCGAGCAGACTCTCCCGCTGATCACACAGGTGCTGCTGGCCGTCGCCGCCGTGCTGGGCAAGATCTGGTGGCTGCTCCTCATCTTCATCGTCGTGTGCGCCCTCGGCATCCGCTGGTACATGCGCAGCCCGGCCGGCCGGGAGGCGTTGGACGTATATGCTCTGCGCCTGCCGCTGCTGGGGCCGGTCTGGCAAAAGATGGCGGTCTCTCGTCTCGCGCGAACTTTCGGGACGATGCTGGGAGGCGGCGTCCCGATTCTCGCAGCGCTGGAAATCAGCGGCAACGCGGTGGGGAACCGGCCCATGACGCGCGCGGTGGAGGGCATGCGCGACGAAGTGCGCGAAGGCACGAGCCTGGCAGCGGCTCTGGACCGGGCGGGAGTCTTCCCCCCCGTCCTCATTCATATGGCGGCCGTGGGCGAGGAGACGGGCCGCCTGCCGGAGATGATGAACCGAGTCGCTGACAGCCTGGACTTCGAAGTCGACAGCACGCTGGGACGACTGACCACGCTGCTCGAGCCGTTTGTGATCATCATCATGGGGATCATCGTTGGCTTCATCGTGTTGGCGGTGCTGCTGCCCATCTTTCAGATCAACGCGGCCATCGGTCGCTGAGTGGAGGGAGCGAAGCCGATGAGACGCTGGCGAACGACCGGCAACGGGAGCAAAGGCTTCACCTTGGTGGAGCTCGTCGTCGTCATGACCATCATCACGATCCTGGCGGGCGCGGTGGCCATCCAAGTTACCAACCGGATCCGACACGCGAAGAGAGCCAGGGCCGTCCAGGACATCTATACCCTGGAGACGGCGCTCGATCTCTACGCCGCGGACAACGGCAACCCGCCCACGACACAGCAGGGACTGGAAGCGCTCCGCAACGAGCCCTCATCGGCTCCAGCGCCGCAGAACTGGAACGGGCCCTATGTCAAGAAGGCGGTGCCCGCCGATCCGTGGGGCAGCGAGTACGTCTATCGAAGCCCCGGCCAGCTCAACCCCGACAGCTACGACCTGATCTCCTACGGCGAGGACGGCCGGCCGGGCGGAGATAACGAGTTCACCGCAGACATCACCAACGCGGACGAGCAGTGAGCGCAAGACGTTGTCGGCACCACAGCGCAGACAAGCTGGCGGCGGTTTCACCCTCATCGAGCTATTGGTCGTCATGACCATTATTGCCATCGGGTTCTTCGCCCTGCGGCCGAGCTTCGGGGGCGTCCTGCGAGGAGCGGAGCGGCGCGCGGCGCTGCGCAAGCTGGTCGGTCTGCTCACCTCAGCCCGGACGCAGGCGATAGCACGCGGGAAGCTGGTGCGCGTGGTATGCGATCCCGGGGAGCGCGTGCTGTGGGCCGAAGTGCAGGTTGACCCCGCAGTCGATCGCAGTGAGTTCGAGCTGCTGCCGACGCTGAACAGGCGAGAAGTCCGCCTCCCCTATAGTCTCGCCCTCGTCGAGGTGGCGGTGGCGGGGCGGCCCGCCGAGACCTTCATTCAGGCTGCCATCTACTTCTACCCGGACGGCCGCACCGACGGCGCCGAACTGCTCCTCATCGACGACCGAGGCCGCGAGACCGCAGTGGCGCTCGCACCGACAACCGGGAGAGTCACAGTCAGTGACTAGCGGGCTCCGGAGCAAAGGCTTTACGCTGGTCGAAGTGCTGGTGGCCACGGCCATCCTCGCCACCGGACTGCTCGCCGCACTGACTGCATTTTCGATGGCGAGCCGCGTGACCGGCGCAGCAAGGAACGACACCGCAATCACATTCCTGGCCCAGCAGAAGCTGGCGGAAATCCAGCTTCTGGGGCGCCAGGAACTGCCCGCGGGAACCACTGCCGGCGACTTCGCACCGGACTTCCCGCAGTACGAATGGGAGATGACCGTGTCCGAACCTGACGAGCTGAACGTCACGCGAGTCCATCTCGCCATAGTGGCACCGGAGGCAGGAAGAGCACGTGAGGTCTGGTTCTCGACCGCCATATTCTGAGACTGCTCGCGGCAGCCGCGGGTTCACTTTGCTCGAACTCACGATCGCGATGACGTTCGTTGTCCTCTTGGCGAGCGGCATCACGCTCAGCCTATCCACCTGTCTCAACGTCTGGCGGCGCTCCCAGGAGGCCGCTGAGTTGCACCAGGAGGCGCGCGCCATCATGGAGCTGCTGAGCAGAGACATCCGCGGCGCGTACCTCGGCCTCGACAAGAAGGCCGGCTACTTTCTCGGAATGCCGGCGGGGAAAGAAAAGGTGCCGATTGACGTTCTCGAGTTCTGTACAGAGAGCAGCTCGGTGGCCCGCCTCGCGCTGCTCCCCGACGAAGAGCGCTCTGAGTGGGACGAGGTGCTGCGCCCCGTAGTCACCGACTACATCGCCGTCCGCTACGAGTACAGTGACGCCGCAGACGAAATGCCTGCCGGTCTATATCGAACCACATGGGCGGTGCCGGTCTTCGAGTGGTCACTGCTCGAGTTCCCGCCGAACCGGCCCCTCAACTCGGAGCTGACCTCAGCGGCCGTGATCGCGCTCCGGTTCCAATACTTCGACGGGGAGAGCTGGACAGGCACCTGGATGACCACCGAAGACGAACGTCGCCTGCCGCAGGCCGTTGCCATCGAGATGACGTTGCGCGATGCCCGCGAGAACGACCATGAGTACCACAGCATCATCACAATTCCAGCGCGCTAGGCGCGGCCGCGGCCAGCACGGCATCGTCCTCATCCTGGCCGTCTTCGCCGTCGCCCTTCTCTCGCTGCTGGCCGTCGGCATCACGACCGCCGTGCGCGTCGAGCTGCTCTCATCGCGCACCGCGCTGGATCGCACGCAATCGCTCTTCCTGGCGGAGGCGGGAGTGAACCAGGCTCGCGCTATGCTTCTCTACGACGACCCGACCGTCGACACGCTGCAAGATGAGTGGGGACCGGATGCCGAGCTGCCGCTCGACCTCCCGCAGCAGCTCGGCGACGGGTTCTATCGCGTGCGCGTGCACGACGCCTGTGGGCGGATCAACATCAATGAGGCGGACTACGCCACACTGCTCTGGGTGACCGGAGATCCGGAGGCGGCGGCCGCGATAATCGACTGGCGCGACAGAGGCAGCCTCCCTGCGCCGGCGGGGGCCGAGCAAGAGTACTACGCGTCACTGCCCCACGGGTACGAGCCGAGGGACGGCCCCTTCCAGACAATGGGCGAGCTGCTGCTCGTGCGCGGCGTGACCCCTGACATGTTCTTCGGGACCGAGGAAACCCCTGGCCTGGTGGAGATCCTCACCGTCGAGTCCTCCTCCTCCAACCTCGATCCAAACGGACTGCCGCGCCTCAACCTGAACTCGTTCCGCAACTGGGCCGAACAGGCATTTCGCGATTCCGTGATGGCAAGGCTCGGCTCCGTGCTCACCATGTACGAAACCGAGGAGATCTGGCGCGGGCTGAGAGACTTGCTCCAGGCAGGCCAGCAAGGATATACCTCGCTGGGCCAGCTCGTAACGGTGGCAGGTCTTCATCACACGAAAGTCGCTCAGATCATCGACCTCGTATGCGTGGACGCGGATCGGCTGTCTCGGGGCAAGATCAACCTCAACACGGCTCCGTTCTCGGTCCTAGCGGCTATGCCCGGAGGCTCGGAGGCCCTCGCCGAGGCCATCGTGGAGCGGCGCGGAGCGGCGCCCTTTACGTCGCTCGGCGAGGTATCTGACTTCCTCCTCCAGCAGCCGAACGGAAGAGACCTCTTTGTGCAAATGATAGACCGCGTCACGATCAAGTCCTCCAGCTTCATCGTCGAGTCCATGGGGTGGACTGAAGCCGACCGCAGCTTCCGGACCGTGCGCGCCCTAGTGCGGCGCCTTCCGGATATGGTAGTTATCGTTAGGCAGTTCGAGCAGGATTGGCCTCTGCCGCCACTCGAGGAAACCGACGCGTGACGCGCAGGAGACAGCTCCGTGCTTCCCTTCGCCAGACCAGTTAGCATCGAGATCGGTTCCGGTTCGGTGAGAGTCGCTCAGCTCATCGAAGGGCGGGGCGGCATTCGCGCCGTCCTGTTTGCCGAACAGCAGCTCCCGTCCGACTTCCGGTGGGACATCGGCGGCGATCACAGCCCGCTCGTCGCGGCGATCCAACAGGCCCTCGACAGGGCCGGAATCCGGAGCCGCCGGGCCGTGCTCGTCATCCCGCGGGGGCAGGTCACGGCGCGTATCAGCGCCTTTCCCCAGGTGGACCGGGGAGAACTCAGGCGAGTCGTGGAATACGACCTGGCCGACCACATTCCGTTCCCCGTGGATCAGGTCGTGGTCGACTTCCAGCCGCTCGGGCGATCTCGCGAGCAACCCGGCCTGACCGATGCTCTCGTTGTCGCGGCGCCTAAGGATCTGGTCCGGGAGTACCTGCGCCTCGCCGAGGACCTGGGCCTCCGCGTCGTGGATCTCACAGTGGACGGACTCGCGCTCCACGACCTCGTGCAGCTCGTCGAGAGAGAGCCGGTCGGGCTGACCATAAGCCTCGAACTGGACGCGAGAGCCACCACGATCAACGTGTCGGAGGGCGACCGCCTGCGGCTCACCCGCTCGGTCGCCGTCGGCGGCCGCCAACTCACGCGCGCCATCCAGGAGGACTTCCGGGTTGACGTGGCGCGCGCGGAGCGCCTGCAGCGTGAAGAGGGTCTGCGATTGCTCTCCCGCGACCCTCGACCGTCGCACATCGCTGCCTGGCTCGATAGCTTCATCGGCGAGGTCAGGCGGTCGGCCTTTTCGTTCAGTCCAGCCGCCATTTCCCGAATCCTCGTCGTCGGCGCGGCCGCCACCACGCCGGGCCTCGCGGAGGCGTTGCAGGCCGAGTTCGGCGTGGAACCGATCCCGCTTTCGGCGGCCGACCTGTTCCCTGGCAGCGAGCTTCGCGGGGACAGCCTCGAGGTCGCGGATCGATGCCTTCTTGCAATGGCGGGAGGGCTGCGCGCCGTCGGGCGAAGCACCTCGACGATATCGCTGCTTCCATCAGAGGTGCTGCGCGCCCGCCGCGGCGCCCGCGTGCGGCGGTTTGCATTTGTCGGCACCGCCGTCGTGGTCCTGGCGATAACCGGGGCCTACCTGTTCGCCGCCCGCCAGCTCACGCTTCGAAAGGCGTCCGTAGATCGTCTGAAGGAACAGGAGCAGGTCGCCGACGCGCGCCGGGAGCAGATAGAGGCACTGCGCGCCGAGCGGAACCGCCTCAGAGGACAGCTCGACTCGCTGGCGGACGCGCAGATCAGACGCTACACAGCCCTCGAGCTGCTGCGAGCGATGGCGCTCTATGCGCCGGACGAGGTCGTGCTGACCAACTTCACGCTCCGACGCGATCAGCCCCTTGAAATTGTCGGTGAAGCTCCCAACGCCGGCCAGGTGGCCGACCTTCAGAACCTCCTCGCGGAGTCCCCGCTCGTCAGAGAGGTCAACCTGCGGAGCTGGGATCGGCCCACCGGGCGCCGAAGCACCGCAGACGAAGTACGCTTCACCATGCGCGCACGGCTCTGGACAGAGCCCCAGACGGCGGAGAGGGCAGCGAGGATCACCCCTTGGGGAGGCGCCGGATGAGGCAGCTCTCGGGCCGAGAGAAAACGCTTCTCATTGTGGGCGGGGTCGCGCTCGTCCTATTCATCTACCTGTTTGGGCTGCTGCTGCCCGCTCTGGACAGCGCAGGCCGTCTCGCGCGAACTGAGGCCTCGCTGAACGACAAGATCGCTACGGCAGCGCGCATGTACAGCCAACGATCGAGTCTCGAGCAAGAAATCGTCTCCCTCCGGGCTCAGACCGAGGAGCTGACTGTCTCCGCGACTGACGTGAAAGTCGCGGTCATGAGGAAGATAGACGCGCTGGCTTCGGAGCACGGGGTGTCGGTGACGAGCGTGCGTCCCGACGAGCCCGAGCCCATGCCGGGCTTCGTCAAGTATCCTGCCACGGTGGACATCGAGTCTGACTTCGCCCACCTCATACGGCTGCTCTATGAGCTTGAGCAGCCGGACAATCGGCTCTGGGTGGAAGAGGTCAAGATCAGCCCCGGCCGGGGTAGTGCAGGCGAACTCCGGGCGACTGTCCAGATCGCAGTATATGCGCCCGCGCCCAAGGATGGGAAACGGGATGCCGATGCCTAGTCGCCGACATGTCGTGATGGCAGCGCTGCTGCTGGGCTCCGCGGCGTTCTTGCTCTACTCGCTTCGGAGTGCGCGGCTCCCGGGCGGCACGGGCACTCAAGGCCTGGGCCCGGCAGACGCATCGCGCCAACAGGCCAAAGCTGCGGACGAGCCTCTTCGGCCGGCGGCCCCCCCTGACGTGGGCTACGCGCGCTACAGCGCGCTCGCCGAACGCAGCCTCTTCTCTCGGCGCACGCGCGTGCCCCCGCCTCCGAAGAAGCCCGACAAGCTGCCGGAGCCCCCGCCATTCGATAAGCCCGGGGACGAAGATGAACCCCGGAGCAAGATGCCCGATTTCACGGGCTGGTCCTACGTCGGCTATGTGATTATCGATGGACAGCAGTTCGGCATCGTCCAGAACGAGAGCAACCAGAGCTGCGAGTGCTTACCTGTGGGCGAGAGCTTCCTCGGAGCCGAAGTGGAAGACATCACGCGAGAGTCGATCAAGTTCAAGTCCGGATCCCGCCGGAGCACGCTGAGCCGCATCCGCGACTTTCCGGTGGCCCCTCTGGACAAGGGGGCTGCGGCCGCCGGCGCTCCGCGGCAGGCCCGGCGGCGGTAGGCTATGGCTGGCAGACATGTCGAGAAGAGGCTGGGCGATACGGACCGGTCGACACCGGATTTCCGGCGATGGCGTACGGATAGCGACGGCTCAGCTATGACGAAGGCTGGACCAATGTGGCTCGCCGACGGCGCGCCGAGAAGGGTGAAGCGAATGAATTCAGCGCTCCGAGCAGTATGGCGAGGAATCGTGGTCGCTGTCGTTGCGGCGGCCATCACAGCGTCGGTCTGCACCGGCGCCGAGGTCAGATCTCTCGACAGGCTCGGCCGGCGAAAGCCACCGGTCCGGCGCACGCCCGCAGAGCCGACTAAGGCGCCCGCCGCGGCGCCCAGTCTCGACTCCACGCTCGAAGTCGTCCCCGGGCCGGGTGGGGCCGATACCATTGCCATGGACTTCTATGGATTGGATATCGACCATCTGCTGCGACTGCTCAGCGAAACGGCGCAAGTCACTATCACGCGCTCGGAGCAGGTCACGGGCCCGGTAACGGTCATTGCGCCTGAGCCGGTGCCCATCGACGTCGCATTCCAGATCGTCAACTCGGTGCTCCAAGTGCGCGGCTTCACGATGATCCGCGCCGGGACGGGCATCTACAAGGTGGTGCCGATAGCGGACGCGGTGCAGTCGGGCCTGCCGCCGCGCTTCGGAGCGGATCCGTCAGTGATCGTACCCAGCGATGACTTGATCACCCAAGTGATCCCCTTGGAGAACGTCGATGCCGGCGATGTTGCATCCCAACTCGAGGCGCTCCTCTCGGCCGACGCCCTGATCGTTCCGACCTCCACCAACTGCTTGATCATCACCGACACGGCTTCGAATATCCATACTGCGCTCACCATCATCGCCGACCTCGAGGCCCAGCTCTCGGGGGGGCTTCAGGTTTTCCCGATTCAGTATCGCGACGCGCTCGAGATGGCCGAGCTGGTAACCGAGATCATCCTGAGCCGAGGAGGCGGGGCCGGAGGCGTCCGGAGGCCGGCATGGGAGAGGCGCGTCGCGGGACGCGGCCCCCAGCCAAGGGCCGCACGCGCGCCCGCTCGCCCGGCGCGGCCGCAGGCCCAGGCTGCAGCCGCCGGCCCGGAGTTCTGCTACCCCGACGAGCGGACAAACTCCCTCATCGTCATGGCAACGCCGCTTCACCTCCAACAGATCGCGGATCTCATTGCACAACTCGATCTGCCGATTACCCTGCGCGACAGCTACTTCGTCTACCCCGTGCAGAACCTGACGGCCAGCGAACTGGGCGCGCTCATCGCACCGCTCGTGGGCGCAGAGCTGACCGTCAGCAACGCCGGTGCGGCCGGAGCCGGCCGCACCTCTGGACGGACCGGCACGGCCGCCAGCTTGCGGACGCGGCCCGGTTCCTCAACGGGATCTCAGGCTCGCGGCCGCACGACAGGAGCACGAAGCTTCGGCGGACGGTTGCCGACCCCATCCGCCGACGCACAGGCCGGAGACGCACTCCGAGTAGAGCCCCTCGCCGGCGCCGCCGGGACCCGGCGTGCTGCGAATCCGCTGCGGGTGGCCCAGGCCCCTGAAGGCGCGACCCAGGTCGCCCCACAGCCCGAGGCGCCTCCTTCTGAGGGTCCGGCGGAGGCTCGAGAGGAGGTCGAGGGCGAGGCCGCATTCGGGCCGGCGGTCGCGGAGGCGATGATCGCCGCAGACGACAACACGAATACCCTCCTCATCTCTGCTCCACCCGAGAAGCTGGACCTCATCCAGCAGATGCTCGAGCAGCTCGACGTGCTGCCGCCGCAGGTGCACATCCGAGTGATCATCGCCGAGGTCGCCCTCAGCCGCGACACCAGTCTTGGCTTCAGTTGGGATCAGCTCACCAGCTTTGGCCCCTACGGAGAAGACAAGGTGGAGCTCGACTTCTCGACCGACTTCGGCCTGGTGGAAACCGATGAAGAGGGCAATCCTGTCGCTCCGTCGGGCATCCTCGGAACCATCGTCAGCGAGGACCTGGCAGGCGTTCTGACGGCGCTCACGACAGACAGCAAGGCGCGAATACTCTCCGCTCCCAGCATCTTCACCTCCAACAACCAGCCCGCGCGGATCGACATCTCGAAGCGGCTGCCATTCCCTACGGGCGTCTTCCAGTCCACGGTCGCGGCCGAGACAATCAGCACGAGCATCGACTATCAGTCAGTTGGCATCGTGCTCGACGTCGTCCCCCGAGTCACCCAGGGCGACATGGTGCAGATGGAGATCACGATATCGGCGAACGAACCAGGTGAGTCGGCCAAGATCGCCGGCCAGGACTATCCCAGCTTCAACCAGCGGATGGCGACGGCCGTGCTCACTGTCAAGGCGGGCAACACCGTGGTGATGGGCGGACTGATGCGGGAGCAGATACAGCGCAGCGCATCCAGAGTGCCGCTGCTCGGCGATCTCCCCCTCGTGGGCACCTTCTTCCGCTCTACGACTTCGCGGCGGTCGAAGTCGGAACTGCTTCTCTTCCTGACCCCTCACGTGGTCCGTACGCCCGCGGAGGCCGCACGCGTCACCGATGAGGAGACGTCACGGCTGCCCGACGTTCCCCGGAGCGTCCGAGGCCCGGCCGACGAGTCGGCCGGACAGGAGCCCCACGAGTGGATCCCACCCATCATGGAGGCGCCGCTCATACCTGGAGTCGAGGAGCACCTCCAACCCGAGGCCGAGGAGCCAGCGCCGCCCGCGCAGGAACCCATGGCAGCCGAACCCGAAGAGATGCTCGCCCCCGAAACCGAAGAGATGCCCGCCGCCGAAGCCGAAAGTCCGCCGCCTGAAGCAGAGGCGGAGGTCCCCCCCGAGACGGAAGAGGCTGCACCTCTCGAAGAGCAAACCCCACCGGGCGATATCGAGCCGCCGGCCGAAGAATAACCTTTGCCCTGGGATACTGCAGTCACAAGCGCCGCCCACCCGGGCGGCGCTTTTCCGTTCGTCGGATGTACTTCCAGACGCTAGTCCGTGAGCCCCCGTTCTTCGAGGAAACGTGCCACCTCATCCCGCGCGAACTCCGGCAGAGGACGCCGCTCCCCGTCCTGGACGAGCCACAAACCCTTCTCTTGCGGCACCACGTGTCCGATCACGGCCACGTCGTCGGACTCCTCCCGTAGGGCAGTCACGATTCGGTCCGCCGCGTCCGGCCTCGCTGCGATAAGGAGCGATCCGGAGGCGATGAGCCCCAATGGATCCAGCGTCAGGAGGCGACAGGCATCGCGGGCGAGGGCCAGTACCGGTACCCGCTCGGCCTCGATCTCCAGGCCGACTCCCGAAGCGAGGGCCAGCTCTCGCAGGCCTGTGGCCAGACCGCCCTCGGTGGGGTCGTGCATAGCGGTGACGCCCCCTACTCGGGCGGCCGTCTCTGCTGCACCCACGACGCTTATTCCGGGATCGAAGAGAAGGTCCCGCGCCCGCTCGACTGAGGCGGAGTCCATGCCCTTCTCCCGAAGCACTTCACCGGCCTCCCTGGCGAGGATTGCCGTGCCTTCGATAGCTATCCCGCCCGCCAATATCAGCACGTCGCCCGCTCGCGCACCCCCGCTTGTCAGCAGGCTTTCGTAGGCGACCTCACCGAGCATGCACCCCACCAGAATGGGGCGAGCGATATCCATCGTAATCTCCGTGTGGCCGCCGATTGGGGCCACCCCCAAGTCGCCGCAGGCACTCACGATCTGCTCGAAGATCCGAACGACGTCCTCCTCCTCGACCGTCGGTGGAAGCAGCAGAGTCCCCAGAAACCAGCGCGGCGTTGCTCCCATCACGGCAACATCGTTTGCGTTGACGTGCACGGCATACCAACCTATGAGATCCGTAGCGAAGGTGATTGGATCGGAGGCGGCGACCAGCAATCGGTCGCCGATGTCGAGGGCCGCCGCATCCTCCCCTACTCTCGGACCGATGACAACCCGCGTGTCGTCGCCGGGAATGCGCGCAAGCATGTCGGCAAGCATCTTGTGGGGCAGCTTGCCGGGCCTCATGGACCTCACCCTCCCTCCTGCTGCCGCGTGCCCGCCCAGACCGTGCGATAAACGACCATCACCGCAGCACCGGATGTGACGTTGTCGTCGAGCGCGACGCCGAACACTGGGGTAAAGAGGTCACGCCGGCCGTCGAGTTCAGGGTACCATTGAGGGAATATGATCAGGTAGTCCGGGCGGTGGGCAGCGATAAACTCAAAGAGTGCCAGTGGCGCGGTGCCTGCGACACGCTGCCGCATGTCGCGCCGCTCCAGAACTTCCGGCGTCACCAACCCCTGAAGGTCCAGCACAGGCAGCTCTGAAAGCACACCTATCGCTCCGACATCGTTGACCGCCAACAGCGATCCTCGCGGCACATTGTCGCGCACCCACCGCCCGATTGCCACTTGCATCTCTGTCGTGTTCTTCACATTCATCGCATAAGTGCGAGCCTGAGAGGGCTGGCGCACCAAAGAGGCCACAAGCACCGCGCAGAAGAGGACGGCCCGGAGGCGCGGACGCCGCAGTGCGCCAACGCGCTCCGTGATCCACCAGCCGCCGATCGCGCCCAATACCAGAAAGAGCGGATTGAGGTTCGCCAGATAGCGCTGGCTCTGGTACCCCGGCGGCCGATACCCGGCCACCACGGACCATACAATCGGCTGCGCGACGAGCACCATCGGGATGATGAGCGACCGGTGTCCGCCCGCCTCCGCGGAGACGGCGCGCCGCACCAACCACACCAGCCCGGCAAAGAAAGGAACGATCAAGAGGATGTTGTCCTTTGCCCACACGAGCAGCAGCTCGCCCATCTCTCGCGCCGGACCGACCAAGAGAGCCGCAGTCAAGGACACCTGCTGCGACACCAGCGCGCCGAAAACGCCCTGCCACTGCAGCTTCGAGTAGAAGGAGGTGGGCAGCGGATAGCCGGTCACACGGTAGTTGTAGACGAACAGCGGAGCCGCGATCGCGACAAACGTCGGCACGTGGACCGCCGACTCCTTCGCCCAGCGCCGGAGAGCGCGCCGTTCCTTTTCTACGAAGGCGGCCATGACGAGCCGGTCGAGCATCGCGAGTGGGAACAGCAGGAAGCATTCCGGCCGCGCCAGTCCAGCCAGTGCAAACACAACTGTCGACAGCACGCTCCGAAGGCCGCCGGCCCGCCGGAAGGCAATGTGCAGGGCAATCCCAAGCACCGCCAGCATCCCGTAAAGCGGCGGTTCCATCCCAGACAGCGTCCACCACGGCAGCGGAGCTGTGAGAGCCACGATCGCTGCCGAGCCAAGTGCGAGCCACCGCCCCGGCGCGAGCGCCAAGGTCAGGTGATAGACCGCCACGCACAGCAGCAGCGATAGCACGAAGTTCACCGCGATGCCGGTGAACAGATGCTCTCCAGTAGCGCGGTAGGCTGCGGCCAAGAGCACCGTCCAGAGTGCGCTGGTCGTCGTGCTCGTCGGCTCCCCCGGGTTGAAAGAAAATCCCTGCCCGCGCGCCAGGTTCTGCGCAAAGCGCACGTGTATCCACCCATCGTCGAGCGGCAGCCCGAGTTCCCCGGCGGCGCGCGCCGCAGTCACCAGGTAGAAGGCCACCAGTCCGGCCAGAGCCGCGGCAGTCCCGACCCATGCTGCCGCGCAGACCCATGCCGCCGGTCCGGCTCGACGCGTGTCGGCTGGCGGTGTGCGCCGCGGCACAGCTCACCGATCCCCGCCGCCGAGCCCGTCAGCGGGGTACCTGCACCAGATCGTCGGAACGACGACCGCCATCGGACCGCCGGCCGTGATATTGTCGTCTATCTCGACTATGTAGACCGGCCTCAGATAGGTTGAATCTTGCAGCAGCGCTGGCACCCTCTCCGGTCTCGTCACAGCGACGAGATAGTCGGGCTTCGCGGCGAGCCGTTTCTCGCGCAGGCACTCGCGCCAGGCGCCCTCACGGGCGTTCGCGAGAGTCAAGCAAGAGAGCGTCTCCGGACTCACAAGTCCCATCATGTCGAATACGCGGCAGCCCGTTATCACGGCCACCGCCCCGACATCGTTGACCGCGAGCAGGGCGTCCTGCGACACGTGCTCCCGCAGCCAGCGGGCGGTGGTCACCTGTAGCTCGGTTATGTTCTTCACGTTCTGCGCATATAGCCTCGCCTGCGCGGGCTGTCTCGCCAGCCCCGCGGCCAGCGCAAGCGCCAATCCCACACCGATGAACAGCGGCCGCATCCTACCTGGAAGGCGTCCCGCCAGCCACCATCCCCCGACCAGACCCAACAGGAGCTCCAGCGGCCCCAGGTTGGCAACATAGCGCTGGCTCTGAAACCACGGTGCGCGGTGAAAGTTGGTGGAGACGGCCCACGCGACCGGCTGCACGATCAGCACCAGAGGAATGAGATAGGATCGGTGCCGCACCACCGTCGGCCGCCCCATGCCGCGAAGCATCCAGCCAAAGCCCAGCAGGAAGGGAACGATGAGAGCGACGTTGTTGGTGGTCCACATCCACAGCAGAGCGCCGATCTCCTTCGCCGGCGCGACCAGCAGCGACTGCACGAGTAGATCTTCGTTAGCCATCGCCACAGCCCACGTGATGCCGTAGTTCATCGCCTTGATGTAGTAGGAGCTCGGCAAAGGGCGGCCGATCACACTGCAGTTGTACAGCGCCAGAGGAGCCACCATCGCAACGTACACAGGCAAGTGCACGGCGACTTGCCTCAGCCATGACGCAACCGCGCCCCTTCCCCACTCCTCGTGGCGCGCCATCAGCAGCCGATCGAGCATCGCCAGCGGAAACAGCAGCAGACACTCCGGCCGCGCGTACACGGCAACCGCGAAGACCGCGGTAGGGGCAAACGACTTGGCGCCCTTCTCCCGCCGAAACCGCACGTGCAACATGATCCCGACCAGCGTCAGAACGATGAACAGCGGAGGCTCCATGCCCGAGAGCGCGAGCCACGGCAGCGGCATCGTAACCGCGAACACGAGCGCTGCCGCTGCGCCGAAGCCAAGCCGCGGCACGAAGGTGCGTGCCAAGCCCGAAAGCACGAGCGCGCACAGGCAGCAGAGCAGCCAGTTGAGCCCGGCCGCCGTCAACAAGTACTCGCCCGTGAGGCGATAGCCCAGTGCGAGCAACAGCGTCCACAGGGGACCCGTCGTCGTGCTCGTCGGCTGCCCCGGGTTGAATGAGAATCCGTATCCCCGGGCAAGGTTCTGCGCAAACCGGACGTGGATCCACGAGTCGTCCAGCGGAAAGCCAAACTCACCGACCGCCCGCCGCGACACGACCAGGTAGTAGCCCATCAAAGCGGCTATTGTGAGGGGCACCAGCGCGTACAGCACCAACAGCAACCAGACGCCTTTCGCCGCCCCTTGCCGCCCTCGATCTGCAACGGGCCTATCGCCGCACTCCGCAGCCACAGCAGGTCACCTCGTGGTTCTCCCAATTCCACAAACGGCCGCGTATCTCCGAGCAATGAAGCTGCTGCTTGACGGGCGTCGACGGCGCCGAAAGCGACGAATCCCATTCCGTGGCGCGGGCGACGGCCGAGCACTGTGCTGGGTCAACGCACGAAACACGCGCGATCAGCAGATCGCTCCACCGAGACCAGGAACACACACAGAGCCGCCGCGCACCCTCGCCCCATCCTGCGATTGGCGGCGCGCCGCCTGCTATTCGACGACCGCAGCTCGCGGGACACTGCGCAGTATCATCGTCTCACGCCCGGTGCCATCGCGAGCCGTCACCACGACGGTGTTGCCGCCCGCCTCGAGAGGGACGGCAACCAAGAACGCTCCTTCGCGTGACACCTCGACCGGTCCGCCATTCACGAATACCTGGGCGCCCGGCTCGGCGCGGCCTGCCACTGCGCATGATCCCCTCTCGACCAAGACCCCGTCCGCCGGTGAGTCGAGCGCCAAGAACGGCCCGACCATGGACGCCTGCGCCTCCCATTCCTGCATCTCCGCAGCAGTCAGCGCCTCGATGTCGAGCGTATCTTGGCCGGGGGAAATCGCCGCTGCCGACCGCGCTGTCAGCGTGCCACCGGCCCCATCCCTCCCGACAACTTCGACGCTCCCCTCGAAGACCTCGACACGGCTCGCACCGGTGCCGTCCACAGCCACACTGAATAGGGTCCGCTCTGCCAGGAGCGTCAGAGTCGGTGTCTCTACCTCGAAGGCCGAATCCTCGGAAAGCTCCTCCCGTATGCGCACCCAGATCTTCCCGGCATCCACGCGCAGGCGAGTTTCCCGAGGGCCGTTTGACTTGCCGCCAACTGCGCGGGCGATCTTGAAGCGAGTCCCGGGGCCGATCTTCACGCGCGTTCCGGTCGCGTCCGCAGGCCACCGCAGCTCGACCCACGAGCCGAAGCTCGTCAACACCAGATCGCCGGGCTGGACCGGTTGGCCGGCCGACAATGGGGCGGGCTCGCCGCGGCCACCAGAGACGATTTCCGCCCTCCCGCCGGTCACGTCCACAATCGCGGGGCGCTGCATCGGCGCTCCCGCCAGCAACGTATACAGCCCCAGCAGCGCACCTACCGCCAGCACCACCACCAAGGCCAACAACGCCTGTCGCATGGCCGCGCGGCTCATTGTAGCAATGGCTTCCTCGCGCCAGATACCCCGCTGGCCGCCTCGCTAAACCTCACCATACCCGTCCCCCCGCCGGGGACTCGTAGCCCCGTCTGCCGCCGCCCTTGGTCGACCGCCGTCGCCGGGCGTGCCCACGCGCTCCAGGGCCATGAGCCACAGGAGGCCGCTTGAAACACACCTCGTTCCCTTGGTGCCTTAGCGCTTTCCCGAAAATCTCCTGCCAACGCATTGCGAGCTATTGCGCCGACGCTGCAACACCGGAGTCTCGCACCAATGCCGCATCCACGGCACGCGCGGTGCCAGCGGCCGATGCTTCGGGTGCCGCGAGGGTATTCGGCCCGCCCACACGAATAGCCTACGGAGACATCTTCAGCGGGAGCCCACTCCACATGAGCATACTGACGCGCGACCACATCGACCAGATCCACGCAGCCAGCCTCGAACTACTGGAGACAGTCGGCGTCAAGGTCGACCATCCGGATGTCCTGGCGAAGCTGCACGCCGCCGGGGCAGAGAGGGACGTCGACGGAGTCACCGTCCGCTTCCCCCGCGCACTCGTCGCGCAGTGTGTCGACAGCGCGCCACGTAACATTCGCTTGGCCGACCGTCGGGGAGGATGCGTGGAGGTCGGCGCAGACGG
>Ga0180438_10004426_pt1 | contig 20237 bp, 21 predicted proteins | sample SS_ome_12_FD_132455 | JGI IMG/M metagenome (GOLD analysis project Ga0180438, IMG submission 132455) | Hypersaline lake sediment archaeal communities from the Salton Sea, California, USA - SS_3_D_2 metaG | ecosystem: Environmental > Aquatic > Non-marine Saline and Alkaline > Hypersaline >... | reverse complement strand
TGTATTTTATAAATTTATTGTGCTGGGTACAATATCCATCGATTACAAATCGCTGTTGCCATCGATTACAAATCGCTATTGCCATCGATTACAAATCGCTGTTGCCATCGATTACAAATCGCTGTCATCATCGCTATCGCTGTCACTTTTTAATTTACAAACGCCATTTTCACATCTGGATGCTTCTAATTCTCTTAATTCTTCGGCGATTTCATCTTCGAGAGATACTTCTGTATCGATTGGGGGTAATATTTTTGAAGTATCAGATGATGGAAGAGGTGCATCCATAATACTTCCTGTTGTATGGATAGGACCGGGATTCGCTGTTATTTTTGGAGCAGGTGGAACTGAAGCCGGGGATGTGTGTGTTTGTACGGGCGGCGGTGCTACTTCTTCAACAACAGGTGTATTTTGAGCAACAACTTCAGATTTTTGATGTTTAACTGCAGAAACTGGTGGACTTGATGGGCCTGTAGCCAACATTTGACGCAACACGTGTTTTATTTGAGCTAATTCCTTTTTTACATCATCTAATTCTGACTGTAATTTTTCTTCTAATTCAGTTTTTACCGCATTTGTGCGTTTATGAGTATAATAAAATAAGCCACATACTATTATTAATTCAATTCCAATATGTATCAATTTAGAATTATTAATGCCGGCGATCATTAATAATTAGTATCATCTTAAGGTCGTCACTGGGCGCAGTGAAGTGATATATTCAGTGATAAGAAGTATCTGGATATAATGTCAAAATTGCATTCTTATGTCATTTTTGAACCTGAATGTGAAGACGGGAATATAGAATATAAATATAAACTCACAAATATTAGCAATGACAAACGCAATCGAATAACAACCCAAATGAAATGGCGTGTGTTTGAAGGTGATGGTATTGCAATTTACAGAATAGGTGTACGCGATAATGGATTTATAAGCCCATTACAATATTCAGATTTTTTAGAGACTTATCTTAATATTATGGATGCTGCGTCGACTTTGGGGTATTCTTGTTATATTATGGACCTGAATAAAGATGAATACTCTAAATATTGGGGTAATTTGTGCATAAATTCTACAAATATTATGACGAGAACAATAATATGAAAATGCGTTTTTTCACCTTTACAATAATATTATTACTTATTTATAATGAAGCAAAAACAAATTGTATTAGTGGTTATAGCAGTTTTTCTGATTTTTGTATTGTGGTGGTGCAATCACAAGTCAAAAACCGAAAATCTCAGTCTAAGTCAATTCCCCGTACCAACTTGCAGTACTTGCAAATCTTGTCAATTTTATACCTGCGGTGGATGTGGCACTATTTACCAGGAACAAAATAAAGCTGACGGTCCATGCAATTGTGGCGGATTTACAACTTATAAAACAAAAATGGGAAATACCTGTTACGATAAATTCCTCCGAGGAATTCCACAGCCAGCAGCCATTGAAGGATTTTGTGGTTGTGGATCCCCAACTACTCCATCCGGCGCCAAACCCCCAGTAAAAGGCAGCTGTACAAATTGTTCCGGTGATCCAATTTGCCTGCAACACGCCGGTACCTTTGACAGTGGTAGTACTTTTTTGAGAAATTTACCGTGTCCAGTGTCATTCCCAAGAATTCCCCATACTACCAGAGTAGTCGACTCTAAAGAAATGCGCAAAACCAGTTTATTGGATGTTTACAGGACACTCGAAGCTGGTGGATTTATTATTGGCGCAAAAGATGAAAAAGTTGCAGAATATACCCTTGGTAAATTACAAGAATTGACAAATAATGGATGTGCAAACGGATATCCCGATTTTTATTACATAAATGGCCCGGTTGTCGTAATGACAAAAGTCGGAGACACCTATTATTGGATGTACGGAAATCCTATTTCATACATTCCAGAAACATACGGAAACTTTGTAAATGAAAGCAAAAATTGGAAATTAGCACAAACTGCATACCAACGCGCTATTAAACGCTTGAATGGTGAGTCCCCTATATTCTTCTATGGTCACTGAGCACATCATTGCCGTCCGTCAGCATATCTACATGTATCTTTTAGGGATTGTAATATGGTAATTTCTGCACGCGCATCATCCATAAGATCGTCCATGTCGGTTTTTCGTAATTTATATTCTTTAATTGCTACATAAGTTTCGTGTTTATCTATACCAAATTATGGCAGACGTCAGAAAATATTATTTTCAAATGGGAATTTTCATGAAATAAATATACCCTATGATAATGAAAGGTGCGAGCGAGCGATAAAGATCGACGAAACCCGTAAAATCAACGTTTATCTTAAACATCAAGCCTCAAATCAGTGTATCTGTGCCACCTGTAACTCTCTCATTTATTTTTAAGCCAATGCCCTACCAAAAGTGATTTTTACATCATTTGCCTGTACAACACCCAAATGTCTACTTCTAGCCTAACCACCGACAACGTTATTGCCCCTCATGTTTACAACTTTTTATACACAGGAGTTCTTTATTCTATTGTAGATAGTGGAACCATACTTATAGCAGCCCGTTGCTGTTTTAGGAGTCTCAAAACATCTACCTTAGACCTAACCTATTCAGACCTAACCTATTCAAACATTGCGAAATTAGGATTACTATCTGCTCAAATGATTTATGGTGCATACATTGTTACGACTAATCTAATTACACTCAAGCATAATTATGACGATGGTACCCTCAACAAACTCATCACCTTTACAGTACCTACAGTCCAAGCTACAATGATACTTGGAATGGTGTCATATGAATTTATTAATGATTGGTCGACATCATTACCGTTAAATCTAATTTATAGCGTATTGTCTATGTGTTTTTATTCTGGATTATGCGGTGTGCTTAATTATCTGGACAGCGCAGTTAAAAATTATCTGGACAGCGCAGTTAAAACGTTCTTCAACGTAAAAAACTAAACATTCACATCAAAATTAATCAATTGATTACTCATTAATTAATTTTTCAAATTTAGTCTACCTCTTCGACTTTTGGTCCACTATCGCTCGCCGTCGCACCCATAGGTGTCCTCCATTTTAATTAAAGAATTGTAATTATTTAATGAATAAAAGAATTGTAATTATTTAATGAATAAAACTTTTAATGAAATTAATGAACCTTTATCTCATGAAGATGTTGTTAACATAGATTATGCAAAATCGCGAAAGAAAAGTTCTTCAAGATACTTTGCAAATATTTATTACAAAGATGGAAACACAAGAGAATATACTTTTGAAAACAAAGATGCCCTTGAAGAATTTAAACTAAAAGCTGGAATTAAGTAATGTGCTCTCAAGCGCCTCCTGCTAATGTCATTTATTGAGTCCAAATAGATAAAGTTCTAAAATTGATTATGCAGTATATAATCAATTTTGCAAATTGGGAAATTTAAAAGAAATGGAAAAACATATTTTGATATTTGAATATTACAATTTCCCGAAATGTATCCAAGAATTTATACTTGTAACTATTAATATCTGTGCGCGTGTAACACGGCGATCCTCCTAATACACACAAATGAATCATAAATATATGTTTTAATTCTGATATCATAGATTCTAATATTTCGTATGTTGTTGTTAATTTGCTTGTATTATCAGAATTGCATGTTTTGAGCATTAAAATAGCATTTACGACCTCATTGTCGGTAATTGTCAACATATAGATCATTTTTCGTTCCCATGTGCGAACATCAACCTCGAATTTTGTTGCAAGCTTGTCGTAATCAATTTTGATAAGGCCATTTTTGATATGAGTATTGACGTTTGTGAATTCGTGGAGCAAATTACGTAAAAATACATAAAGATCATTGTTAAATATCTGCTGCTGGTCGGACATCCGTGTTAATTTACCAATAGACATAATAATAAATCACTTCATGTCACTGGGCGCATCACTGGGCGCAGTGAATCACGCTAGCAGTGTGTAGATTGCTTCACTACGCCTCCGGCTTCGTTCGCATCTACACCTGCTACTGTCATTTATTGAGTCCATAAAATAATTGTGACGATTTCATATTTGTAAAATTGATTATTGCGTATATAATCAATTTTTGAACTTTGGTGGTATGGACACAATAAATGACTTTAGCGATGTTCACTGCGCCCAGTGATGCACCCAGTGATTATAGTCCTGGAGGTGGACATATACCGGATCTGGTTTGTATAGACGAATTCCCTGAAAATCGCGTTAATTCTCTACTTAATTCATTTTGTCGATATTCTATAATATTGAGTCGACTTTTTATTTCCCCTGAGCTTTTTAATTTTTCTATATTTGTTTTTAATTTTGTTATATCGTCGATTATATGTTGTTGTTTATATTCTAATATATGTAAATGTTCTGTTATGGTATTAGAACGCGAAGATACATCCGGTGGTGTAACAATTTTGCGGGCAAAATGCACACAATCTTCAACTTCGTCTAATTTTTTATGTGAATACTTACAATTATCACCCCAACTACATTTTCCGTATAAATTATACTTTATACATGGTTTACTGCTTTTTAAATGTAACGGGCGCATAACATTTCGACGATATACATGCAAATATTTACAATCGGATTGACTTTTAGGCATACCATTTTTAAATCTACATCCACCATTATTATAAAACCAACAAGGCTCATTTATTCTATTATCTAAATTATGATCATCAAATTGATCCATTGTATAATAGATTGTCTTATCACATCACTGGGTGCAGTGATATGAATAAATAATCAAACATATATATAATGAGCGGCTTTGTGATCAGACCTTCTCAAGGATTATTTACTTCTGTTGTTGCAAACTCAATTGTAGCTTCAGATTCGATGAAAATACCTGTGATAGGCGTTTCTTCGAGCGCACCGGGTACGATGGGTGAAATCGCGATCGATAATGCTGGTGACTTTTGTTATTATGATGGAACTGAATGGGTATGTATTAGTGGTGGCGGTGGTGATGTTATGCTGTATAGTGCATGTGATTCACCATACGATTCATCTGAGATAAGTATAGTTAAAAACGGTATGGGTCCTGATCTTGAAGTAAAATGTATAACAGGATCTTACGGGGTAGGTGTTACAGGACTTGAAAATACGGTTAATTTCAGCATTGCAGATCCTGAAGATGACCTGACTTTTTATATTGCATCATCTCCCCAGGGAAGTGATTCTAATGATGGGTCTAACCCATCAGCTCCGTTAGAAACTATTCAAGAAGCAATAAACAGAATTCAAAAAATTGGTTGGAATAATACAGCTACAATAATTATTATGGAGACACCTACTGGACCCCCCCCATTTCCATTTATTTGGGATAGTAATATTATTTTAGATGCTGGATCTCGAGGAAAACAAATTTCGCCTCTAGTTATTAGAGGCGAAATTGTTGAATCCAATGAAACAAGTGCAGTACTAGCAGCAGACCCTAATTCAATCGATCCAATTAATGGTCTTATTACAATTAATACGAGTGATACGAGTAGTTTTATTGGAACCGTATCAGATGGTGATTTTATAACTGTAGACGGTTGGACTGATGATTCGGTGGATCCAACAAATCCTAAGGATGTCGAAGCAATTATTATATCAACAACATCGGATACTATAACTGTTGCATACAATGGATCATACCCACCATTAGATACAATAAGATTCTATAAGCGCAAAACACAAGTATTATTCAATACATTGTCAACAATCCAAACTAATGGAAAAAAAGTATGTTTTAACAATCTTGAGTTTGTTTTGAGTGACGCCAACATTGTGATACCTTCAAATACTACTATTGTGATACCTTCAAATACTACTGTTATTACCGAAAATGTCAAACTTACTACTCAAGGAGATGTCGGAATTGATATTAAAGCCGGTGGTAAGTTGATTGCTGGTGCATATGGCTTTGATACAAATGGCATCGATAACTCGACTGCAGGCCTTTATATGAATTTAAGTGGAGTGGAATATTCATCCAACGTTACCGGTGTTACCGGAACTAATGATCGTGGAGAATTAATTATGGCTAATTCTGTGATTTTAGGAAATAATTCCTTAGGTACAAATTTTGATTATTCTGGAAGCATAACATCTACACATGTTAAGAATGCAACTATTGCGTGTACTAATGGAAATCTCGCATTAAAATCTTGTGAAATTTCAAACACCGGATACGATTTCAAATCTGTTGATTATTCAAATGGTGCAATCGGAACCATTGAAGCTTGCCGTATGTATAACAACTCCGATGCAAATGTATTAAATGTCTCAAATTCAGCAAAAGTTGTAATGAATGGCGCTAATTCATTTGTAAATAATGATACGGCATATATTGCAACTGATGCATTAATTAATGTTGATGACTCTGGTGAATTGACAATTGCCGGAACTTCACCAGAATTTCCATATAATGCTAGTTATTACAAAGTTGATACTAATTCAAATTGCACAGTTTTGGATGATTTAAATTATGGAATAACTGGACCTACTGGAAGTATATTATTTTTGAATAATCGTTCTAATTTTGTGTGTAGAAATATCGGTATAACAGGCGGTCATGAAAGTCTTAATGGTAGTATTATAAATATCGACAATGGATCTAGTTTCAAATGCGGTGATATAAAAACTATACCTAATAATTATACTGGAATAGGTGTAAGTAGATCATTTTTGTCAGTTACAAATAATTCCGATGCAACAACCGGTAAATTTGAGGTTGATGGTTATTATCATGGATGTAAAATAGAAAACAATTCGCAATTATCTGCAGATTCAGTAAATATATTTACAGGAATAACTGGAAGTACCGGAACTGCGATGGTTATTAATAATAAATCTACAGTAAAATTAAAAAATACTGAGATTAATGGCATTACCGGGTATAATGGAATTTATTTGTCGGATAATTCTACATTTGATAGTTCTGGTATAATCAATATTAATTCACATCTAGCAGGTTTAGATCCAGATCCAGTTCCAGAAATAGGTGAAGATGCTGGTATATATTCTAATAATAATTCTTCAGTATATTTACACGGTGGTGTAAATTTAGTTGGTACTATTTGTATGTCAGCAACTAATTCATCATATATATATTCTGCTAATGGTGTGTCGTGTGGAGTTACTGGTATCGGATCGGATTCTGGAACAGGAATATATGGAGATAGTAGTAAATTTGATCTTGGTAACATTATAATTAATGGATATGGAAGTAATGGAGGTATAACACTAAACAATTCTTCTAAAATGAAATGCGGGACTTATAATTCCACTAGTAATAGTAGTGGGTTACTATTAGAAAATAATTGTAAGTTTACATCATCTGGTTTATTAACAATATTAGATGCTGGAAATTGTATAGATGCACAGTATAATTGTGAACTAAATCTTTTGGGGAGTGGTGATAATATATTTTCTGGTACTGATGGCATATTATTAAACAATAATTGTAAATTAAACTGTCTTGGGCTGCTTAAGGATACTGGTAGTGGAGTTAGTGGTAATTACGGTATACAAATTATAAATAATTCACATGTGTGGGTAGATGGTCCTCAACCATTATCTGGAAATCAAAATGATATAGGAGCCGCAGGTAGTAATGAGATTATGTTAGGTAATAGTGTTTTATTTAAATGGAATGATCCATCTCCTGACCCCGGTGAACCCATTGGTGGTAATAACAATGGTGCATTAAGAAGTATTATTAATAATACTGATTTATGGATTAGTTCTACATCACAAAATCCAAATACTCAGAATTGTTCATTATGGGTCGGTTTTACACCACCATAATAATTTCCAATCAATAAAAATAATTATAACATATATATATTATAATTATTCTTCACTTCCCACTTATTTTTCGACATTTATCCAAACACCGACCCCCAGTGCATTGAATTCTTGTTTTAGTAATTTAAATGCGTATGGGATTTTGATTTTCGAGATGTCCTCTGATTGTCTACATACATTGCATTCGTTTATCCGCATATTTTTGTATGGAATGGCCATATTTCCGCATCTATCACATACGTGGAATTCGTATCCGTCGGAATTGTTTACAAGCCGATCAATAATGAAATTGCTGGCTCCGTGTGCAACTCCGCACCAAGTTTCCATTTCTCCCATTTTGAAGCCACCTCCCTTTTTGCGACCTTCAACTGGTTGTCTCGTCAATGTTTCCCGTGATCCATCTTGGCTGCGTGCATGAATCTTGTCGTCGACCATATGTTTGAGTCGCTGATAATATGTAATACCCATAAAAATCATACAATCCATTCGTTCCCCGGTAATACCATTCACCATCACATCATCTCCATATTTGTCAAATCCCATTTCTTCGAGTGCCTTGTAAATGCCAACTTTATTAAAATGTTCAAATACGGTAGCATCATAATCAATACCCATCATTGCACAAACTTTGGCTACAACAGTTTCACTTAAATGACTTCCGGTCATTCTGCTAGGAATTCCATGTGGATTAAAAATCATATCAGGAGTAATTCCCGTTTTTTCACAAAATGGCAAATCCATGGGATCCGAAATCATGCTAATAATGCCCTTTTGAGCGGATCGAGACGCCACCTTGTCACCAATTTGTGGAATTCTGTGTTGGCGCGTTCGTACCTTTGCGACTTTTGACGATTCATTGGTTTGTGTGACAACACATCGATCAATAACAGAGTAACCGGGTGTTACAGCATAGTGAGCAGGTAGTTCAGGGCCATCCGGATCACCACATTCTTTAAATTTAACAGCATCCGGTTCCATTCCATTGGAATTCACAATTTTGCTTGTATCAGTTACATTGTTGTGGCTGTTTGTATATTTCCCGATAACAATGTCCCGCATATTAATCGGCACATTTTCTTTGCTTAATCCATCGGAATCAAGGTGATTGTATCCCTGTACACGATAATTGGTGGCATTAGATGGCGGCACCCCAATAGATTTTACAGTTTGTCCTTTTCGGGAGTTTGAATCGGAATAGGACGCATAGTGAGTGCTGCGAAGCAATCCGAGATCGATGGCTCGTTGGTTTACAATAACTGAATCTTCTTGGTTATAAGCGCCGCTCATAATCGCAACAATCACATTTTGACCGCTCGGATAATCTTCTGAACCGGCCAATCTCATAATATTGCTGTTTACAATTGGTTTTTGGGGGTAATGTAGGATATGTGAGGAATTTTCGAATTGTCTATTGTAATTATAGGATTGTATGCCGATTGCTTGTTTTCCCATGGCAGCTTGATAGATATTACGGGGTGATTGATTGTAATTGGGGAAAGGAATGGTACTGGCAGAAATTCCGTGTAGAATTGCTGGATGTATGATCGAATGTGTGTGTTTTTTGTCAAGTTTCCATGGATATTCTGCATGATACACTGATTGTAATTCCATGGGATCTAAATATTCGATGATTCCGCGATCGATCATTTGATACCATGTAATGTCCGCCGGAATGTCGGGTAATTTTCCGCCTTTTACAATGAAAAAGGGGGTAATTAGGCGCCCAGAATCTGTATATATAATGATTCCGTCGATGGTACCCGATAAACTAACAGTGTGTGAGATTTTACCAGCGCGTCGTTGGGTGCGAAGGTAGGTGAGGGTTTTTTGTTTATTTTTACAAACGGCTATCCATGTGCCATTCATAATAATTTTGACGGGATGGGTATTCCATGGAATCGTTTTAGTTTGATTTGCAAATCCTCCCAATAATTTTGCGTCTTTGTAATTTTCGAGTAGCAAAAGGATGGGTCGGGTTGGTGAGCTATCGGTGATGGTTGACATAATTGCAATGTTTTTGACGAGACCTGTTGGCTGGCTTTCGGGGGTTTCGTTAGGACAGATAAAGCCCCAATGGGAATTGTGCAAATATCGGGGGTCGATGATTTTACTGTTTCTGTCGCTGGGGGTAACAACGCGTCTCATAGAACTGAGTCGTGCGGTTGTATTCGAACTATTTAACAGTTGACAAACACCGGACCGAACAGATTTCTGTTGTGATTTATTTGCGACCCACTCTCCATTAGAGAATGGATTTTTAATGGCCTTTGTAATCTTATTGTAGAAAAAGTGCTTTATATCTTGTCCGGTTGATTTCTTTGCGTTATCTGCGAATTTTTTCTTAATAATATCATTGATGACATTCTTCCATATGCTGTTCATTAAGTTGTTCATGAGGTGTCCAGCGGTATCTACACGTTTTTTACCATAATGATCGCGATCGTCCGGATGTCGAATTCCTACGACAGTTGCGAGCAATTGCTGGGTCATATAACCGAAATGGTGGTATTTTGCAATCATTCCGCGTTCGTTCAGGTTCTGAAATAGCTTTGTTTCGAGTATTTTCATGGTTTCTGTGTAAAGACGTTCTTTTTCTTTTTGTGGGATGCGTCCAACACCTACATGACGCGAAATGATTCCAATGGCGGTGTCGCGGGTCAATAAAACGCCATTTGCATCATTAAAATCCTCAAGGGATGGAGAAATTAATGTGCGCATTTTAGAATTATCGGTATCGTTTACATCAAATACGAAAGATAGGGCTTCTTGTGAATCTTTCATACCCAGTGCAATGCAAACAACTCCCCAAGGGATTACAGCGGATACAGAGGGTAAATCCACATACAATTTTGCCTTTTCGGACTTTTTAATATTGCGGACGCTGAGTCGAATGTAAGTGTTGGTGATATTGGGTTCACAATTGAAAGAATGGGATCGGGTTTCAGCATACCAATCACTGCTCACAGTTTTTGTGGAAATGGTATTATTGGGTTCAATCTTTGTAATTTTGATGGTATCTTTTTCTTTGGATTTGAACACGAATAGTTCATTATGGGCCATGCGATCTTGGCTCATTAGTACTTTTTCGTTGCCATTGATAATAAAATATCCGCCAATTTCGTCGGATCGTTCATTTTCACGAACGAGTTCGATGGGTGACAATCCATGTAAATTGCAAAACTTTGACATAACCATTACGGGAATTTGACCCAAAAATACATTATCATAACGATCAATTGGATTGGCATCATCGGCTACGGATCCATCTGGATCTTCAAAATATGTGCGAATGTCTATATAAATACTTACCGTGTAATTTGTATTCTTAATTCGGTTCTCGTTGGGCATCATTGGGTGTTTACAATTGATTCCATCGATTAATTCATTGATTTCGGGTTTTTTGACCCTAACATTACTAAATTTAATGACACGAGGTTCATCATTTTCTGTAAACCGAATATTCGTTTTTGTGAGGATATCTTTCAATTTACTTTGAAAAAAGATATCGTGGGAACTAATTTGATGCTCAACCAAACTGTGGACCTTGAAATATTCCTCGAGTGTGCGCCACCACGGGAGGTGTTGCTTCGATTCGTATGTTTGTGTTTTCAGATCTTCACATGCTGGATGGGACATTGGTTGATTTATATATTATTTGTTCGAATAATTAAATCACTTTATATCACTGGGTGCAGTGAATCGATTGGGAGCGTACGCTATTTTACGAATTATTTATTGTACTCATTACAATGGATTTGTAAAATTGATTATATGTGCGATTATAATCAATTTTCATATTTTGTTTACTAAACCCCGTAACAATCATGTAATAGTTTTAAGGTGGTCGTTAAGCAGCGCCATTGCTTCTGTTTTTAGATTTTTTACAGGAATTTTCATGTATTTATCCTGATTTGGATGTAAAATCACCAAAAACATCTTTGATATATTTTTACGATCCACTGCCGCCAAATTTATACCCGGATATTCCAATAATACCTTTACAAGATCCACATTTTGTCGTTTCACTGCCAATAATAACACAGTATTTCCTTTTTTATTCTTTACATTAATATCCATTCCAGGGTGCGTGTCAAGGTACAGTTTTAATCCGTCAACATCCTCATTTTCAACCAAATTAAATGTATTTTTTGTAAACATTTTATCGATTTTGTAGGTTGCTGTTTGATTCTCGTTTTTTGCCTCTTTTTTAGTTTTTGAGGCAATCAATTTTTCGATTTTTGCATTCTTCAGCCGTTTTGCGATCATTAGTGCTGTTTCTCCGTAATAGTTTTCCAAAATCAGCTTGTAAATATTTAATTGCAACGAATAATGACTGAAATTGCAATCATCGAATTCCGAAACTGGATGTTTTCCCTTTTTACCGAAAAATCCTTTGAATTTTATTTCCTTTGACCGTTTCCAGTCCGCAATCATATAAGAATCTGGATCATCGGGATCGCAATAAATCATATCGATAGATCCGGCCAATTTATATTTTTTAGCAAATACAGCCCATTCGGTTCTATATGCTTGATACGGATTGTCTTTCAGATAGTCTACAAACAATTCATATTCGGGGGTTTCCGTGAATCCTGGACGATATGGCACCTCATTATAGTAATATTCAATGTTGAGATGCATTTCGGTTCCTAATTCTGATGCAAGTCGGCCATTTTCATTCCATGAATCTTTTACATGATTGAGTGCCGCATCATAATATTTGTTTCCGGGTATAAATTTGGAAGATTTAATGGTTCGCCCCATCGATTCGGATTTTTCGGGATATTTTTCACATAAATACGGAAAAATCATATCATAATATTTGTCTCCTGGTCCAAACGTTTTCTTTTTGAACATTCTGGAAATAATAAGGTCTGCATCGAATTTCTCGAAATATCTATGAATTAATGTAGTAACAGAGGTATAATCCGAGTCCCCATCAATAGTATACACGTGTGTGGGTTCATCAAACTCCAATTTAGCGTCCCTTGGGTGCTTATTACGGCGTTCAAGGAGTAATCCGGATGTCGACGACATTACGTAAAGTTGGTCTTTAATGAGACGGATTCACTCACTGGGCGCAGTGAATCACGCTGATGGATTAGCTTCGGCTTCGCCTTCGCTTAACCCTCAATGTCATTTATTGTGTCCATATCGGAATTGTCGAGCGTATCACTACGCCCGTCACAAAATTAAATACATTTGTTGTTTTCTTCGAATGATATCGGCTATTTCGGGCATTCCGTATTCGTATGATTTTTCAATCGCCCCATCAAAATCGACAGCTGTATTTTTTGGAATATCCGCCAATAATTCCAATATGATGTTTCTATTTTGATGGATAATGGCCAATTTTAATGAATAATTGAAATCGTCCCCGTTTTGATGTTTATTTTCACAAACCAAATAATAACAATAATTAGTTCCTCCAAATGGGTGGTTTTTTATTTTATCAATCCGGTAATTTTCGTATTCTTGTATTTTTTTGAGCTGAGAATTGTTTAATAACTTTTTGCACTTTTTGTGATGTTTATCCACATAATATTTCCAGCATTGCTCAGAAACTAAACTTTTATAAATGTCCGAATTGCTTTTCATTATATATTATTGATAATTTGTGAAAAATTATCAATATTTTTGTATTTTTATTGAGCCCCGCACTTACTTGGATGCTTTGGGGGTAATTTTGCGAGGAACCTTGGGATCCCAGTTTTTGTCATCCTTGAGCTTGAAATGGCGCTGCATATAAGTGTTCATGGTAGCGTGTTTCAAATCCGAGACATCACTGGGAACCGCAAGAAGGCTCCGAAGAGTCTTACCCTTGGCAGAACCATCAAGAAGAATGCGGTTTCCTTCCTTGAGACCACTGACCTCGGCATACGCATTGAGAATGCACAAGCCAGCAGTGCGGCTTACACTTTTGTCACTGGATAGACGGTTAGCAATGTCCTTGACATCAACCTGAGTTTTGTTAGCGGGACGTTCTTTCTCAAGAACACCTACAACATCCTTGTCCTTGAGGAGCGGTGCCACGAATTTGCGGAATTCATCAGTGACAGGGGTCGGTTTGTTAAATCCACCAGAGCTAGTGTTTCCAGTACGGGGTTTTTTGGCAATCTTGTGGGTTTTCTTCTCGACCTTTTCAAGCTCTGCAAGGGTCTTTTTCATAAGACTACCAAGTTTTTTCTGCTTGTTCTCAGTCAATTCGTCGCGTGCTTGCACAAGAGATGCACGAACCGATGCGATGTGAAGAAGAACATCCTCGAGAGTGGCTTTTCCGCGACCGGGGGTAACCAACGAAGGAGTATCAAGAACTGCCACAGGGGTATCGACGACAGGAGTCTCAGCTACTGCTACCGGCTCACTGGCTTCGGCTTCTTTCTTTACTTTTTTGACTTTTTTGACGCGCGCTTTCTTATCGGTCATTATTATGTGTCGACTCTTTAAAACCGAGTGGTGTGACATCACATCACTGGGCGCATCACTGGGCGCAGTGAATCACGCTAGCGAATGTTTACGTTTGCTTCGCCTTCGGCTCCGCTTCACGTAAACATCGCTAAAGTCATTTATTGTGTCCATACCATCGCAGTTCAAAAATTGATTATATAGTCTATAATAAATTTCACAAATCCATTGTAATGAGTACAATAAATGATTCGTAAAACAGCGTACACTGTTTCACTCATGAAGATTGGGAGCGTATGCTCCCAATCGAATCACTGCGCCCAGTGATGATTAAGTATTCATATAAATAGTAATGAACGAAGAAACCATTTCATTATATGGTCAGATATACAATCTGAAAAAAGAACAAGAATCGACAACTAAAAATTTGGCAAGTTTAAAAGAAAAAATAGAAGCCACCGAAAAATATAAACAATCCTTGTCTCTAAAATTAGAGGAACTCATAAAAAAATTACCATCGTCCTTTAAACCCCAAAAAGAGCAATCTCAAGAAGATTCATTCGCAGCACTTTTGAGTAAATTATACAATGCGAATGGTGGTGGCAATTCAGTTGCATCGATTTTAGATGAATCTCTAAAATTACCGGATTCCACAGCAACCCCATCCATTGTACCATCTTCCAAGGAAAGTGTGACATCTGAAAGTTCTACAATTATGTCATCTGCTTCAAATATACAGCAATGGAATATGAATCCACATCAACCACCCCATCCTCAAATGCGTAATGGAAATGCAACACCCGTTCAATTTATGCATCCTCAAGATCCAAATAATATGCAACAATTCCAATATGTACCGCCGGGCGGTACATTCTATAAAATGCCTGTACAAAAATCGGTAAGTGCAAGACGCCGATAATTTGTAAAATTTATTATATTATTGCATAATAAATTTTGCGCACATACATACATCAAGTATACATACCAAATGGAATTTTGGTGGCATCTTGTTTTTTCTTTTCTCTATTTTCTCGGTGAATTTCAATAGCCATCAATATATCGGATTCTTCTAATGTATAATTAGGTTTTTTACCAAATGTATTCCGACTATGTGCTATTTTACATCGATCGAAAAATACCTCCACATCCCCGCCGCTAAATTCAAACAATTCCTCATTGTCTGCAAATAATTTGTTTGATAGCGCATTTTCTGCGATTTTATACCCCTGCCGCGTAGATATCAACTCGAATATCTGTAATAATTCGTCGTCATTGTATTTATCAATATATAATCTCCATGGGAAACGCCGTTCTAATCCATTATTCAGTTTAAATATTGTATTATTAATATCTTCTTCATATCCTGCCATGATACATACAATCTCGGATTTATTTTCACTTAAAAATAGATTTAATTGATCAATGGCCTCCCGTTCGTATGAGTCATCATCATTTTTCTTATAATTAGGAGCCATGGAATATGCCTCGTCTATAAATAAAACGCCGCCTTTTGCTTTATTTAGAAAATCGAGAGTTTTGCCGGTAGTCTGGCCCTTATAATCTGCGACAAAATCTTTTCGATTTGCAATGGTAAATTTATCCTGACGCACAACGCGCATTTTCGCAAACAATTGCGTTATTAATTTCGCAAGCGTCGTTTTACCACACCCCGGCGGTCCATATATAATCATATTCAAATAATCATTGTTATATCCTTGGATATAATGTAAAATTATATCAGTAAGTGTCGATTTTATCTTAGCAAGACCAATGAGTTCATTAATCCTTTTTAAAATTGGTAGACAATCTTTTAATTTATTTATATACAAGTATCTGTTTGTATTTTTCAAATTAGATTCGATACATATAATTAATTCATTAATGGTACGGGGTATTTCTATATTTTTGTCGTTTTTACATATATTTGATTTTTTTGGAGGGCGTTTTATGGGTGTAGAAGCCTTTCTCTTCATTACATAAACTTATCATTTTACGCCGGAATACAAAGATCTAATTATAATCCATTATATATCTTACAACTCAGTTAATTACATACACTTTAAATGTTATTAAAAATTATGGATTATCCCAAAATAAAATGGACTAATAGTTTTTGACTGTTTAATATAAATTATAAAGAATTTATATTAAGACGTATTAATTGTGAGACGATTATTTGATCTTATCAATACCAATAATATCTGTTGTTATTTTGGAACGTTGTTGGTATATTATATAAATTAGCAACAGCAGCCATACGAAGTTCAGGGGTTAGTTTTTTTACATATCGTATCGCATCATTATTTTGCATAACAGCAGCCATACAAAGTTTAGGGGTTTGATGTTTCACATATGATAATGACCATCCATTTTGTGTAACAGCAGCCATACAAAGTTTTGGGGTTTGATGTTCCACAAATTCTAATGATCTTCCATCTTGTTTCACAGCAGCCATACAAAGTTTGGGGGTTTGATGTTCCACAAATTCTAATGCGCATCCATATTGTTTCACAGCAGCCATACAAAGTTCGGGGGTTTGATGTTTCACAAATTCTAATGAGGTTCCATCTTGTTTCACAGCAGCCATACAAAGTTCAGGAGTTTGATGTTCTACAAATTCTAATGCCCGTCCATCTTCTTTCACAGCAGCCATACAAATTTGAGGTGTCTGAGACTTCACATATGATAATGCCCGTCCATCTTCTTTCACAGCAGCCATACAAATTTCAGGTGTCTGAGACTTCACATATTTCAACGCATTTCCATTTTGTTTCACAGCAGCCATACAAAGTTCAGGTGTTTGGAGGTTCACATATTTTAATGAGTTTCCATTTCGTTTTACAACATTCATACGACATTCTTGTGTATGAAGATCCTTAATTTCTTCTAAAAGAGTAATATTATCAGTGACTGATTTATCAGTATCATGAATAATAGTTCCAGCGGCTTTTACTTTAAATACTCGATATTCTGGAAATTTAAAAAAATTGTAATACTTCAGTACTTCATCCAAATGTTCACAAAAATGGAATCCTGATGTACATATGTTGATTTCACCTTTATACTTATGTGTTTTACCAATTGTATACTGATAATTTTTACAAGTCAAATCTTTATTGAAAGCTTTGTATCCTAAATGTACATATGATTTGCTCATATACATTAATTTATCTATATGTAGTTTAATATAAAATCACTTTATACATCTGGAATTATTGTTTTATAAGACGGTGGATCACATCCATGATCGTTTAATTGTTCATATTTTACAACGACATCGCAATAACTACATCTATACATTCCTTTTGGACAAATCCCGTCGTGAGTTTCGTCACAATTGATACATTTTCCGTGTCTATAATCACATTCTTGATAATTCTCATTTTTACAATCGTTACAGGTTCCACAATTTACAGATATGATTGACTGTTTAGTCATTGTTATTAGTTTGTTTTTAGAGTGTAAAGAATCTACCCTATAATAAATGTCCAATGACTATTTAATTGTATTATTAGAATCAGCAATCCAAAAAGTAAAAGCAGACGAATTATCAACAGAACAATCACAAAATTTATGGAATGTATTGACAAAAATTCCGTTACCAACCAATGATCTAGAAAAATCCAATCGTGCCGAAAATAAACAATTATTAAGATATTTATTTACAGGATGGTGGATTTCTAATTGCTCCCAATCATCACAAATGGTATAAAGTGAATTTATTAATTATTATGGCGGTATAATAATTACTGCATGATACGAACCGACAAATATGCAGATTTTACATTAATCGGAGTTTGTGACGGAGTAGAATACGAATGTAAAGTACATAAGGTAATTTTATCATCTTACTGTGAATATTTTAGAGGGTTATTCGATAACGATCCAAGTTTGACCGAAGTTCGAATAGAAATACCCAAACCATATGTGCTGTCCGATACCATAGAAGGGATTTACACAAACGGATCTTATTTTAAACACGTATCAATACATTCGTCCAATATATCTCAGGATTTGATGTATATTTATGAGTTGTGCGATTATTTTATGTATAACGGGTTACAAAAAACATTATATGTACTAATTGATCGGTATTGTACTTTTAATGATATATTAAGTCATTTTTCCACAAAGTGTCCAGACACTATAAAATCGTTAATTAATTATAAATTCCATGCGCAGAATGATGTTAATAAATATAACAAGTTATTAAATTGTTATAAACAATACGGAAGTTCGGTGTTTAATGTATTAACAGAATATAAACATTCAGATTTAAAATTGTATGAATCGTTTAATGGTGAATTTTGTGTACTAAATAGCAATAATAACTATGTATCAACTATATCAGATACAATATATAATACATACGGAGATGAAATCATAGCCCATGAAACTAAATATGACGATATATTTTCAAAATATCGAGATTATCAACCAACTTCCGATAATAATAACCAAATATATGATTCAGATACAGAATCTTTAGATTTATTAGATCAAATATAATCATATCACTGGGCGCAGTGATATAAAGTGAATATAATTATTGTCACATGCAATTTTGTTAAGATTAGCCAAAGATGTTAACAAAATACAATAACAACGAATCTATTACACGCACAGGTATAATTTTATATACTTACAACCCTCGCCAGCCAAAAAATATCCAATTTTTAATGGGAATTGATCAAAATTCCCGTGATTTGTGTGATTTTGGAGGAGGTCGTAAAACCAACGAAAATGTATTAGAATCAGCACTTAGAGAGCTGTCAGAAGAAACCAGGGGTATTTTTGGATCTGAAATTACAACCGAAACCATCAGAAAATCATCAATTTTGACAAATAAGGTTAATGAAATTATATTTTTTGTATATGTCGACCCGAAATGGATTGATATTGCAGAACATAAGTTTATGGAGGCCAAAAATAATGGAATTGATACAGAATTATGTTACAATGAATTATCTGGACTAGTTTGGATTGATGCCGAAGAATTTTATCGACTTTTTAATTCTAAAGGAAATCGCCGCATTTGGTCAAAATTGGGGAAATTCATAAAATATAATACTACTCGCGATCAATTAGAGGCTCTATCCGTCGTGAGATGATTTATCTCATTATTTATACAGTTTTGACACTAACTATATAAATATTCACGCATTTATGCAACACTGCATGATTTACACACAGAATCATCAAAATATATGTTTTTCACTTCCTCGTAAGATGGACTATTTTTACCTAATTTTTTGTTAATGTCATCGTGTACCAAAAATGTCCACAAAAATAAAGATCCGGCCGATGTAAATTGAGAATCTGTAAGTGGAATTCTATTTAATGTATCCATGAATTGGGCCTTGCAAGTTTCACAAGGTATAATTCCGGGCAACGCATATATAAATTGGATAAAAGCAGCCTTTATTTCCGGACTGGGTCGGTATGATGCAGCAAAACTATGTATCATTCTCCAAAAACAAGGTCCCCATAATGAATTATTATTGTAATTGTCCAAATAATATTTATAAACATCACCCAACGGCGGGCTCACTTTTTTTGATCCAATTGGTAAATGTTTATTTAATTGTCTGTTTACAGTATCATGTAAAATATAACCCCATACAAAAATTTCCTGCGAATTTCCAAGATGGCTATTAAATGGTACATCTTGGAGATTTTGCTGTAAATGTTCGCGACAATACTCACACGGTAATAAATAAGGCAATGATGTAATAAAATTAATAAAAGATTCCGAATTTTCAGGTCTATATTTCAATGTTGCTGTATGTATAGAGCACCATGTTGAAGGCCCCCAGAATTTTTTATCCATTACTTGGTGTCAATACTTTACGCATCACTGGGCGCAGTGAATCGGGCGCAGTGAATCACGCTGAGGGATTTAGCTTCGGATACGCCTACGCTAAACCCTCAAAGTAATTTATTGTGTCCATGCAACCAAAGTTCTAAAATCAATTATAGTCCAACTCAATTATTAAACGACATAGTTTGTATATATTTGTATGTTAAATAACATACAAATATAGTAATTTCAC
>Ga0180438_10004423_pt1 | contig 20242 bp, 20 predicted proteins | sample SS_ome_12_FD_132455 | JGI IMG/M metagenome (GOLD analysis project Ga0180438, IMG submission 132455) | Hypersaline lake sediment archaeal communities from the Salton Sea, California, USA - SS_3_D_2 metaG | ecosystem: Environmental > Aquatic > Non-marine Saline and Alkaline > Hypersaline >... | reverse complement strand
TGAGTACCTACGGGGCGTAGGGAATTTAAGCCTGTGGAGATAAGACCTCCGTAACCCGTCAAGGGGATCGAGTCTGTCGTAGAAGCAGGAAGCCTCGATGCTTTAGCACGAGGTAGCTCACTAGGGTTCAATTCGCATTGTAATATGACTCATCGTTAAGATACGGACAGTTTTTTACATCACGTAAGTTGCAAGTATCATTGGCAAATTGTCCCCCAATCGATCCCTTAATAAAATTACAGTAATTTCCCCCCATTCTTTTCTTTTTTAAATACGGGCAAGTAATCTGATGAATTGCCTTCTCAAGAGCATTTGTAATTTCTTGCTCGATCCAAGGGATTTTTTCGATTGCGTCTGGATTGATCCTTTTTTGCTCAAGAATTGAGATAATTGGATTCAGAGCCGTTGAGATTTCTTGCAAAAGCAAATCTGTTCCGTCGCTTGTGATGAGATCATTTTCAGCATCTTCAACAATACCAATAAAGATTTCCCTACTGATTGGTTGAAATGCTGCTTGAACATCATGAAATGATATTTTATTGATTTTTCTTTTTTCTAATACCAAACGTCCCATTTGAAACATAGTGTCAAGGAGGCCCGAAAACATAACTTCATCTAAACTCTTCTTTGTTCCTGTTTTGTAATTGTATATACAACGCTCATTTTTAACCAAAAGTATGTTATGTATCATCGGACTTCAAACCTAAAATAACAAGAAGAATTTTTTATGGTCATAACTTATGTTGGACCTATAAAAGTTTTCGTACTCAGTGTTTTAAAGCGTTTAAACGGCGTAATTTTGCTTTCAATCCTTCCAATTTGTCAATCCATGAACGATCTTTACCTTATTTTGTTTTGTGCCCGTAATTCTTACTGTTTGAAAATTTCTGATGATGTTCACCAAAATGCTTAATTAGAACAAATACGTGTAAAAACAAGTGCAAAAGTCAAGGGTGTCCTTCCAGCTGAACAGCAAAAGATAGGCGGCAAATACGGGTGTTTATGCAGAGATGGAAGCAGAAAACTACATAAGAAGAGGTAAAGTTTACCATAGCAGAGGACAATATAAAAAAGCTATTGAAGACTATGAAAGGGCAGTGAAAGCCGATCCCAGGAATATTAGTTTTCAGGCATGGTTCGGTATGGGAAAAGCGTATCTTGCTTTAGAAAATTATGAGAAGGCTATCGAATCTTATCAAGAAGTTGTCAAATTCAAATCCAAACATACTGCTGCTTGGATCAATATGGGAGTCGCATATTACAAATTAGGCAAATACAAGAACGCCATTGAATGCTACCAAAAGGCAGCAAGAAGTGATTCTAGACATATAGGCGCACTGTATAACATGGGATTAGCATATGAGAAATTGGGTGAATATAAAAAGGCAATAGAAACCTACCAAAAAGTGCTAAAAATCGATGCAGCAGATGTGAAAACATGGTATAGTATGGGATTGGCTTACAATGAGTTAGGGGAACATGATAATGCTATTGAATCCTATCAAAAGGCTGTGGAAATAAACCCTACTTACACTGATGCTTGGGTTCACATGGGTATAGCTTATGAGGATTTAGGCGAGCGCTTTAAAGCTATTGTGTGTTATCAAAGAGCAATAACTATCAATCCAGATAATCAAGAGGCTTTAGACTATATGGGAATAGCTTATGAGAACTTAAAAAAATTTAGAAAGGCTATAGAATGCTATCAGAGGTTAGGAAAGCATGAAAAAGTCATTGAATGCACAAAAAAGGTAGTAGAATTAAACCCTGAAGATATAGAAGCATGGTACAATTTAGGTGTGCATTATGAAATGATAGGAGAATATAGAGAAGCTATAGCAGCCTATCATAAAGTAGTAGATGTTAATGAAGACGATAAGGATACATGGTACCACCTGGGATGGATTTATGGAGAATTACGTGAATACAGCAACGCAATTCACGCGTATCAAAAAGTAGTGAACGTTAACCCTGCTGATGCTGAGGTATGGTTCAATCTGGGTGGAATTTACAGAGAGTTAGGCGAATTCGATAAGGCTATCGAATGTTATCAAAGAGTTTTAAACATAAAACTTGAAGATGAAAATGTGTATCTTAACATGGGATTGGTTTATGGAATTTTAGGAGAGTATAATAACGCTATTGAAGCATATCAGAAAGCTGCAGACATCAATCCGCATGAAAAAACGTATTTCAACATGGGCGTAATTTACGGAATATTACGTGACTACAATAATGCAATAAAATGCTATCGAAAAGCTATTGAACTAAATCCAGAATACGTAAAAGCATGGCACAATATGGGAAATGCCGTCAAGAAGTTGGGTGCTCATAATAGAGCGATTGATTTCTTCAACAAAGCCGTGGAACTCAACCCTGAGTTTCTAGATGCGTGGTTCAATATGGGTGTTACCTATGGAGAATTAGGAGAATATTCTAAAGAGACGGATTGTTATGAAACTGCTCTGAAGATTGATCCAAATCACAGTTCTGCTAAAAAGAATTTGGAAGAAGTACTCAGAAAATTCTCAACATAAGGAAAAAAGAAAGATTGCGTGTATAATCTAAAGCATAATTAACTATTTTTCTTTTCTTTCATCAAGGACACGTTTTGCTTTGCCTTCTTGCCGAGGTATTCCGTCTTCTTCGACAAGTTCGACGTTAACTCGAATCCGGATTGTTTCATATAACTCTTTAGTTAATTTTTTCTGAAGAGCTGTTCTTGCTTCAGGATCATTAAAATTATTTGCTTCAGCATAAACCGTGATTTCGTCCATCACGCCCTTTGTCCATAGTCTAATATAGTAATTATAACCAATTTCTGGAAATTGCATAACCGTTTCTTCGATTTGGCGTGGAAAGATATTTACTCCTCTGATGATAAAACCGTCATCAATTCTTCCATGAATGCGTGCAATTTTTTGGTGTGTTCTACCACATCCGCATATATCCCCGTCTAATATTGAGGTGAGATCACGCGTTCTAAAGCGAATAGCTGGAAATGCTTCTTTTGTGAGTGCTGTTAGAACCAGTTCGCCGTCTTCGTTTTCACCAAGTTGCTCATCTGTTTCTGGATCAATGATTTCAAATAGAAAATGATCTTCCCAGACGTGCATTCCAGTCTTTTCTGAACATTCACAAGATACGCCAGGACCAACAAGTTCTGTTAAACCATAGTTATCATATGCATCAATCTGGAGACCATCCTCAATTTTCTTTCGAGTGCCTTCAGACCAATTCTCTGCACCTAGCATTCCTACTCTAAGGGATAGTTCCCCAGCAATGCCTTCCTTCTTTGCCGTTTCCGCCATTTTCAAGCCAAAGCTTGGGATCGCATGAAAAGATGTCACTTTGAAATCTCTCATGAACTCAAGTTGTTTGAGCGTCATTCCACCACCAAAAGGAATAACCATGGCACCAACTCGCTGAGCACCTTGAAGATATCCCATCCCGCCAGTAAACAGCCCGTGGCTGACCGTATTTTGAAAAATGTCAGTAGCAGTCACGCCAATGCAAGTAAGATTTCGTGCGATTAGTTCAGTCCACGTATTCACATCGTGCCCCGTATAAAATGCCGTAGAAGGAGTGCCCGTTGTTCCAGACGTTGCATGAATGCGAACAACTTTTTCTATCGGAACCCCTAATAGTCCAAATGGAAATGTTTTTCGAAAGTCTTCTTTTGTCATAAATGGAAGGTCGCGAATGTCATCCAGTGTACGAATATCATCAGGAGTAATTCCGTGTTCCTTCATTTTCATGCGGTAATAAGGCACTTCATAGCCTCTTAAAACGATTTCTTTTAGCCTTTTAAATTGTAGTTCCTTTAATTCTCGTTTTGGTAGATTTTCTTCTTTGTGTCGAATCAAAGTATGTTGTCCTCCGTTAATTATGGTGTTTACTGCATTTGGTGCATATTAATTTCTAATATCATTATTGACCAATGCATCTTGAACGTTTCAGTTAATGAACTTTTATGGAAAATAACAAATTTAAAAAATCAGTCAACATGGTGTAGCCATTTTCCATATTGTACGAGTCCCCACATTGCAAAAGCTGCACGTTCAGGAATTGAATAAACGGGTATATCGAACTTCTCAAGCTTGCGCGAGAAAACAGCTGCAAGTTCTCCCCCAACACACGCTACAACAATAGGTTTTTTGAATCTTTGTGCGTTCTGTACAACTTCCACTGCTTCAATTTCTAGAGAAGGAGTTTGAAATAGGAGAATTACTAAAGCTGCATCAACTTCATTAGACTTAAGTCCCAGCTCCAAGGCAATACGATATCTCTCTGCATCTGTATCACCTGTTAAGTCTATCGGGTTACGGACAACGCAATATGGAGGGTAATGTTGCTTTAATTCATTCTGTAGACCTTCTGAAATAACAGGAACACTTAATCCGAGTTGTTCTAGTTTATCTACAGACATAACACCAGCACCTCCTCCATTTGTTACAACCAAGATTCTTTCGCCACCATCCTTGGTGGGTGGCTGAAAAGCTAAAGCATTTGCTAAGTCAAGCATTTGTTCCGAATTTTCAACACGGATTATTCCCAACTGCTTGAATACTGCATCGATCACTTCATCTGAACCAGCGAGAGCACCAGTATGTGAAACAGCAGCAGAAGCACCCCCCTTGGTCCTTCCAGCTTTCATGAGGATAATTGGTTTTTGTTTGGTTATCCTCTTTGTTACTCGAATGAATTTACTGCCATTCTTAATACTTTCTAAATACGCGGTAATGACCTTAGTAAACGGATCATCTCCTAGATATTCAAGAAGGTCACTTTCGTCTACATCAGCTTTATTACCAATACTTATTGCCTTACTAAGCCCTAAACCTTCCGCAGCAGTCCAATCCAAAAGGGAACTCATAAACGCACCACTTTGACTTACTATAGCGATCGGACCTGAATTTGGTCTTGCCATTCTAACAATTGGCAAAAAAATCGTGTCAACATAAGTATTAGCATCAAACACTCCTATGCAATTTGGACCAAGTAGCCTCATATGAAACTTTTTGGCGATTTGTATTATCTCTTGTTCAAGAAGTGTTCCCTCGCCCCCAATCTCGGCAAACCCAGCGGATACGACAATGACGCACTTAACACCTTTTTCGCCACATTCTTGCATTACTTGAGGTACAAATTTAGCAGGAATTGCAATAACTGCTAAATCTATTTCTTCTGGAATATCTTTGATACTCGCATAGCATTTTATACCGAGAATTTCATCTAAACGAGGATTTACAGGGTATGCTTTTCCTTTAAAACGCCCCATCGCAAAATTCTGAAAAATTACATTTCCAATTTTGCCTATTGTAGAAGACGCACCAATAATTGCAACGCTTTTTGGCTCAAAGAAGCATTCTAATGAACTCATATCATGAAATATATCAATCATCGCCAAACCTCACAAATACAGACATGGATGTTTATGCTTTTTATTTTTGATTTGGTTAGTAAACTTAAGAATAATTAGCTCATACAAAATTATCGATCATGTGAATTAACTTCAACAGCTTCACTGTGATACCTCAAGGAAGCCCCTACCCTTGAGGGTGGGGAGGAATTGAGGGTTCTTTTACTTGTACTAAGGTCTCTCCGCCTTTAAATAGTTGCATGACGATAATAACACTTCTATGAAAGTGGTTGCGACCGCAAAAGTCAAACTGGCTGAGGGTTCCCCCGTCCTGGATGACACCATGAGGGTGTATGCCAAAGCCGTCCAATTTTGTGTGGATACTGCCTGGAGACATAAAATTACATCAAAGGCTCAACTGCAGCGACGCTGTTACTATGACGTTAAGGAGCGCTTTGAACTTCAGGCGCAATTGGTGATCAATGCTATCACCCAAGCTATCGAAATGGTCAAGAAGGCAAAGTCCAAACCAGAAGTGTCCCAAGAATTGTCGATCAGATATAACTTTCCGCGATGCGCTTCCATAACTCACGACTGGACACTTCTTTCGTTGTCTACCATTGCGGGACGGGTGAAGTTTCAGCTAACGCTCCCACAAGTGTTTGAACACTACCTTGAGTGGAAGCTGGGGGAGAGCACCCTCATTAAGGACTATAAAGGTCGGTTCTTTTTCTGCTTTACGTTTTCTAAAGAGGTCGATATCCAGCCAAAAGGTAGCAACGACTGTATCATACTGGGTGTGGATCTGGGAGTGAATACGCTGGCAGTAACCAGTGATGGCTAGTTCTTCGGCAGTGTGAAACAGCGACGAGTCCGATGGGAACGCCTGATGGCTGAACTCCAGTCTAAAGGCACACGTGCCGCTACACGCAAATTACAAAAAACGAGTGGTACGTGGAAACGGTTTATGACCTGGGTCAACCACAACGTTTCCAAGCGAATCGTGGAGAAACTGTCCGAAGGTGACGTGCTAGTTATGGAGGACCTGACTTATATTCGACAGACCGCAAAATACAACAGATGGGTGCATAAATGGGCCTTCCGGGAACTACAATGCTTCCTGGAGTACAAAGCTACCCTAAAAGGCGTCAGGGTGGTGTATGTCGGACCCCATTACACCAGTAAGGAATGTAATCGGTGCCATAGCCGGAACACTTCCCGCCATAGGGGATTTTTTGAATGTCGCACCTGCGGTTATACCCTGAATTCCGATTTAAATGGCGCACGTAATATAGCCCGACGCTATATGCGGATTACTGGGCTGGGCTGTGGTAAACACGCCCATGTGTTAGCGTGCGATGAGGTGGAAACTCTATCGGGTGTAGGTAGAGGACTGAGACCAAGCACAGCTAAAAGCCTCACAGCTTTAACGTGAGGTAGTTTACAAAAGTAATATTCTAATATTTCTTAAAAAGGATATGGGAGAGTTATTTAATTCAAAAAAAACTAACAGAGTTCCAAGGAATTCTAAGGAGAACTTATGTGAACTACCACCGAGCAAGTTTGATGGCTTCTGCCCTCCTAGACTGTTCTGCTTAGCCAACACGGTTGGACACATTCAGCCTAGTCATCGACAGTTCGGGCTGGTCCACAGCAGCCCCCGCCCCTCAAGGGACACTTGAGGTACGACAGTACCCTCATCGGTACTATGTCTTGTGTACGCTCCCAACGCCAAGCCAGACACCTCAAGATACTGCACGTTTAAGTAGTACGTTACCTAACTTAAGTGTAGGGAGACCTATGTGAAAGTGAGAAACAATACTTCACTTCATCCCCCCAACTTTTTGGAGGGTCTTCTTGCGAATTGTTTATAAACCCTTGGACATTTAGAAACGTCCAGAGGTGGGAATCACTCTTTGAAAAGAGCTAAAGAACTTGACACAGGTAATGTTGAGTATAAACTTACTCTAACGAATCTTCTAACAAACCAGCAGAAATTAGACCGTCTAGCTACACAAATGCATTGGCGACTAGGAGAAGGTGGCGGCGAGGCGATCTACTTAATAGGCGTAGAAGATGACGGTAGACTTATTGGAATATTAGAAACCGAACTTGAAGAATCAGAAAATACTCTAAATGAGATTGCAGCATTAATCAACGCAAAAGTTTCTCGAATACGTATAAGAGATGGTGAAGAGGGCAAAGTTGGAGAATATCTCATACGGAGAATCATCGGTGCAGAAGATCTACCAATTGACATCACAATTGATACTGTTGGTAATGTAGATTCTGGGAAAAGTTCAATAATCGGCTGTCTTATCTCTAATGAGTTAGATGACGGGCGAGGATCTGCCAGATTAAAGGTGCTTCGCCATCTGCATGAAATAGAAAGTGGTAGAACAAGTTCAGTTTCGCATCAAGTGTTAGGATTTGATGCAAATGGGCGAACTGTAAATTATTCTTCACCTTCTGCTTCAGTTTCTCCATTAACGATGAGCGAAGTGGTTGAAAACAGTTCAAAAATTATTTCATTCGTTGATTTGGCTGGCCATGAACGTTATCTTAAAACTACAATTTTTGGACTCACAGGATATGCACCAGATTACAGTCTTCTTGTAATTGGAGCAAATGCGGGTGTTCTTCGAATGACCAAGGAACATCTTGGAGTTTCAGCAGCTCTAAAAATTCCAATGATTGTAGTAATAAATAAAATCGACTTAGTTAACCTAGAAATAACAAAAAGAACCCAGGATCAAGTAAAATCAGTTTTAAAATTACCTGGTGTTGATAAAATCCCTATGATCATCAAAAATTACGATGATATGGTTGTTGCTTCGAAACATATTCCATCTGGCCGTGTTGCACCTATATTCAAGATTTCTTGTATGACTGGAGAAGGATTTGACTTATTACGCAATTTTCTTAACCTGGTTCCTGCTCGTTTGAAATGGGATGAATACGAAGATGATGAGTTCCTACTTTATATTGACGAAGTGTTCAGCGTTTCAGGCGTTGGGACTGTTGTAAGTGGCACTATAAATCGAGGAACAATTCATGCAAATGACATTGTAAAACTTGGACCCTTTTCAGGAGGAAACCCATTCAAAGAAACAAGGATTCGTTCAATTCATTACAAGAGAGTACCCGTAAAGCATTTACACGCTGGACAAAGCGGAACATATGCCTTGCATGGCATTAATTATGATGAAGTTAGAAAGGGTATGATTTTAACACAAATGGAAGATCCTCCAACAGCAAGATCATTTTCAGCAAATGTTTTTGTTTTATATCATCCAACAACGATACGAATGGGATATGAAGCTGTTATACATGTTAATACTGTTCGACAAACAGCAAAAATTATTGAGATGTCTGAGGCACCATTAAGGACTGGCCAAAGAGCAAATGTCACATTTCGCTTCAAATATAAGCCAGAATACATTATGGAAGGTCAAAAAATTCTATTTCGTGAAGGGAGAACAAAAGGGATTGGAATAGTCACATCCATTGAGAATTGAGCTCTGAAAGTTGCTGATGTACACGATCCTTTCAAGAATGAACACATATCATTTCAATTGCACATAAATATTTTTTCAATGAAGTAATGTTTTTTATCTTACACTTGCGTTTTTTTTCTATAGCAATTTCTTTCATTTTTCCTGTTGTGAAATGAAGACATAAGTGGCAATTATTATGACTGCAACAATAACCATTGCAAATATATTTCCAACGATATATTAAACTCAATTTACTGCTCATAAAGGCAAGTTAATAATTAGAGAGCATGTGAAGAGGAGTTTTATCTTTAGTGGACTGATACTGCTTTACTTCATTTTTGTCATCGTCTCTGATACAGAACTGGTCCCTCGGAGAATTAGCCAGCCTCCAGCTCCTGCAATAAGCGACGCTATTAGAATCCCCACTTTAGCTATTGCCAGCATCGGACTACCGCCAAAGGCTAAAATAGCGATAAAGAGAGACATGGTGAATCCGATTCCGCCCAGCCAGCTAACGCCATAAATGTGTCGCCATGTGACATTGGTAGGCATTATTGCAAGGCCGCTCCGTACCGCTAGCCAAGCAAAAAAGGTGATACCCAGTTGTTTGCCGACTACCAAGCCAACCACCACACCCAGGGTTACCGGGTGGTTCAAGGCTGAGGATAATTCCCCACCCACGTTCACACCGGCATTGGCTAGGGCAAAGATTGGCATGATAGCGAAGGCTATCCAATAGTGCAGACCATGTTCCATACGTTGCAATGGCGTCTCTACATGCTGGCATACGGTTTCCAACTTCTGCAAGGCCGCACGCTGGTCGGGGGTGGTAAATACACTTGTCATGTCAGAACAGGCAGTATCGAACTCTTCTACATATTTTCGGCTCACTTCAAGAAATTCTTCAGGGTTGATGCGAACACGGGCTGGGATGGTTAACGCCAACAATACGCCTGCTATGGTAGCGTGGATACCGGAATTCAGGATGGCTAACCATAGACCGAACCCAAAAAAGGCATAGATTAGTGGGTGGCGCACATGAGCCAAATTAAATGCAATAAGGCCAAGCAGGAATCCAGCACCGATAGCCAAACTGATCCACGAAATTTCTGCCGTGTAAAAGAGGGCAATAATTATTATGGCACCCATGTCGTCAATAATGGCAACGGCGGTGAGAAAAACTTTAAGAGAAGAGGGGATACGTTTTCCCATTAGACTCAGAACACCCAGGGCAAAAGCAATGTCGGTGGCCATGGGGATACCAAAGCCTGGAGCGCCAGCCGTGCCAGCATTTAGGGCAACATAAAATGCAGCCGGAATCAACATTCCACCGAGAGCAGCAGCGAAAGGGAGTATAGCCTTTCTTGGAGCCGCCAATTCACCTACCATCACTTCTCGCTTGATCTCCAGGCCAATGAGAAAGAAGAACACCGCCATCAACCCATCATTGATCCACAAAAGCAAGGGTTTGACAAGGACGAAACTACCCAATACGATGCCGAATTTTGTTTGCCACAGACTGATGTAGCTACTGCCCCATGCAGTGTTTGCCCAGATCAGTGCCGCCATTGTACACAGGAGCAAGATAATACTGCTTGATCCTTCTGTTTTGCTGAAAGTCTTAAAGGGTTGCGTGATTTTATCAATTGGCGGTTCTCGGGATGTTTTCTTGTCTTTAGTTATACTTTCCATTGCAATCCTCTTCTCACTGATTTCTTTTCTCTCACAGCTCTCACAAATAATTAGTTCATTACATTCAATCCCAACTCTCCAATTAAGCATATTCGTAAATGTCGGTTTTCCTTATATAAAGTTACAGGCTCATCCATTCATATTCATCAGACTTGCTTGCTCACTACTGCCACACCTCTTTTAGCCCATTGACATCCATCTGTCAATGACTCATGTTGGGTTTACTCATTCTCATTTCATATTACGTCGAAAAAAACACGATGCATGCAAACAAAAAATAAAGTATGACTATTACTCTCGCTAGCCATCTATTCATATTTTTACCTCACACTCGTTTGCTTTTGTAAGAGAATACTTAACACATAGCGGTCCAATCAATTCCATTACAAGTACCGAGCCTGTAATCACATTAAATATAAGCAATCCAAACATTGGTTCACCAATCAACGTCAATTGTCTATTCGCAAGATATGCCAAACCTAATGCCGCACCAGCTTGTGATAAAAGTGATAGTCCAAGATACTTTTTGACACTCTGACATTGATTCGCTAATTTGGCTCCTCCATACGCTCCAAATACTTTACCCACAGTTCTTATACCAACGAAAATGCCTACGAGAATAGCTACATTGATTAAAAGCAATATATTTAAATGTGCTCCTGTTAATACAAAGAACCCTATAAAAAGAGGTAGCAAAATAACTTCAAATCGTTCTTCAAATGTTTTAATGTTAATAGAGTATATATTAGACATGGTTAGTCCAAATATCATTGCTGATAAAATACTTGAAAGATGCAATATGTTAGCTAGACTCGTACATAAAAGTACACCAGCAAACGTCACAATAGTCCATTCAGTTTCGTCTTTAAATAACCCAAGTGCTTTTGCAAAGACTATACCCAGCGCTGCGCCTAGCAATAATGAAAAACCAATTTCTAACAAAGGTGCAAGTAATATTGCTAATTGCCAGATCGCAGTTGGAGCAGCATAAGTAATTACAAAACTGAATAATATCAGCGCTAGAATATCATCTAAAGCTATTATATTTAAAATCATCTGTGTCAGTTCACCTTGCGCTCCGCTTTCTCTAATTACTTCTAATGTAGCTGCTGGCGCGGTTGTAGTAGCAATCGCTCCAAAAATTAAAGCAATATAAAGATTTCCAAAAAAGAAATTCATAAATAACGTGACAAGAATAAATGCGCCCATAGCTTGAAATATAAGTATTATAAAGAGTTTTTTAGAGTTTTCTATTACTTCTTTAATATTTAATTCGCTGCCAATAGCAAAACCTATAAATCCCAGTGCAATTTCAACAATCGGTTGTAATTTTTCAAGTAGAATTGGCGATATAACTCCAACACTGCCAAGAAATAGTCCCACGAGCACAAAAGCTAATACTCGCGGGATTTTAAGTTTTTGGAAGAGTTTGCCTGCCATAAATCCGATACTAATAATGAGTCCAATGATAAATATCACAAAATATACAGAATCTAGCAACAAGTAAAGCCATCCTCTACCTTTTGCCACATTATAGTTCTTCCGAATGTTTTTTGGGTCATATAACTCAGGGCAACTTTTTCTGCGTCTTTAGACGTTCCTTTCACGATTTTTAGAACTCTGAATTCTATATCATCCCTTTCAAATCGACTTGATGAGATAGGACCGCTAAAGTCAATCATGTAAATTGCCCAATATTCTTTGTTCATCATTTTCACATCCGCCTGATTGAACCATTAATCAGAATGCTTTATAAAAAACCATATATGCGATTTAATCTAACAAAAGAGATCCACCAACACGTATGTTATTAATCCTATCAAGAGTGTTACTTTTATCATACATCCTTTTTTAGCTAAATCAAACTTATTCAAATACGACTAAAGTTATTTTTTTCTGGCTGAATCACACCATATAATGTGGGAAACTAAAAATAGCAGTTTTATAACTCATTTAGAACGCGCTTAAAGTGACTGCATCGTCGTTCTTGCTGTTAGAAACAGGGACTCGATAAATTTATTTCCTTTTGAAATTAGTAATGCACAATTTTTAATAAAGGAGAACATAGCAATGTTTATTGAAGAATCTGTAAAAAGTTCAAAATCACGAGTCCAATAAGTCCCTGTTGCATCGATTCAATTATTCTACGTGTCCCACATTAGAAGTAGACACCTTAATGTTCTCTAAACTGTTTCACCTCCTATGGTGTGATAGTTTGTGGATGTTGGGCTATGCATTCTTTTTTGGAGGCGCTTAACATTTGTTTTCTAATGATTACAAAACATTAAACAGTTTTTCCTCCAATTTTTTTTTCATCTTTTATATCGATAGTATCTTTAAAGAATAAAAACTTTTTGATTAAAAGAATTGTTAATTGATTAAAATCTAATATAAACTATACCTATCAAAGATGAATTGTTATAAATCAACTTCTGTAGTTTGTTTTCTAGTTTATCAGTGAACTACCTCACGCTGAAGCAGTGAGGCTTCCTGCTTCGACGACCGAACTTGCTGTCACATAGGGAATACTGTTTAAATATTCCAACGATGCGAAAGTAGAGGATTCAGTCTCCACAGGCTTAACATCCCTACTAGGTACTAGTTTTGTTAACCCCTCGTTCTCTAGGTTAACACTTGAATTATGATCTCGATCCTTTACCAATCCGCAGATCGAGCAGACATAGATTCGCTCATCTAATCTTACGTCACGGATATTTCCGCAGCGCGAGCAGGTCTTGGTGGAAGGAAACCATCTATCGACTTGGATCGGAGTATGCACCTTTTCCTCAAGTGTGCGTATGATCCCTCCGATGGCAGTGGATAAGATTTTTCCTCCCCATAAGTGTTGCCAACCCTTGAGGTTCTCATCCTGATAACAGACTACCCCATACCTCGTGTGGAGGTAATGAACTATCTTTTTTTTGACATCCTTCTTAATGTTGTTAACCTTAATATAGTCTTTTTCCAATTTTCGTCTGGATTTATACCAGTTCCGGCTGCGATAGTGACAGCGACTTAACTTCTGATGCAATTTCCTGAGGCGTTTGCTGATAGGTATTGCATACTGTATGGAAATGCCATCTGACAGCGTTAACTGTGTTTTGATGCCGAAATCGATGCCCACCGTTTTTACCGGCGGTGTCGTTTTGGTCTTAGCTTGGTAGGTTGTTATAGCTACGTAGTAGTCGCCATGCCGCTGAATTAGGCTGGCATTGGCCAGCTCACTGCCAGCAGGAATTTGTGTCAAGCCGTTGACCCGTAACTGTTGTGAGATGCCCTGTATCTTGAGATACTTATCATTCAGGATTTTATAGGTATTGCCGTATTGTTTCAAGGGAATCGACTTCACATAACTCTTGTATTTGAGGCGACCGATTTTGTGGCCCTTTTCTTTTAGACGTGCCAGTCCTCTAATATTATCCATAGTGCGCTTGACGACACTCTGTTTCATGTGTGAGGAGAGATGACGTAATTCACGGAGTTCAAAACTATCCTTAACTTTGACCGGCACTGCAGCGAGTTTATAGTCTACATCAAATACAGTAGACTGCGAGAGAATATAATTATACAGCCATTTGGATTCCAAAAACACACGCTGCAACTGTGCTTTGGTGTGCTGGTTCAGGTGGGAGTTATCAAGTTTCACCTCAAACACCCGACAGCATTGACGCTTGCGGCGTGCTTTCGTGGCTTTCAAGGTAGCTTTGATGGTCTGGTTTTTTGATGGTGCTGTCAACACGTCCGTAATCACTGGTGACATAGTGTGAACTCCCTGGTGCGAACGTCGTGCAGCGTCGTGCAATTCCTATAACCTATCGTTACCACACTATATAAACCTCGCGCCATTCATCACCACGCTGATGCTGTGGTGCTTTCTGGCTTATAAGTAGTAATTAGTTTCTAAAAAATAACAAAAGACGGATGGAAAAAACGGATTATTTTGAGTCGTTCTTATCATTCTTTTTTGGCTGTATATCATTCCCACTTTCACTGATAATTTTTGAAAATTCCTCATAACTCAGTTTAATATTGTTGGTTTGGATCACTTTCAAAAGCATAAGTTAATTCATTTAAAGATGCTTGAAGTTCTATATTTTCGGTTTTCAATTGTTGCATTGTTGAACCAACTACAGTTTTATCTCAGTTCGTTTCTAAATCAGGCAATTCAGCGCGGTTTTTTTCTTTAAATTTATCAATGGCTTTTGGATCTAGATCATTACGTCCGTTATATATAGTGGCTAAATTCGTACGCCCACTAGAATGTATCATTATATATTCAGCCTCAGCACTTCCAATTCGCTCTACTTGGCGTCTAAAATATTTACAAAAAATATAGAGTCTAAAACGTTTATATAACTCTGGAAAGTGTCCTTTAGTAGGATTTATATTGCGTTTATGATATTTTATAACCGTTGACAAAACATGGCACAAACCCTGTCCCGAAACAAAACATGGCACAAAACAAAACGCCTATAGCTTATGAGACCAACGGCGGCAGCTCTTGCGATAACAATAAAAATAGTACATCGTCCTATACTTTGTTAAGAAGGTTGCTCAATACAGTGTTCAAACACTGCTTCGAGGATATGATATGAACGTAAAAGATCTCGTAAAACGCCATCCGCTATTGACCTTCTTTGCTCTGGCGTTTGCTATATCATGGATCGGCATTCTTCTTGTAGTAGGGCCGAGCGGAATCCTGGGCATCACTGAGCAAGCAGAGGTACCCCTCCTGTTCATGATCGTGGCGATGCTCATCGGTCCCAGCGTAGCAGGTATCTTGTTGACCGGCCTCGTCTATGAAAGGGCGGGCTTTCGGGAACTTCTATCCCGGTTTCTCAGGTGGCGGTTGGGCGCTCACTGGTACGCAATAGCTCTCCTAATCGCCCCGATCTTGGCGACTGCGACACTCTTCGCGCTTTCGCTAACTTCCCCGATATTTCTCCCCGGCATAGTCACTACGGACGACAAGGCATCCCTTCTGCTGTTCGGTATCGCAGGCGGGTTTATGGTGGGCTTCCTCGAGGAACTAGGCTGGACAGGGTTCGCTGTGCCCAGGCTGAGGCTGCGTTACGGTGTGCTTGCTACCGGGATCATCATGGGCGTCCTATGGGGAATGTGGCACCTCCTTATCCCAGGATATGCGACTATCTTCCCCGCGTTCTTTTGGTCTGTCGTGATACTGCCGGCTTACAGGGTACTCATGGTGTGGGTCTACGACCGTACTGAGAGCCTGCTCGTGGCGATGCTCATGCATGCGAGTCTCACAGCCAGCGTGCCCCTGATTCTCATGCCTCTGGCGATATCAGGGATGCTCCTCTTGACCTGGTACCTCGTATTGGCTGCCGTGCTGTGGGTCGTCGTTGCAGCGGTGGTAATCGCCCTAAGATTAGCTCGCCGTATCGCTGAAGAGGCAGACGCGAATCAGTAAAGCAATTTATGTTGAAGTTTATACGGAACTGCGTATAAACGCAGTTGGGGTTAAAAAAAATGATGAGCTCAGAACAGCGTACGGTTACACTATTCGGATATGACGTTAATGCCACACGAGTCATAGTAACAACCTTAGGACTCATTTTAGGGGTCACTGGGATGGTTCATGGTTTCTTTGAAGTTCTGCAAGGAAACACTCCAACAGAAGGCATACTTGTTGACGCCATTGGTCCAGAACATCAAAGATGGCTGTATGGTGGAGAAAGCGCTATTACATTAATTCCTAATTTTTTTATCACAGGAATTGTAACGATGTGTATAAGTGTCTTAGTGATACTGTGGACTCTGTTCTTCATTCATAAGACGTATGGTAGTTCAGTGTTTCTGGTGCTGAATATTCTTTCTTTTTTAACCGGAGGAGGCGTTTTCCAAGTTGTAACTTTTACACTGACTTGGGCGTTTTCGACGAGAATAAATAGCTCATTAGAGTGGTGGAAAAATCAGCTATCTGCTAAGCTACGACAGCAAATTAAAAACTTCTGGTTACCATTCACCATTCTTGGTGTTATACTATATGCGATAGTTCAGGACATCGCTATTTTTGGTGTTGTCCCGGGAATATCTGATCCAGAAATGATTCTGAATGTGGTGTTTCTTTTACTGTTTTTTTCACTTGGTTGCTTTATTCTCGCGTTTATTTGTGGTTTTGCGTATGAAATTGAGCGAAAATCAGCCAAGTAATTCAAGTGATCAATTCTCATTACCACTTTATTTCATAACCCCACAATTTGGATTGCCTATTCATAGCCGAACAATCTCTTAAAATTTAGTAGTTTAGAAGCAAGTTTGGAATAAAATTCAATAAAATTTTAAATTGAACTGATATGGTATCAGAAATTTGATATTGAAAGGATTAGTGTTCTATTGAAAAAATATGAGTGCGAAAAAATAGACCCTAGTTAATTCTTTTTTGAAAAGAAAAGAATTCATTGAAATGATATGTGTTCATCAGTAAAAGTTGCTGATGCTCACATATCTTTCAATAAAAAGAGTCATCTATTTATATCACTAAGAATTTTATAAATTAAATCCAGAGTTTTTAAAAGCAACCTAGAGGGAAAAAATTTGCTGCAGGTATTAGACCCTATTATTATAATCTCAGTTATAGCTCTAAGTTTAGGTATAATTCTTACCCTAATAAGAATTTATTATTACTCTAAAAAAACCAAGGAACTAGATAAAAATGACCCCATCCTTGAAAAAAAGAAAATAGAACCAATGTCAAATTTATTTTTTGAATGCCCACTATGTCAGGGAAATGGTATATTTAACGAAAAAAAATGTAGCGCTTGCAAAGGGGTAGGGAAAATAACAGCCCCTCCAAATTCAGTAATCTGCGGAACCTGCAAAGGAACAGGTTTATTCAGGAACGAAAAAAAATGTAAAATATGTAAAGGCCGAGGAAGAATACCATCCTATTACATAAAAACAGATGACTAACCATGAATCTAAGAACAAAGAAAATAAAGAAAATCATCTTAACAAAATTACAAGATGTACACATTGAGCAATTGATTATTCAGATGGGACATGGAGTGATTTATTCTGCCTTTTCTACTCTAACCTTGCTACCTGCTCGAACCTTTTTGAAAACTTTTGGGTCGACTGGTATATTTCCGAAAACATTAACTTCACTTGCAGGTCTTATTTCGTCCCCTCGACTCATAGGTGTTGGACCAAAGAAAATACACATTGCATTACCTGAAGGCCAATAAGCTAGATCACCCATATCAACTGTTTCCTGAGCATTTTCCTCACCTGTTTCTACGGGGATACTAAAATAGATTTCATCACCCCAGGTATTTGCACTAGCCTCAAAAGGGAGGGCATTCCAAATTGCTTCAGCTGTTTTAGGGTTTTTCTCAGTTAATTCTGCAATTACTACTCCTGTAACTTCAGTAATAATTTTGATTTTTTTTGCCATCTAAACTAACCACCTGCAAATCTGTTAAGAAAATTTACTCGTTATTATGTCCTTCCTCATAAAGTTCAGTTTAATCAAGATCTTCGTCTTCTAAATCTTCTTCGGCTCCTAGTGCTTCAAGTTCTGCTTCCAAGTCAGTTAAGTCAATTTCTTCGTCGTCCTCTCCTTCTTCCTTTTCTTCATCTTCTTCCTCAAGGTACTTTTGTGCATTCTTGATCCATTTTCTCAATGATTTGGTCGACACATCTGCTGTTTCCGCTACCATATCTACCTCAAGTGTAGCTAACTCTTCAATTGAGGTTACACCCAAGCTAATTAGTTTTTCAGCACTTTTCTTACCAATTCCGTCTAATTGCATAAACTCTTTCGATAGTTCTGCTTTTTCTGCCTCAGAAAGTCTTTCTTCTGGGGCTTCATCTAATTCTTCCTCTACTAACTCATCTAATTCTGCTTCTATCTCTTCCTCTCCTAGTGCTTCTAGTTCCGCTTCTAGATCTTCCAATTCCTCTAATTCTTCTTCAACAACTTTCTTACGTGCTTTTTTAGTCCTCTCTTTGATCTTTCTTTTTAGAGGCTCTGCACGCAAAGCCCAATAGTTTTTACTATAATGATAATCTTTATTGCCTATACCCCAGTTTCCTTCACACTTCGGACAAGTTGCAGGAAATTTATCGAGTTTATTATACCCAGGTTGGTTGAAGCTTAAAATCTCACCACAATGATGGCAAATGACTCTTGTTTGAAATGTAAATCGATCATCAATCGTCCATGTATTACTCAATTAAATCACCTAAGACTCAAGATGACATGTGTATTGAAAAAATTGTTTTTAAAGATATCGGCGGGAAGTCCCCTTCCGACAGCTGGGGGTAGTTCACAGATATCTTTTAACGCTTTTAGCTATAATCGCTACAAAATCGAAAAACCATAGCAATCAAAAAGGATACACTCTATCAAGGAAATTCACAAAATGTTTATTCTTGAAAATATAACTTAACATTAAAGAAAAATAGTCATATTCGCTGAGAAACTTAGGAATCAGATTCTTGGCTCTAGTGACACTCTATTTGAGATTTGCGCAATTCATCCCCCTTGTGCTGGGGTCTTGCGAAACTAGTATTAAAAAAATTTTCGCGGATCTTACAGTACTTAAAAAGGATAGGCGTTAAATACCTCGACTATAGTTGTTCCAGACTTCTTTATGCAGTCGTTCGGGAACGCCACCACCTTCAGCAGCCACATCTAAGTCAAATCCATGTCCTACACGGTTGCCATTTTTTAGAGCAAAGCCGATCTTTGCTATACCTCTAGCTTGTCTTTCAGCAGTTCTGCGTTCAACAAAGCCTGACTGGGGGGAGACTTGAAGAACCAGTTTTTTGTTAGCTTCATCTACAACTAGTGTTATGGTGCTATCCGAGGAATTTCCTTCAACGAAGTCTGTGCCTATAAAGGATAGAATAACTTCACTAACCATATCAATCACCTAAAGAATCCACACGTAACTTTTTAATAAATATTCTGATAGTAGTCTCCGCAAAACCAAAAGAACTTTTAAACTTACTAGTAAAATCTTCCTCAATTAAGTCCGATCGAGAGAGTAAAAATGATTCCAATTTATAATTTAGATGAACTAAGTGATGAAGATCGACAGAAGCTAACTGAAAGGTCTAAAGTACTCGAACGCTCAATAATAGAAAAAGTTAATGAAATAATTACTTCTGTAAAAACATTTGGAGACAAAGCTCTTATTGAATTAACTGCAAAATATGATAGAGTTACAATTCAGAACGTTGAAATAAATGAAATTGACATAACAAAGGCATATAATGAAACCCCTGAGAATCAGATACACGCGTTAGAAAGATTATTCAAGCTGCTTTTTGAATATAACACAAAATTCTTTGAGCAGTTTCCAAGACATTTTGAGATTTCATTAAGCAATGAGGTAAAGATTACTAATAGATGGATTCCTCTAGACAGAGTAGGCATTTATGTTCCAGGTGGAAAAGCTAGATACCCATCGACCGTGCTCATGGCAATTGTTCCAGCAATAGTTGCAGGCGTTGAAGAAATTATTATATGCTCACCGCCAGCACTCTCTGGATCGATTGATAATGGAACTCTTGCGGCAATTCAAATTATCAGAAATCTTTCACAATGTAAAGTTAGGGTTTTTTCTGTGGGAGGCTCGCAAGCGATTGCAGCGATGGCTTATGGCACCGAAAGTATACCAATTGTTTCAAAAATTGTAGGACCTGGAGGACTTTACCCAAC
>Ga0180438_10004422_pt1 | contig 20243 bp, 15 predicted proteins | sample SS_ome_12_FD_132455 | JGI IMG/M metagenome (GOLD analysis project Ga0180438, IMG submission 132455) | Hypersaline lake sediment archaeal communities from the Salton Sea, California, USA - SS_3_D_2 metaG | ecosystem: Environmental > Aquatic > Non-marine Saline and Alkaline > Hypersaline >... | reverse complement strand
CCGCTCGGCCGGCGGGGTCACGCCGGGGACCACGTCGGTGAGGGGCTCGCGCTTCAAGCGGGCGAACAGGCCGTCGAAGCCGCCCGTGCACCCGGCCGAGGCGGCGACCGCCAACAGCAGCCCCCACCTCAGAGTTTGCCGAAGCCCTTGCCCGATCATGCTCATCATCGCCCTTGGATGGTTGGCGCGGTTTGAGAGCCCTTCGTTTGGCTTCTGCTGCAGAAGCTGATTGCTAGAAGAGGGCGGACTATAGCACAGAGCGGTCGGACCTGCCAAGGTGAGTCGGCGGCCCTGTTTTCGTGATTCGTTTCGGTTGCGGAAAGGGCAAGAACGTAGGGTGGGGCAAGCCGAGGGCAGGCCCACCGGCAGAAATCGGCCGAAATTCTGGTGGGCCGGCGCTCCGCTTGCCCCACCCTACAACTGCCATAAACCTCTCTGCAACGGAAACTAATTTGGGGAAATGGGGAAAGTTAGAGAATTTGCACTCAACGGGCAGAAGGGGCTCCCGGCGGTCAAGATCTGCCGTCGCCGGACGAATTCCCTCTCGGACCCGAGCCTGACCTCCCTTACTAGAGGCAGTGCAGGGTTCCTTTAGACATGCCATTCGGTATGATGCAGGTTCGATCGATTCGACGTTGCTGCCGTCCCACCCCCCAACTTGCCGGGAGGAACCAGACCATGCGCGACCCAAGCGAACATGCCAAGGACCGCAACTGGATCGAAGACGTGCTGAGGGTGATCCCGGGGTTCCGCGGATACCTGGAGAAAGAATATCGCCGCGAAAGCGACGAATTGCAGCGGGACTGGCTGGCCGATCGGCTGACCAGGTCGAAGCGGGCGATCGGCGACCTCACCCGGCCGCTGGCCGAGGCGGGCCAGATCGACGAACTGCCGGGAATCGACCGCCTGCGGGGCCGGTTGGACAAGCTGATCGCCAGGATCCGCGGGGCGATGCAGGGATACAGCGGGTTTTTCGACCTGGTCCGCGTCCAAGAGGACCTTCTCGAGCGGGTCTACGAGCACGACAGCCAACTGATCGCGGAAGTCGACGCGCTGGGCGCCGCCGTCGAGACGCTGCCCGGCCGGCAGGGCGAGCTCGCCTCGGCCCTGCCCGAATTGCATCAGCAGATCGACGCCCTGGAGCGGCGATGGGACCAGAGGGAAGACATGCTCAAGGGTTTGGCGTAGCACGAAAGGAGCACCGGCATGGCCGCACGCTTGGAAGTCATCCAGTTTTTCGACGAGACGAACCGTTCGCTCGTCCAGCGGATTCCGCCCACCGGCTCGGCCGACATCAAGATCGGCGCGCAGTTGATCGTGCAGGAGAACCAGGAGGCGGTCTTTTTTCGCGACGGCAAGGCGCTGGACAAGTTCAGTCCCGGCCGCCACACGCTCACCACGGCCAACGTGCCCCTGCTGACGCGGCTGTTGACCATCCCCTGGGAGAAGTCGCCGTTCCAGTGCCAGGTCTATTACTTCGGGTTGCAGACCTTCCTCGACCAGAAATGGGGCACGCGGCAGCCGATCACCTTCCGCGACCCCGAGTTCGGCATGGTCCGCCTGCGGAGCTTCGGCAAATTCTCGTTTCGCATCGCCGACTCCGCCGTGCTGTTGAACACGCTGGTCGGCACGCAAGGCAAATACACCACCGAGGACGTCACCGCCTTTCTGCGCGACCTGATCGTCGCCCGGCTCACGGACCTGTTGGGCTCGCTGAAGCTGGGCCTGCTGGACATGCCGTCGCGGTACGACGAGATCGCCTCGGGCACGAGGGCGAAGGTGGGTGAGGAGTTCGACAAGTACGGTCTGGAGCTGGTCGACTTCTTCGTCAACGCCATCACGCCGCCCGAGGAAGTCCAAAAGGCCATCGACGCCCGCACTTCGATGGGCGCGGTCGGCGACCTGAACGCCTTCATGAAGTTCCAGGCGGCCCAGAGCATGTCGAAGCTGGCCGAGCAGGGCGGCGGCAGCGGCGGCGCGATGGGCATGGGCCTGGGGGCCGGCTTCGGGATGATGATGCCGGGCATGATCCAGCAGGCGATGGTCGCCGGCCAGGGCGGCGTACCCGGCACGCCCGCCTCGCCGTCGATCCCCCGCCCCCCGGCGCCACCGGGCGCGGCCGGCGCCGCGGCAGCGGCCGGCGCGGCGGTGGGGGCGGCCGCGGGCGGACTGGATTTCGCGAGATTGGCCCCCGTCACCAAGGACCCCAAGTCGATGGTCGGCTCGGTGGCCGAGGCCGCCGGTTACCAGGTTTCCTCCGAGGGCGACGCGCTCAGCGTGACGGTTCCCCTTCAGGCTCTGCGGAAACAGAAGGTGACCGTCGAGTTCGACAAGCGCGACGACTCCGGCCACCCGATCGCCGCCTTCTGGTCGATTTGCGGCCCGGCCTCGGAAAAGAACGCCATGTCGCTTCTGCGGTACAACACGCAGATGCTCCACGGGGCATTCGCCGTCAAAGCCGTGGGCGGAATCGAGATGATCGTGCTGCAAGCCAACCTGATGGCCGAGACGCTCGACCCGCTGGAGGTCAGCCGCGTGCTGTCGGCCATCGCCTGGCAGGCCGACAAGGTCGAGCAGAAACTCGTCGGCGGGGATGAGAATTGAGTTCTTGGAAAGGGTCCGGGGCAGGGGCGCCGCTTCGCCGATGGCTCTGGATTTTGTCGGTGGTCGTCGGCCTGGCGTCGCTGGGGATGCTGGCCGCCGACCGTCGCAGTTGGAGCCTGATCGAGAACACGCTCCTGCTGGCCGGCCTGAGCACGGCGATCAGCCTGCCCGCCGCGGTGCCGCTGGCGTGGCTGGTGGTGCGGACCGACCTACCGGGCCGGCGGGTTTTCCTGGCGGTCTTCGCCGCGACGTTGTTCGTGCCGCTCTATCTCCAGGCGGCCGCGTGGCAGGCGGGCTTCGGCTTGCAGGGCTGGCAGACGGGCGTTTTCGGCACGCCGCCGCTTCTGAGCGGCTGGACTGGGGCGGCGTGGATCCACGCGATGGCCGCTTTGCCTTGGGCCGTGCTCCTGGTCGCGGCCGGACTGCGGCTCGTCGAGCCGGAACTGGAGGAGCAGGCACTCTTGGACGGCTCGTCCCTCCAGGTCTTCGCCCGCGTCAGCCTGCCGGCCGCGCGGGGCGCGATCCTCGTGGCCGGCGTTTGGGTGGCCATTGTGGCGGCGGGCGAGATGACCGTGACCGACCTCTTTCTGGTCCGCACCTACGCCGAAGAGGTCTACACGCAAATCGCCGTCGGGCCGCAGCCGGATGAGCCTCCGCTGGCTCTGCTGCCCGGCGTGGTGCTTTGCGGGTGGCTGGTGCTGGCCGGGCTGCTGGTGGCAGCTAGGCTCGCCCCCGGCGACCGCCCGCCGACCCTCCGTCCGCCCCGCTGCTTCTCCCTCGGCAGATGGCGGCTGCCGGCGCTCGTTCTGGTAGTCGTCGTGCTCGTGCTGGTCGTGGGCGTGCCGCTCGGCAACCTCCTTTACAAGGCAGGCGTGGTGGTCACGCAGATTGAGGCGGGCCGCGTGCGAAGCTGGTCGGCCCTGAAGTGCCTGGCGATCGTCGCCGAAAGCCCTTGGCGCTACTACCGGGAGCTCGGCTGGTCGCTGGCCATCGGATCATTGGCGGCCACGGCGGCGACGGCCGTTGGCGCCGCGCTGGCATGGCCCGCCCGCCGGGGAGGGTTGCGCACCGCGGCCCTGCTGGTGCTGACGGCCGCAGTCTTGGCGCTTCCCGGCCCGGTCGTAGGGCTGGGCCTGATCCGTCTCTTGAACCGGCCGGAGGTGCCGCTTCTGGTGACGCTCTACGACCGGTCGATCCTGGCCCCGTGGCTGGCCATGCTGTTGCGGGGCCTGGGCCCGGCGACGTTGATCCTCTGGCACGCCTTCCGCTTCGTGCCGGCCGAAGTGCTCGACGCGGCCGCCGTCGACGGTGCCGGGCCGCTTCTGCGGCTGTGGCGAATCGTGCTCCCGGCGAAGTGGCCGGCCTTGGCCGTCGCCTGGCTTGTGGCCCTGGCCGTCGCCCTCGGCGACTTGGCGGCCAGCATCCTGGTTGTGCCGCCGGGCGTGACCACGCTGTCGATCCGCATCTTCGGACTGCTGCACTACGGGGTCGAGGACCAGGTGGCCGGAATCTCGCTGGCGCTGATGGTGATGTTGCTCGTGCCGGCCGCCCTGGTCATTCACTTGGCAACTCGGGGCGCAACCCTCGCTTGCGCTTCGGGTTAGTATCGCGCCATGAACAGTCCGGGCTGAGGATGACCGCCGATGGACCGAACCGATCCGATTCCGATTGCCGTGGCGGTCGTTCGCCGCGGCGACGAGGTGCTCATCGGCCGGCGTCCGCAGGGGCAGCCGCTGGCCGGGCTGTGGGAGTTCCCCGGCGGCAAGGTGCGTGAGGGAGAGTCGCCGTCGGAAGCCGCCGCGCGAGAATGCCGCGAAGAGACGGGCCTGGACATCAGGGTCGGCCCGCTTCATCTCGAAGTCGATCACACCTACCGCCACGGCCGCGTCAGAATCTGCTTCTTCGCCGCGTCGCCTGTCGACGCTGCCCAGGAGCCCCGCCGGCCGTTCCGCTGGGTCCCTCGATCCGAACTGGCCCACTACGCCTTCCCGCCGGCCAACGCGGCAATGCTCGCCAAGCTGAGGGACGAGGGCTGAGAGCAATCACCTGAACGCGCTGAAATCAGAACTCGGCACTGCCGGGGGTGCGCGGGAAGGGGATGACGTCGCGGATGTTGGCCATGCCGGTGATGAACTGCACGGCCCGCTCCAGTCCCAGCCCGAAGCCCGCGTGCGGCACCGTGCCGTAGCGCCTCAGATCGAGGTACCACCAGTAGTCGTCGGGGTTGAGGTCCTGTTCGAGCATCCGCTCGTGGAGCACGTCGAGCCGCTCCTCGCGCTGGCTGCCGCCGATGATCTCGCCCACTTTCGGCACGAGCACGTCCATCGCGCGGACCGTCCGCCCGTCGTCGCCCAGCCGCATGTAAAAGGGCTTGATCGTGCGGGGGTAGTCGAAGAGCACGACGGGGCACTGGAAGTGCTCTTCGGTCAGGTAGCGCTCGTGCTCGGCCTGCAGGTCGTTGCCCCAGGCGACGGGGAACTCCCATTGGCGGCCGGACTTCTCCAGTATCGCGATCGCCTCGGTGTACGGCAGCCGCACGAAGCGGCTCTCGACGATCTTCCGCAGCGTCTCGATGACGGTGTTGTCGATCCGCTCGTTGAAGAACTCGATGTCCTCGCCGCAGCGGTCGAGCACGTCGCCGAAGATCCGCTTCAGGAACCGCTCGGCCAGGTCGATGTTGTCGGCCAGATCGAAGAAGGCCATCTCCGGCTCGACCATCCAGAACTCGGACAGGTGCCGCGAGGTGTTCGAGTTCTCGGCCCGAAACGTCGGCCCGAACGTGTAGACCTTGCCCAGCGCGCAGGCGAAGACCTCCGCCTCCAGTTGCCCGCTGACGGTCAAGAACGACGGCCGGTCGAAGAAGTCTTTCGAGAAGTCGACGCCGGCCTCGCTTTTGGGCAATTTGGCCAGATCGAGCGTGGTGACGCGGAACATCTCGCCGGCCCCCTCGCAGTCGCTGGCGGTGATGATCGGTGTGTGGACGTAGAGGAAGCCTTCCTCCTGGAAGAACTGGTGGATCGAGTTCGAGACGCAGTTTCGCACCCTGGCGACGGCGCCGAACGTGTTGGTCCGCGGCCGCAGATGGGCGATCGTCCGCAGGAACTCGAAGGAGTGGCGTTTCTTCTGGAGCGGATAGCTTTCGGTGTCGGCCGTGCCGTGGACCGTCACGGCGGAGGCCGCCAGCTCGGTGGCCTGGCCCTTGCCGGGTGACTCCTTCACCTGGCCGACGACCGAGACGCTCGCCCCGGCCGAGAGCTTTTTGACCTCAGATTCGTAGTTCTCCAGGTCGCCCGGCACGACGACCTGAATGTTGCCCAGCGAGGAGCCGTCGTTGAGCTCCAGGAAGCTGAAGCCGGCCTTCGAGTCCCGCCGGGTGCGGACCCAGCCCTGCAGCTCGACCTGCTGGCCGACGGCTTCCGGCCGCCGCGCCTGGGCAACGCTGATCTTCTCCATCAGAGGGGCTCCTGGTGGTTTCGGGTAGCACGCTCACTGGGCGGCGTTCACCATACGGTCTACGGGCCCGAGCCGGCAATGGCGCTCGGCGGCCGAGGATTGTGGAAAACCTCCCCACACCGCGTCCGCGCCGCCGGAGGACGGCGCTTGATACCCGGTCCGCAAGTTGTTTTACTACAGAGTGTTCGGACGAGGCAAGGAGGGCACCTCACGGCAGGAGTCGGCAGAAATCAGCGATGAGGCATCTCGACAAACCCCTCGCATTCGTGCTGCTGGGACTGTCCGCGGCGGTCTGGGCGGACAACGGCCAGAAGGGACCTTCGTCAGGCGAAGGCGCCCCGAACCGAATAGACGCAAGCGGCGGCGGAACTCTCGCTGCCCCGGATCGCCGCACAGGATCGCCGCTGGGCATCGGCTTCTTGTGGACACTTGAGAGTCAAGCGGTGGTGAGCAAGCTGGAATCTGAGAAGGACTTCGTCGACCTGATCCTCGGCGAGGGCAAGCTGGACGTCTTCGAGAAAGTGAAACCACCCGTGCGCGTGGCCTGCATCGCACGGTCGCTGGAGAAGGCCGACGCGCGGCCATTCCCGGGCGTCAGGGAGACGATCAATACCCTCCGCAGGGCCGGCGTCGCGCCGGAGCGTGTGATCATCGCCTACAACCCGGAGCGGCAGCCCGGAACACCGACGCAGGAGATGGACGACCTGGTCGGCAGCGCCCGCCGGGCGAGGGAAATAGCCCGGGCCTACGGCGCGCTGCTGCTGGTTGGTCCCGGCCTCAGGGAGATGGAGCAGCGCGAAGACCTTTACCCCGAATTGGCGAAACACTGCGACATCTGGCTGATCCAGTCGCAACGCTTGCAGTTGGACCCGATCACCCGCCGGCCCATCGAGCCGGCCGATTACCGCGCCAAGGTGAAACGGATCGTCGACAGATTGTGCGCCGGCAACCCCGATATCCGGATCTTTGTGCAGGTGGTGACCACGTCCGAACGGGGCAGATCAGAGATGACGGCCGAGCAGGTCGTCGCCTACCTGCGTGCGGTCGAGGACCTGGTCGACACCGTGCGGATCTACGGCGGTTCCCGCCAACTGCTGAGCAGGATCATCGAGTGGCGGGACGGGCCGGCTGCGGGCGCTTCGCAGCCGGCCGGGGCCCCTTCCGAAGGAGTGAGCAGCGAGCCGCGATAACGGCCGCCCTTCCACCGACAATCCCGAAAGAGAGGGCCACATCGTGAGCAGGTTCTGCACGCGCCGGTTCCTTTTGCCGGTTTCCATCCTGGCAGTCATCGCGTTTCCGCAGACCGCCACGCCCGCCGGACAGACCGTTATGATCCCCATGCGGGACGGCGCGGCCCTGGCCGCGGATCTCTACATGCCGGTCGACTACTCGCGTGACAAGTATCCCAATGGCGCCCCGGTGATCCTGGTTTGCACGCCCTACGACAAAAGCAAAGAACAGCCCATCGGGAGGTGGAGGGACTGCTTTCTAAGGCACGGGTATGCCTTTGTGGTCGAGGACATGCGCGGGTTCTACGCCTCCGAGAACGCGGGAAGAGGGGCGCCCAGACATCATGACGGCTGCGACGGCATCGAGTGGCTCGCCGAGCAGCCGTGGTGCAGCGGCAAAGTCGGCATGATAGGCTATTCCCATTTGGGCGCCGCGCAGTATGAGGCGGCCGTGACCGCCCCGCCGCACCTGGCCTGCGCGATCCCCGCACAAGCGCCCGCCAACTACTACACCGATGCTTACTATCCGGCTCGGTTCCGCAAGGCCGACATGGAGACGATCCTGCGAGGGCCCTTCACGTCGAGGACTTCCCAACTGATCCGGCGGCGGATTCGCAGCCGGGAGACCTCCTCGATCTCTCAGTTCAACACGCCCATGCTCCACAGCGCCGGGTGGTACGACTTTTACACGGAGGGGGCCGTGGAGATGTTCCGCGCCTGCCAGCGGGAAGGCGGCCCCGCCGCCCGCGGCAAGCAGAAGCTCCTCATCGGCCCCTGGGGGCACGGCGTCTTGCAGGAAGAGGCCCTTGGCACACCGCTCGAGTTGCCCGGCGGGCTGGCCTACCCGCCCAACAGCAAGCTCGATTGGGAAAACGACTTCTGGCTGCCGTGGTTCGACTACTGGCTCAGGGGCGAACCGACGGGCGTGATGGAGCGGCCGGCCGTGCGATACTACCTGATGGGTGACGTGGATGATCCCGACGCGCCGGGCAACCGCTGGGTTGAAGCGGCCGATTTTCCGCCGCCGTCGGTGGCCTCGCCCTATTACGTTCACGCCGACGGCACGCTCACGCCCCTTGCGCCGACCGCGGAGAGCGACTTGATCTCGTATCAGTACGATCCCCACGACCCCGTGCCGACCGTCGGCCGTTTTCATTCCCGCGTGCCGGTGAAAGGACCTTATGACCAGCGCGAGGTGGAGGGTCGCCCGGACGTGCTGGTGTTCAGCACGCCGGCGCTGGAGCGGCCGCTTGCGATCGTCGGCCGGATCGAGGTGAAGCTTTGGGCCTCCTCCGACCGCGTCGATACCGACTTCACGGCCAAGCTTACCGACGTCTACCCGGACGGACGGTCGATGCTGATTTCCGACGGCATCGTCAAGGGGCGATACCGCAACACCTACTTGCAGGAGGAGCTGCTGGTGCCCGGCGAGATCTATGAGTTTGACGTCGACCTTGGCTACACGGCGATCGTGCTTGCCCCGGGCCACCGTCTGCGGCTGGCCATCTCCAGCAGCAATTTCGATCGCTTCGACATCAACCCGAATACGGGCGAGCCTTACGGCGACCACGCGTTGACGCGGCGATTGCTTGCCGAGCGGCTTCGCGCCGAGCCGATGCCCGGCGAGCCGGAACACACGAAGGCGCTCGTGGCAACCAACACGATCTACATGGACCGTACCCATCCGACCCAAGTGATCCTGCCGGTCGCCGCCCTTAAGGATTGAGTAGGTGTTTGCCGCTCCAGCGGCGTCCGCAAGTTCTTACTCTGTCGCAGGTTCGGGCGAGGCAAGGAGCGCCCTTATGCATCTCACGCATTTTGCCACCCCAGAACGAGCGACGGTCTTGTGAAGCGCCCCAGAAGGGAACTGGAATGCACAAAGCGTGCCAGAGAGTGCGGATCAAGTCGCCAGCAGCTGTTGGCGGCCGCGTTTCCGAGTGATAACTTGGTGGAAAAGTGGGGGACCCAGCCGCCCGTGTGGCGGGTCGATTGGGAGGGACAGCCATGTCAGTTGCCGTCGCCGACCGGTACGTATCAGATACGCCGATCGCCATACTGGACTTCGAGACGACAGGCCTTAACGCTGGCGTAGACCGTGTTGTTGAAGTATCCGTGATGCGGATGGAGCCTGGGCAGAATGCGCGGCTTGTCCTCGACACTCTCGTCAATCCCGAACGGCCTATGGCAGCTACGGAGATTCACGGCATTACGGACGCCGACGTCATAGAGGCCCCTGTATTTCGGGATATTGCGTCAGACGTGATAAGGGCTCTTTCGGGTGCCGTGCTGGCTGCGTACAACGTGTACTTCGATATACGATTCTTGCAGCACGAGCTGCGCCAAGCGGGCGTTGCAGCATCCCCACCGCATCTTTGCCTTATGTATTTGCGACCGATGCTAGACCTTGGCCCACGATGCCGGTTGGGTGAAGCGTGCATGGCCCACGGAATCGATTTCACAGAGACTCACATAGCGGCGCGCGATGTACAGGCGTCATGTCGCCTGATGGAGATTTACCTCCGCGAAATAGAACAGAAGAACATTCGCACGTTCAGCGATTTGGCGCAATTGCGAAACTACAAGTTCGTGGAGAGCTTCTTCCTGCCGCCGCTCACATGGGATGACAGTCCGCGTCTGAAGACATGCTCCCATTTCGTGTCCAGAAGCGGCCCAGTGGGAGCTTCAGTGACGACAACAAGTTCTCTTGTAACCGAGAGTGGTCGAATCGAACAACGACCACTGGTGGTCTATTGGGACGCGCTAAAAGCGGTTATTGCTGATCTGGAAATCACCGATGAGGAACTCGCACATCTGAAGCTCACGGAGGAACGGCTGGGCCTGCAGCCAGAGCAGGTCCGTGTCCTGCATGCTCGGGCATTTGCGAGTGCAATCTCGCAGTTCACGCAGGATCAATGGCTTGACAATCGAGAAGCGCGCAAACTGAAACGGCTTCATCAATGCTTGAGCGCGCTCGGATGGGCGCCAGGTGAATAGGAGTCTCAGCCCTTCAGCATTGCCTCAAGTTCATTCTCGTTTAACACGGGCACTCCCAATTGCTGCGCCTTGTCGAGTTTGCTGCCAGGATTCTCCCCCACAACAAGATAGTTCGTGTTTTTCGAAATGCTGGATGTTGGCCGCCCTCCATGCATTTCAATCAACTTGTGGATTTCGTCCCGAGAGTATCTCGAAAGAGTACCGGTGACGACAATCGTCTTTCCTTCGAGCACCCGCGAGGCTGTCTCTCTAGCTGGAGCGAGCGCCTCCATTCTAACGCCCGCTTTCTGAAGGTCATCGACGGTTTTAGCGCCGAATTTGCTGTGCAGAAATTCGTAGACACTTTGAGCAATAATCCCGCCCACATCACTCAGTGCAGCAATCTCTTCCGCAGTTGCATCTCTTAACGCCTGCATAGACTGAAAGTGGTCGGCCAAAATGGCGGCCACGCGTACGCCGACGTGGCGAATTGACAACGCATTCAGGAGGCGCGCTAGTCCCCTGCTCCGGCTTGCTTCGATGTTCCGAAGGAGATTCGTCGCCGACTTGGGCCCCATCCTGACCACCCTTTCGAGCGACTCAAGTCGATCCAGGGTAAGATGATAGAAATCGGTGCAGGTGTGCACGAGCCCTTCTTCAATCAGTTGATCAACGCGTGTTTCCCCCAAATCCTTGATGCCTGTCGCGTAATACCGCAAACGACGGTTTGCAGGCAGGTCTCGGGTTGCCGGACTCTCGCCCAGGCCTTTCTTCTTGGCAATGTCGGCACACTTGTGGCCAGTTGGCACTGCGGGTTTCATCGCCACGCCTGCCTGACTAAGGCCAACAAGCTCGTCCGGAATAGCGTCCGCGTGCAAGCCTCGGTGAACGTCCTCCGCGGCAAAGACGCCGATCTCGGCGATGCTTGCTAGCCTCTTTGGTGTTGCCTTCAGAAGTGGGTCTGGAGACCCGAATTCCCGCGCGAGCGCAATTGCGATCTTCCCGCTGACGGATGGGATTGCTAAGTAATAGAGAATCTCTGCAAATGTTAGCTCCCTCGTTTGTTGAATCGCGTCGACGAGCTTTTCCGCCTGTTTCCGCCCCCATTTGTCCACCCGCTCCAGGGTGGTTAGTTGCTCAAGCGTAAGCCTGTATAAGTCCGCATAGCTTCGCACCCAGCCCCGTTCTACCAGTTGCTCGACCAGCTTGTCGCCGAGGCCCTCGATGTCCATGGCGTTGCGGCTGGCGTAGTATTGGATCCGCTGTTTCACCTGGGCGGGGCATTGGAAGTTGGGGCAGCGGAGGTAGGCACCGCGCTCGCCTTTCTCGCCGATCGTGTCGCGGACGAGGCGCTTGCCGCACTCGGGGCACGACTCGGGAAAGACGAATTTCCGCAGCCGCGACTTCCGCTCGTGCTTCTCCACCCGCACGATGTGGGGGATGATCTTGCCCGCCTTCTCCACGACCACGACGTCGCCCTCGCGGACGTCTTTCCGCTCGATCTCGTCGGCATTGTGGAGGCTGGCGCGGCTGACGGTGGTGCCGGCGAGCTGGACGGGCTCGAGGTCGGCCACGGGCGTGACGGCCCCCGTCTTGCCCACTTGCACGCGGATTTTGTTGAGCCGCGTGGTGGCCTCGTACTTCTCGAACTTGTAGGCGATCAGCCAGCGGGGGCTTTTGGACGTGCTGCCCAGCCGCTCGCGCTGGTCGAGGCGGTTGACCTTGAGCACCAGCCCGTCGATCTCGAAATCCAGCTCGTGCAGCCTGCCGACCAACTGCTCGCAGTGTTCGACGGCCGCGTCGAAGGAGGCGAAGCACTCGACCTCGGGCGTGGCCGGCAGACCGTACTGGCGGATCTCTTCGAGGAACTCCATGTGCGTCTTCGAGCGGAGCCCTTCGGCGTAGCCCACCCCGTGGCCGAAAAACCGCAGCCGGCGCTCGGCACAGACCTTCGGGTCGAGCACGCGGATGCTGCCGGCGGTGACGTTTCGCGTGTTGGGAAAGGGCGGCTTGTCCTTTTTCTGCTGGGCCTCGTTGAGCTTCACGAGGTCCGAGTTGGTCATGTAGACCTCGCCGCGGACCTCCAGCACCGGCGGCACGCGGTGGCCTTCGAGCCCGAGCGGCACGCCGCCGACGGTGCGAAGGTTGTGCGTGACGTCGTCGCCGACGACGCCGTTGCCGCGGGTGACGCCGCGGGCGAGCAAGCCGCCTTCGTAGACGAGCGAGACGGCCACGCCGTCGACTTTCAGCTCGACGACCCACTCGATCGGCTCGCCGGCCAAAAGCTTCGCCGTGCGGTCGCCGAACTTGCGGAGCTCCTCGACGCTGTAAGTGTTGTCGATCGAGAGCATCGGCACGCGGTGGCGGACCTCTTCGAGGCCCTCGACCGGCTGGTCGCCGATCCGCTGGGTGGGGCTGTCGGGCGTGATCAGCTCGGGGTGCTTCTTCTCCAGCGAATTGAGCCGCTCGACGAGCCGGTCGTACTCCAGGTCGCTGATCTGGGGAGCCGCCTCCACGTAGTACTTCCGGTCGTGGTGGCGAATCTCTTCCCGCAGCCGGGCAACTTCAGAAGCAGGACTCAGCGGCATAAGGTGGCTCTCCGCTGCCGGATGCGTGGCGAATCCATATCTGGCCCCGGGTGAATCGCCCATTTAGCCCCGGGTGAATCACCCATTTAGCCCCGGGTGAATCACCCGGGGCTAATGCCGCCCCTGGCCTTCCATCCCCCTCCCCCTACCCACTATCCAATATCCACTAACCGCTATCCACTACCCCCTTCACTCACACCCGCACGCCGCCACGCAGGTGTCGCGCATGCCGCGCAAGGGATGGGGGATCAGGCAGAGGAACACGAGCGCGCCGGGGCCGGTGTTGCGAAACTGGTGGGGCTGATTTGGCGGCACGAAGACGGCGGTGCCGGGCCGCAGGGGGTGCTCCCGCTGTCCCTCCAGCACCACGCCCTCTCCCTGGAGCACGAACACTTCGTGCTCGTGCCCGTGCGAGTGCAGCGGCGTGTGCCCGCCGGGGGCCACTTCGAACTGCCGCATGGTGAAGCTCGGAGCCCCGTCCGCTTCGCCAATCAGGCAGCGGATGCGGCAGCCGACCGCCTCCTCGATCTCGACCGCCGCCGACTCGACCTGTTCACACTGGACGACCTTCATGCCGATGCTGCTCCTTCGCGGTCAAGAGAAAAAAACCTCGAGGCTGACGACTCCCAGCGCCGTAAAAGTCTCCCCCAAGGAAACCTTACAGTCGTCGACCCCGAGGCAACGCCACACGTTCACGCGCATTGCGTGCGTGCAACTACCGGTAAATCTACCCAGCAGGTGCGCGGGTTGTCAAGAGGATCTCGACTTTCATGGCGATCAACCTTCCCGGCATCGTGCAACGTCGTTCGGATCAGCCAGGTCGCGCCGAGCGGCCAGCGAAGCGACCGTCTCTTTGAACGCCTCGCCGCGGTGGCGGAAGTTTTCGAACTGATCGCGGCTCGCGGAGGCGGGCGAGAGCACGATCGACTCGCCCCGCTTCGATGCCTTCCAGCACCAGCAAAACGCCTCCTCCAGTGTTTCCATTGCGGCGGCGGGAAAGCTCGGCGCCACGGCGGCCACGCGATCGAAAAGCGACCTTCGCACCGCGCCGAAAAAGGCCGCGCCCCGGGCACGGGTGACGATTTTCTCCACCAGCGGCCCGAAATCGGCCCCCTTGTCGCTACCGCCGGCCAGCAGCCAAACCGGCTCGGCCAAGGCCTCCAGCGCGGCGGCGGTCGACTCGGGCGTGGTGGCCGTCGTGTCGTTGTAGAAGCGCCTTCCGTCGATCACCGCAATCCACTCCAGCCGGCCGGGCAAGGGCCGGTAGATTTCCAGTCCGCAGCGGATCGCGTCCGGCGTGCAGCCGGCGGCCAGGGCGGCCGTCGCCGCACAAACGGCGTTCACCCGATTGTGCTCACCGGGGACCGAAAGCGGCGGGAGCAAGTCGCGCGGCACCAGCGGCACCAGGCGGCCCCGCACCAGGCGGCCCCAGCGGGCCGCTTCGGCGTCGGCCGTGTTGAGCACGGCCGCGTCGCCCTCACGCTGCCCGGAGAGGATCCGCTGCTTGGCCGCGACGTAATGCTCCCACGTGCCGTGCCAGTCGAGGTGGTTGCGCGTGCAGTTGGTCACCACGGCGATCCGCGGCATCAGCACTTCAGAAGCCGTATTTCCTGAACCCTGAACCCTGAACCCTGAACCCTTCGCAAGGTGCCAGAGCTGGAAGCTGCTCAGTTCGAGCACGGCCCAGTCATCCGGTCGGATTTGCTCGATATCGTCGAGCAGGCTTCCGCCGAGGTTGCCGCCGAGCCAGGTCCGCCGGCCGTCGGCTTCCAGTATCGCGGCGGTCATCGCCGCGGTGGTCGACTTTCCGTTGCTGCCGGTGACCGCGACGACCGCCGCGGGGCAGGCTTCGAGCAGTAGTTCGATCTCCGAGGTCAGCGTCGCCCCGGCCTCCACGGCCGTTTGCAGGTAGCGATTGCCCGGCTTGACGGCGGGGTTGACCACCACCACGTCGGCCGAGCGGAAATCCTCCTCGCGGTGACCGGCCAGGTGATACGTGGCGATCGCCTCGCCGGCCAGCGAGTCCAGGGCGTCGGCCAGACGGGCGGGGCCTGCCAGGTCGGTCACCGTGACAACGGCTCCCTGCCGGGCGGCCCAGCGGGCGGCCGCCGCCCCGCCCCCAAAATGGCCCAGACCCATCACCGTCACTTTCCGTCCGCAAAGCTCCATGGCCCCAAGTAGAGCCGGCCGGTGATTTGGCATCAAGGCACCTGAAGCCACGCGCGCTTTTCCCGCCAGAGAAATAGGGACGGCATCGGCGCGTGGACTCGGCGATGACGGGGAATACCCCTCTACGGAGGCAGTATCTCAGGCCCTTTTTGACGCTCTGGGCTTCTTTGAGGGGCGGCCAAGCTACTTGATTTCCTCATCCGGCGAAGTATCTTCACGCTTGTGCTGCATGCACGCATCATCCCGGATGCATGGGGTAGCGCTGTGTCCGTCTGGCAACTCTTCCCGCGGAGGATTGTGCAATGCTCGTGCGCCCAATGACTCCCTTGGCGTTGGTGTTGGCGTTTGTCGTCTCCGATGCTCGTGCCGCGCAGATCACTGTGAACTTTACAGGATCGATCACCTCAGTCACGGTCGATGGAGTGGCTTCCGGTTTGGGCGGCATCGACGTTGGCGATCCCTTTTCGGGATTTTTCAGCTATGACACCGATGCGGTGCTGCTCTACTCTGAACCGCAAAGTGCGCTTTACAGGATGTCCGACATCGTGGCTATTTCAATGACCATTGACGGCGTACCTTTTCAAGGCAAAGACACGTTTGCTGCGCTGAACATTCTTAACGACGCAGTATCAAGCGAATCCGACAACAGCGATCTGTTCGCCGTCCAGCAAGAGATCAACCTGCCGTCGGGATGGTCAACGACTTCCCCGCTCGGCACGACTGCGGCGGCGGCGTTACTGGATGTTGAAGGAGCCGTTTTCAACGACTTGTCGGTCCCCAATTCGATAGCTCTGAGGGACTTTGACCTCGGAGAGATCGGCCTTCGGCTGCCTGACTTGACGGTTCCAGGAAGCGATGTGGAGTTTGGCTTAGTCTCGATAAAAGGCAGCATCAACATCGTTCCGGAGCCTTCGAGCTTGGCGATGTGCGGGAGCCTGCTGATAGTCGGGGCGATGGTGTTTGTTTTCCGAAAGAACTATTCCGAACGCACGCTTCGCCGCCAGGTTTCCGGGCATTGAGGATGCCCCCAGGGGCTGGCGGCTGTGTCGCCTTGGGTGCGGCTCATGTTAATGTGGGAGCAACCACTCGCCCAAGTGTGCTGCCCGTTTTTCTGGGTGTGTCCTCCGAACCAACTCTAGCGGGGCCCCTTATGGCGGCTTGCCCTGCGGGAGTGTCTCCTCCTCGCCTCTTGAAGCCCCGGCCGCCGGCGCCCCTGGTTTGCCCGCCCGCAGCGGGGTACAATTTGAGTTTCGGCCGAGGGTGCGAAGGCTTAGCGGGATATGGGAGAATCGATGGCGGCTGGCGGGTGCATTTCGCTGCGGGGCGTCGAGGTCCACAACCTCAAGTCCGTCGATCTGGACGTCCCCCATCGCAAACTGATCGTGATCTGCGGGCTCAGCGGCAGCGGCAAGAGCAGCCTCGCCCTGGACACGCTCTACGCCGAAGGGCAGCGGCGGTACATCGAGAGCTTCTCGCCCTACACCCGGCAATTCCTCCAGCGGCTGGAAAAGCCCGACGCCGAGCGGATCGACGGCATCCCGCCGGCCATCGCGGTGACCGGGCGGAACGGCAACCGCTCGAGCCGTTCGACCGTGGGCACAGCCACCGAGACGAGCGACTACCTGCGGCTGCTGTTCGCCAAGATCGGTCAGGTGGTCTGCCGGGGATGTGGCCAGCCGGTGCGGCGAGACTCGCCGCAGTCGGCGGCCGAGGAGCTTCAGTCGCTTGCCGACGGGGCGCGGTACATGGTCGCGTTTCCGCCGGCGGTTCAGCCCGGCAGCGACCCGGCCCAGCTTGCCGCGGCGGCCGTCGAGGACGGCTTCGTCCGCTGGATCGCCGACGGCCGGACGGTGAACCTCGCGGAACAGCCCTACCGCGCCGGCTCGGTGGAGCCGCCGCCGGGGGAGATCTACGTCGTTGTCGATCGGCTTTCCGCGGGCGGCGTCGAGCCCGGCCGGCTGCGGGATTCGCTCGAAACGGTGTTCGCCAAGGGACGGGGCAAGTGTTGCGCGTTGGTCGAGGAAAAGGAGGAGGAGACGCCCGCCGCGATCGACCCGCCCTCACCCCAGCCCTCTCCCGCAAGCGGGAGAGGGAGCGACCCGCCCTCACCCCAGCCCTCTCCCGCAAGCGGGAGAGGGAGCGTTGTGACGATCGACGGCCGGCCGTGGCGGCGGCTCACGTTCAGCACGGAGTTGGCCTGCGAGGACTGCGGCCGCAGCTATCCGACGCCCGAGCCGCGGCTCTACAGCTTCAACAGCCCGCTGGGCGCCTGCACGAATTGCGAAGGCTTCGGCAACATCATCGACGTCGACATGGAGCTGGTCGTACCGGACCGGGCGAAGACGATTCGCGAGGGGGCGATCGCGCCGTGGAACAGCCCCGCCTATGCACACGAGCTGGAGGAACTGCTGGCGCTGGCCGCCGACTACGGCCTGCCGGTCGACGTGCCCTTCTCGCAACTCGCCGCGGAGCACGTGGAGCTGATCACCCGCGGCGTGCCGGAGCGGAAGTTCGGCGGGCTCAACGGGTTCTTCGCCTGGCTGGAGCGGCGGAAGTACAAGATGCACATTCGCGTGTTTCTGAGCCGCTGGCGGAGCTACCGGCCCTGTCCGGCCTGCGGCGGGTCGCGGTTGCGGCCGGAGGCCCTGGCCACGCAGGTCGGCGGCAGGAACATCGCCGAAATCTCGGCGATGAAAATCTCCGACGCTGCCGAGTTCTTCCGCCGCCTGGAGCTTTCGGATTACCATCGCCAGATCGGCCGGATGATGCTCGAACAGGTCTCCGCGCGGTTGGGCTACCTGGAAGCGGTGGGGCTGGGCTACCTCACGCTCGACCGCACCCTGCGGACCTTGAGCGGCGGCGAGCTCCGCCGCGTCGCGCTCACTTCGGCGCTGGGCTCGAGCCTGGTGAACATGCTCTACGTGCTCGACGAGCCTTCGATCGGGCTGCACCCCCGCGACATCAAGCAACTGATCGGCGCGATCGCCGCGTTGCGCGACCGCAGCAACACCGTGGTCGTCGTCGAGCACGAGGAGGCGATGATCCGCGCGGCCGACCAGGTGATCGAGATCGGCCCGGGGGCGGGCGAGCGGGGCGGCCGCATCGTCTTCCAAGGCACGCCCCGCCAAATGGAGCAATCGCCGCAAAGCCTCACCGGCGACTATCTCGCCCGCCGCCGCGGCGTTTCTACCCCCAGCCGCCGCCGCCAGCCGGAGCACGGCTGGATCCGCCTGGCCGGCGCCCGCGGCAACAACCTCAAAAATATCACCGTCGAGTTCCCGCTGGGGATGCTTTGCCTGGTGACGGGCGTGAGCGGGTCGGGCAAGAGCACACTGGTCGAGGACACGCTCTACCCGGCGCTCTGCCGCCGCCTTCGCAAGGACGCCGCGAAGCCTCACGACCACGACGACGTCTTCGGCGACGGCCAGATCGACGACTGCCTGATGGTCGACCAGAGCCCCATCGGCCGCTCTCCCCGCTCGAACCCCGTCACCTATTTGAAGGCGTTCGACGAGATCCGCGCCGTCTTCGCCGAGACGGTCGAAGCGAAAACCCGCGGCTACACCGCCAGCCACTTCAGCTTCAACGTCGACGGCGGCCGCTGCAGCGCCTGCCAGGGCGACGGTCACGTCGAGATCGACATGCAGTTCCTGGCCGACGTCTACATGCGCTGCAGCCAGTGCGGCGGCACCCGCTACCGCGACGAAATCCTCGACGTCACCTACCGCGGCCGCCACATCGCCGACGTCCTGGAGATGACCGTCCGCGAGGCGTTCACCTTCTTTCGCGGGCGGCCCAAGGTGCAGGCGCGGCTGAAGCGGCTGATCGACGTCGGCCTCGACTACGTGCGGCTCGGCCAGCCCGCCAACACGCTCTCCGGCGGCGAGGCCCAGCGGCTGAAGCTCGCCGGCTACATGTCGGCCGCCAAACGGGGCCGCTGCCTGTTCATCCTCGACGAGCCGACGACCGGCCTGCACTTTTCGGACATCGTGCAGCTTTTGGACTGCTTCGACGCGCTCTTGGCGGTAGGCCACTCGCTGATCGTCGTCGAGCACAACCTGCAAATGATGAAAGCGGCCGACTACCTCATCGACCTCGGCCCCGGCGCGGCCGACGAGGGCGGCCGGGTCGTCGCCAAAGGCACGCCGGAAATGGTCGCCAATTGCCCCGAGTCGATCACGGGCCGATTCCTGGCCGGTTTGCTCAAGTAGTCGGTTCGTCGTAACCGCATTCTTGCGGTCTTTCCCGCTCAATTGACCACCCAATACGCTGGTGGTAGAATACTGCTCTGTGCGTGTCAGAACAATCTTCGCCCCAAACGGCCGGCCGATCATCGCGGGTGTTGCCATGGATTACAAGGACCTGTGTGCCAATCCGCATCTGCGCCGGAGGAGAAGATCGGGCTGTATCTCGCCAAGGGCGCCAAGGAAGTCTGGCTCTGTAGCGAGAACGGGGACGTCGAATTCCACTCCTACGAGGGCCGCATTCCCCACTCCCGCCTCGTTCCCGACATGCCGACGCAGGTCCTCTGCAAATGACATCGAATCGTGAGGGCGTGAAAATGCCAGTTTATCGCGGGCGCGTCCAGAATGGCGTTGTAGTGCTCGATGGCGACGTAACGCTGCCTGAAGGAGCCAGCGTAAAGGTGGAACCCGAGAAGGAATCACTCCCCAAGGATGATGACGATGGCGTCTATCGTCTCTACGAGTTTGCCGGTCCGACGGGCGTCCCGGATTTGGCCAGGAACATCGACCACTATCTCTATGGCCATCCGCGGGTGAACGATGAAGACGAGTGAAGCCGTTTTCATTGATACCAGTGGATGGATCGCCCTGCTCAATGCCGACGATTACCTCCACGCCGACGCACGCAGATTGCTGAACCAGTTTGGAGTTGATCGCCGGCATCTGGTGACCACGGATTGGGTCTTGGCGGAGACTGGCAACGGTTTGGCAAAGTATGCTGCCCGCGTCCGGTTTGCCCGCAGTGTGGAAGTCTTTGTCACATCTGCGACAGGCCGGTTGGTTCGTATTGAGGAGCCGACGTTCCAGCGGGCGCTCAGCTTATATGCGCAGGCAAGCGACAAGACATGGGGTCTGGTGGACTGCGCCAGCTTTGTTATCATGCGGGACCAAGGACTGACCGCCGCCTTGACCGCTGATCGGGACTTTGAGCAGGCCGGATTCCAGTGCCTACTTCCAAAACAATGAACCGCCTTCCATGACTG
>Ga0180438_10004421_pt1 | contig 20245 bp, 15 predicted proteins | sample SS_ome_12_FD_132455 | JGI IMG/M metagenome (GOLD analysis project Ga0180438, IMG submission 132455) | Hypersaline lake sediment archaeal communities from the Salton Sea, California, USA - SS_3_D_2 metaG | ecosystem: Environmental > Aquatic > Non-marine Saline and Alkaline > Hypersaline >... | reverse complement strand
CAAAACCTGCTCTATGTTCTATTGCCCATTCCTCGTTCCAGACAAAGACACCCATCTTTTTCAACTCCAACTCATTATAGATGAAATCTGCAAGGAATGCATCCTCTTCATAGATTGTTGTACTTAACCCAGGTATCCCAAATTCGCCAGAAGTCTCGATAAAAGGAGGAGTGATTCCGCTCGTGTGCATAAAGCCAACTTCATTTTGGTTAAACAGACCAGCAACTGCCTGGTAAGGAGGCGCGCACAACGGACCTATGACAAGTTCTATCTTATCTATTGTCATAAACTTCTGCGCAGCACTGATCGTTGCTTCTGTATTTACGCACATGTCATCTTCATAGACAAGCTTATATTTGTTCCCAAGATGTTCATTCGCCAGGTCAGCACCTGTCTGGATGTGACTGCCAAGTTCTGCAGCATTTCCAGTCAATGGCGCTAAAACACCTATCTTTGTCTTACCAACTTCTGGCGCTGCACAGCCAAAGATCATCAACGCCATAATACATATTGCAGCTAATATTATTTTTTTCATTTTTTATTATCCTCATCCCCTTCTTTCTTCTTAGGCCAAGTCACCATCTCTGGCACGCCTGGCAATTTATCTCCGATGTATTTCTTTATCTCTTTAGGCCATTTACTGTAATCAAGACCGTGCCTCAGCAGGAACAAGTAAGCCCATCTGCTCGGTCCGAAACCTACACATCCTGTCCAGACTTCTTTCTTGTTTTTCTCTTTGGCATGGAACCGTTTCATGTAGAAATCAGTATGGACGTGAAAGCTTGATATCTCAAGCTCTGTCTCTTCCTTGCTCGCAGTCACAAACGGAATTATTGCAGTCATGTCATACGTCTTAACAAAGTCTGCTTCTTTTTCCTCTCCTTTTTCTTCTGTCGCGCCTGCATGCTCCAAGTAAACAGGAGTACAGCTGTCAATCCTATATTCAACATCAAATATCTTGTCCAGTATTTTTTCTGATCTTTCCAAAACTTCGTCCCTTATCTTGATGGTCTGTTCTTTCAAGCCTGCGTAAACGACTTCTATCCTGATGAACTCATTCAATCGTTCCAGACCCTTTAGTCCGCCAGCTTCCCATCTCCAGGTTGGTCCGTTGATGTCATAAAACTTGAAAGGAAGTTTTGAAGCATCGATTATCTCTTTGTTGAAAAAATCATAGAATGCTTCGCACTGTGCGTACGCAAGACCGAACATAGGAGGCCTTAATTTTTCCATCAATCTTTCTGGAGCGCATTCTCCTGTGATCTCTACATAATCCTTATAGTCTTCAAAATATTCAGGATCCCGTTTTGCAGGAGGACATACCCAGAACAGTTCTTCTGGAATACCGCCGAGCTGTCCTTTTTTTCGCTGGATCTCTAATGGAATTAGTCTCGGCAAAACAACTTCATCAAAACCCATTGGTTTCAACACTTCATCGATCAATAATTGTTGGATCGCTTTCAATAATGCTGTAAAAGGAGGCATCAATGTCCAGATGCCTGCGCCTGGAAATTCACGAACCCAGCCTAAGTCAATCAGCTCTTGTGTAGGATCCTTCTGGAAAACATACTTGTCTGTTCTTTTTTCACTCTTCCTCACATTCTTTTCTGTCTCTGCTTTTCCATGGACTTTCTGCGCACTTATCTTTGACAAGAATCGATTGATTATTTTTGTAAGATAATTCTTCTCTAATTCAAGATCCTTAAGTTCACTGAGAATCAATATGGCTTTATCATCTACAATATTTATGTTCTCGACAAAAGGCAAGCTGATTTCTTTCTCAGGCTTTTCACCCAACTGAATCTCGATCTTGATATTCTTGACAGTTGTTGATTTTATTCCGCACTTGTACTTCTTTCCTATTGTCTCTGCCAAAGGCCGTCTCAATCTAAGCACTGCATCGTGCGCCCTTACCTGACCGCCGCTCTTTAATCTGAGAAATAAAACATCCTTCACAATCTTCCATTCCCTAAGATGGGTTGCTTCGCTGTCTTCCTTGCTTCCTTTCTTGAAAAGTTCTTTGTTAACTTCTTCCAGCATAGCGCTTATGTCCTGTTTTGCTTCTGCAGGCAACGGCTTGCTGAGCTTGAATTCAGCATCTAATTCTATCTTAATCATACTACCTCTTGAAATTAGATTTATTTATAAATGTATTCCTTGATTTATATAATAAGATTTAAATACCATTATATTATAATAGAGAGCAATGAAAACAAAATACTGGACAATCATTATTGTCATTGTCATTCTAATAATCATAGGTTTTCTGACTGCAACTTATCTTAAGCAGGAAGCTCCGGAACCTCCTGTTGTTCCTGATGAACCAGAGGTTCCAGCACCGGCACCAGAACCAGAACCTATTACAGGTGAATGCAATACAGACATGGATTGCGATGATGGTGATGAATATACTACAGATGTCTGTTTCACAGAAACAAGCGAATGTGTCTATTTCATGTATGAACTGACAGAAGATGTCGAATGTGTTTTCTATGAAGACTGCGAAGACAATAACCAATACACTTGGGACGTATGCACTTTAGACAACTACTGCAGGAACTATCGTATGTTTGTCGGAAAGACAGAAAAAAGAACAATAGACCCTAGCAAACTGCCGAACACAATATACATACCTAGTGCACCGCCGCCAGCACCAGTTGCAGTGCCTGTTCCTATACCAATACCAACACCAGCGCCTGCACCTACACCAACACCTTCGCCGACACCAACTCCTACTCCACCAGCACCGACTCCTACTCCTTCACCACAGCCGCCACAACCGCCTGCACCGACAACACCTGTATGCGGAAACAATATTGTAGAGACAGGAGAACAATGCGAACCACCAAACACTCCAACCTGTGACGCGAGTTGCCAGACAATAACAACCCCGCCACCTGCACCTGCTCACTGCACAAACTTACAATCAGACGGAGATGAAAGCGACTGGAACTGCGGAGGAAGCTGTCCTGGATGCCCGCCATCTCCACCATACTGTGATGATATTAATTTCCCAAGCCCTTGGAACGTGCCATGTGCACAGCATCTTTCGTGCTGGACAAACAGCGACTGTGTAACAAATAATTGCGACATGTCAGGCGCACAACCATTGCCTGCAATAGACCCTAACACAGGAATAATATACAATACAGTACAACAGTTAAGAACATTGGTAGGCCAGAGCTGGATCATACCATACCAAGGCATCTGTAAATAAGAATTCTATTTCACTTTTCCGCTTCTTGCCATCATATCTTCCCGCAGAACTTCGAAGAATACATCGAATATGGATTGTTCTGTTGTCACGATGTGATATTCTGCACCAAGGTCTTCGCATATCCTTTTTATCTGCGCGCAATGCTTTCCTAATTTGTCTTTATAGACCTTCTGCAGGTGCGGAGAGATGAATGTCTGCAAAAGTCCTTTAGTCTCTGCATCTTTCAACTTGAACTCGCCTTTGAATGCAAGATCATATTCTTTCTTGTCAAACAACTGTATTATCTTCAGTTCATTCTTTGAAAGCATCATCAATGCAGTCTCGATATTCTTCAGATCGTAAAGGAAATCTGATATGATTATTATCAATGAACGGCCGAACGTGCTTTTCTTTACAGCTTTCGCAGCCTTCAGTATATCGCCGATGCCTGAAACCTTCATCGCATTCAACTGCTGTATCATAGATGCGAGATGCTGTCTTCCTCTTTTCGGCCTGAAATTTTCCACTTCTTCTGCAAAAGTGCTGAACTGAAATTTTTCATTCTCTTTCATTGTAAGATATGCAAACCCCACTCCCAGCATACAGGCATAGTCCCACTTGTCCATGAACTTCATGCTCCCGCTCTTGTCAAGAAGTATATGGATAGTAAGACTTCGTTCTTCTTCAAACCGCCGGACATGCAGTTTATCAGTACGGCCGTAGACTTTCCAGTCAATCCATCTATAGTCATCGCCAGGGACATACAGACGATGGTCTTCATACACTAAACCCTGTCCTGATGCAAGACTCGCCCTGGTTCCAATGTAGTTAGAAGTTACACGTTTATGGATTACTAGGTTGAACCTGTCCAACTGATCCAAAAATTCAGCAGTTATCGCCATTCTTGTTCTTTATCCTTACTTGATCTGCTTCAATATTTCCTTGACAGCATCATCCGTCGATATGCCTTTCCTTTCTGCTTCAAAATTCAGTATGATCCTGTGCCTCAATATCGGCAGAGCCATGGCATTTATGTCTTCGTTCCTTACATGATTCCTTCCGTGTATCAATGCTCTTGCCTTTGATGCCATTATAATACCGATGCTCGCTCTTGGAGACGCGCCGTATTCTATCAAGGTCTTTCCTTTTCTTGTCGCAGCGACTATCTTGACTGCTCTCGACCTGATGTCCTTGCTCACTGGAATCTGTTTGACATACTGCTGTAATGCAATGATACTGTCCCTGTTCAATACTTTTCTCAATTTAGGGACTTTTGTGCCTTCTGCAAAACGCGCAACAATCTCTTCTTCTTCCTGTATGCTAGGATATGTTGTCTTTATCTTGAACAAGAACCTGTCAGACTGCGCTTCTGGCAGAGGATATGTTCCTTCCTGTTCAATAGGATTCTGCGTCGCAAGCACAAAGAACGGCTTATCCAATTGAAACGTCTCGTTACCCACAGTGACTTGCTTTTCCTGCATCGCTTCAAGAAGTGCAGACTGTGTCTTTGGTGTTGCCCTGTTGATCTCGTCTGCCAATACAATGTTCGCAAACACAGGCCCCTGCTGGAACTTGAAGACCCTTCTTCCGCCCTGTTCCTGAAGCACGTAAGTTCCTGTGATGTCTGACGGCATCAGGTCAGGCGTGCTCTGTATCCTGCTGAACTCCAGGTCCATCAATTCAGCGATTGTCCTGACTGCCAAAGTCTTTGCAAGACCTGGGTAGCCTTCAAGCAATGCGTTGCTGTCGCACAGCATGGCGATCACGATCTGTTCTATGACCTCGTCCTGGCCGACAATGACCTTTTCCACTTCTTTGAACAAAGCGTCAAATGTTCTTTTGAATTGTTCTAAACTAACCATAGTTTATCCCTCCGTTGCAATTTTTTTGTAATAATTTTTAACTATTTCCTGTTGATGTGTAGGAATGTACTCTTCTGCGACACCGGATGCTGTCGCGCCAATCTCGTCCGGATACAGTGTCTCGAACTCGATCTCTTCTGCCTCATTGACATCGCTGATGTCAAGCTCTGCATTGTCTGTGGCAATTTCTATCTCTAGATTCTCGTCCCCGAGGACCGCGATTGATTTTTCACCGAAGATGTCGTCAAATTCTCCAAGACCGCCTTCGTCATCCTCGCCTAAAATCTCTGAACCCCCTTTATTCCCCATCCCAGAAGCAAAGTCCTGGATCTTGTTTGAAAGGTCATCAAGCGTGAAATTGAAATCAAAGATCTGCACATTGAATGGCGCCATTATCACGACCACAAGGCAAAGTATGCATACCACAAGCAGGTCATTCCTTGCTTTCTTTGTGTCAAAGAAATTGCTGACTGCCACCCTCTTGACTTCTGCAAGCACTTCCTTGTGCAGATCAAAGACAAAAACATTCCCTTCATCATAATTGTCTTTTGCAGCCCTTAATTTCTCCTTCAAGCCAGGATACTTCTTCTCTATCTCCGAGAAAGGGCTTCTTTTCCTGTCCTTCCTCGTCCTCCTGACAAAATAAACAGCAGCAGGTATCAGTGCAAGATACCAAGGAAGATTGAACGGCGTGATGATGAGGAAACATATCAGCAATATGATTATAGTCCTGAGTAGCGTGAAGAAAAAATAAATAGTTCCGAATGTAAATTTTATTTCCTTGACTACTCTTCTGAATGACATCTTATCCTTCGCATATGTCTAGATCTTCCTCGCACTTGTCCAGATCATCCTCGCATTTTTCAAGATCATCGTCAAGCTCGCTCAACAACCTTTCTTTTGTTGTCAGGCTTGCCTGCAATGCTGCTTTTTCCTGTCTTAATGTGTTAAGTTCTGCTTGATTGCTGATTATCTCTTTCTTTGCCTGTGAAAGCTCGCTCTCAAGGCTGCCTTTCTGTCTCTCCAGTTCTTCTTTTGTTTCCTGTACTGTCGTGAACTGCGTGCTCAGTTCGCTCTCCCTCTCGCTCTTCAGCTCGAGTTCGCTTCTGATGTCTGAGAGACTCTGCAGTTTCTTGCCCAGGCTTTTGTTGATGTATTCTATGTCTTCCATAGCACCAGTATACTTATTGCTCAAATCCTTCAAAGTGAACTGGTAGTAGAACGTAGCTCCCAAAATTGTAATGGAAGCTATGATTATAAAGAACAGCAATACAAAATTCACGTTCTGTTTCATATAAGCCATTTTTCTTCCACCTTCATGTTTTTATTTGTTGATTGTTATATATTCTTTTCTATCTTTTAATCACTTCAGCTTCCTGTTCTCATTGAATCTTCTCACACATACATCTATCAGGAACAAAACAAGAGCTGCAAGTATGAATAGCCATCTGTAAAATACATTATCTGTCTTTATCCTTCTGCTGTTTACCTTGATCAATTCAACTATCTTTTCTACTTCATCTGGATTGAGCATCTGTCCGCCAGTGCTCTTCACTGCCTCTTCTAGCAAAGGATTTATCCCTACATCTGCATATTCTGAATTATAATTTACAGCGATCGTGGTGCCCAGTATATCTATGAATCCTGCATTTGTCGGATGGAAAACACCTGAATAAAGATCCTTGTCAATCTTTGATAATTCTATTTTAGGATCACTAGGCATGCTTTGCGACTTCACAGTTATCTCGATAGGTTTGTCAACATACGTGTCTTTAGCATCGACAAAATACACGCTCCTTCTTGCAAGATCTCCCACTGCCCAGTTTATCGAGCGCGAGATAAGCTGGCTGTTCTGCGGTCTCAACAATGGTCCTGCATACTTGCTTCCATCGTCAGTGGCGATTGTAACAACTTTTCCAAGACCGAATCTCCAGACTACAACAACAGGAGAACCGTCGATAGTGGAAACAAGATGCTGTGCTGCACTCTTAGGCACTACTTGATTATAACCTCCGATAGACGCATTGATGTCCAGATCCTTTGTTATGAAATGCGCATTGTCTACAGGAACTATAGGATAATACTGCATAGGTTTTCCTTCTTCAGTCTCTGGCGGTCTTCCGAACAGTATTCTTAATCTTTGCGATTGATCGGGTTCAAAGTAATTGCCGCGCCCTAGACGCGCGATCTCTTCAAGATTCCTTACATGAGTATCCTTTCCAATTCCTACAGTATATATTCTGATGCCAAAATCCGCAAGCTGTTCTGCAGTCCTGAATGTCTCCTGGAGATGCTTTGTCTTTCCGTCACTGATCACAACAATGTTCTTTGTCCCTTCTGCACCTATCAAAATTTCAGCAGCGCTCTTCAATGCAGTACTTATCACAGTACCGCCGCCGTCCTGCAGTGTAAGTATCTTGTTCGCGACTTCCTGATACTTGCTTTCAAGAGGACTCACGCCGGATAAAAGGAACGCATTGACATTGAATGCCAAAACACCTACATTATCTGTCGGTTTGAAATCCTTCAAAATACTAAGTGCCTGCGCTTTTTCCACATCAACCTTCTTTGCACCGCTCTGTGAGAATGCCTTTCCTGTGCTTCCGCTTATGTCGATGCACAAAACAGTATTGATATCGCCTTCCTTCCTTCCCCCTGTCCCAATATTCACAGGAAGCAGTGTCTCAAGAAGCGTATCTTCATAATCGCCGAAATTATAACTCGTCTCTCCGCCCAGCACTATCAGGCCGTTGCCGTCGATAACAAACTCGCTCAGAAGATCTACGTCTGAATTTATAAGTCCTGGCATGTCATTAAGTATGACAGCATGATACTTGTCAAGGCTGTCAGGCAGCATCTGTTTCTTCTCTACATTATATAGTTCATTCAATATCTTCAGCATAGGACTCTCTTTCACAGAGATGAACAGGATGTTCGGTTTGTCCAAGACTTCAATTGTCTTATAAAATATATTATTCTGCTTGAAATGATCATTGACATTGACGCTCGCAGTTATCTTATGGACGCCTTCTGTGAACTTGCTGGAGAAAGGTATGATCTCTTCTGTTGTCGTCTTCTCGACAACTCTCTTTCCATCCACATCAACAACAAGATGATACTGTAGGTTTGAAGGATTATCCACCTGAACAGTGAAACTGTTCTCAACATCACTAACGGTCTTTCTAGGACCAAGGACTTGTATAGAAACATCGTTCTTCACAGGCGACATCTTTATCGCATTCACAGTGCTGTTCAATGTGCTTGCATAATAGATTATGTCGTCAAGATTCCTTCCGTAATTATTGTTTCCGTCGCTCACCAAAAGGATGTTGTCATTTCCTTTTATATTCGCCAAGACGCCGTCTCCTATCGCGCTCGTCTCATCAGTCGCGACATACCTTATCTGGGTCGGGAAATACTTATCGATCCTATCTTTCAGTCTCGGCGCGACACTTGTATCGAAAATTTCAAAGCTCTTGCTTATGTCTGCCAGTACAGTCACTGTCTGGTCTCCAGGAGTCACGACTTGCTGCACTGCAAAAGGACCTGCTATCGCCACTAATAGACAAAGTATTGCCAATGCCCTGAGGATGCCAACAAATACTCGCCCCCTTGCCCGCTCTGATTTTGTTTTCTCATATTCTTCCTGAGTTTTCTTGTCCTTGAATCTAACAAACCTTATCGCAAGCATTAAGAATAAAAGCAATAAAAGAGGGATGAACAAGCCGATGATCCAAGGTTCTGTGAATGTCAATGCAAACGCCACTATAGATCACCCCTCCTCTTTATTATGAACAATTCCAAAAAGATAAGTATCAATGCTAGTATCGCAAGATAACTTACAATACTTTTGTCTGCTTTTCTTGTCGTTGTGCTGAAGTCTGTGAGCTTTCCTCCTTCTACCTGCGCGCCTGTCTTTCCTATATTGCTTTCCTTTTCATTTGCAAGGTTTGCCACGATCTTTCTCCCTTCGAGTATGTACGGGCCTACTTCGTCTAGAAGAAGATTGTTAGTTGTTACAGTTCCGCTAGGCGTCTGCACGCTCTGTCTCGAGCCAAGAGCAAGTATTGTTCCTGTCTTGTAATTATAATCATTCAGGTCTTCTGATCTTGCAAGATGATTCAATAGATTGTTCCAGAAGATAGGATAGCCAGGACTGTATTTGAAGTCTGTATCCTGGTCAAAGATACCATAATAGACAGTATTTCCTGCACCCAGTTCTTTTATCACAATGATAGGAGTTTCGTCTGCAGAAGCAAGGACCGCACTATTGGCTGCAGCTTCCACATCGAGATATTTGTTCACGCTTCCGAATTCAAGATCCCTTGTTATCTTATTCACTATCTCTGTGCTAACCTCTGCATCTTCCTCTTTTTCCCCTATCACAGTCACAGGAAGAAGTTTTGTGCTAGGCATGCCTTGCTGTGCAGCAAATATAACAGCATTGCCTTTTCTCACATAATTCTCAACAGATTGAAATGTTCCTGGCAATAATTTTGAATTATCTACATCTGTAAAAATCACCACATCATGGTTAGGCTCTGGAACTATTGGAGGATTCGCGATTGTAAGTTCTATCTGAGGCGAAGCTGTCAATGCACTTTGAAGAAATTTTGATTCACTGTTCGTGACAAGCAACACTCTTATCTTCACGTCCTCTGGCGTGCTTATGTAACCTATGTTGTCCATCATCATGTCGTCTGCATCCAGTATCTCTATCTTTGTCAATCCTGGAGGGGTTGCGATGGATATTGTCTCTACAGAACTAGGCTTTATCCTCAAAGTCTTTTCCAGGCTTCCTATCTTGACGTGCACATCCTTTTGTTCTTCATAATAATTCTTGAAATAAATCGTGGTCTTTGGTTTTGTGACTCTTACGTCAGTGATCGCAACATTATCACCAGCCTTGCCGACATTGATGAAATCCACAACAAGACCTTTTGTCTCTAACAGATTTTTCGCGACAACAGGATCAGGACCTTCTGTCGAGACAAAATCACTTATTATCACGACTCTCCCTTCATCAGCCATCTCTCCTGCAAGCGCGATTGCATCACCAAGATTTGTCGAGGTTCCTTTCGCCCTTAATGAATCTATGATCTCAAGCGCTTCCCCTCTCTTTCCTTCATCCAATGCAATCAATGGCGTATTTTCAGCAAGAATTATCGAGTTTGTATTGCTCAATGCGCCTTTTGCATTCTTTATCACATCATCAAATATTCCTTTTGCACTCATGCTCGCGCTTATGTCAAGAACCAATACAGTGTTCTTTGTGATGACTGTCTGGTCCACCTTAATCATAGGTTCTGCTACACTCACTGCAAGCAGGATAAGAACTATCAATTGGATAAGGAACAGGATGTCTTTCAAAAAATTCCGCAGGAAACTGCTCTTGTAGATGCTTCCTTTCTGCCTTACTAGAAAAGAAAGTGATGGAAAGATCATCTCTTTAGGCTTCGGCCTAATAAAATATAGAATGATAAAAGGCACTAATGCTAGAAGTGCGTACAATCCTACTATGTTTCCCCACGCCATGTGTATTTTCCCTGTCTTGTCTTTCCTTTGAAAAAGAGTACCGTCCTTTATAAATGTTTCGACGGCTGATTATGCAAAACATTTATATACAAATGTTTCTTGTTTATTTGCAGTATAATGAGGAAGGGAAAAAAGAAAGATAGGGGCAAACTAAAGATATTTCTAATCATAGCTTTAATCATAATTGTTTCCTTGAGCACTGCCTTCCTTGTGAAATTCGCAGTTACAGGCCTTTTGGCAGGCACGACCTATGCTGTGAAGACAGATATTGACGATCACATAGTGCAGGGCTGCGAGCAGAAGCTGGCAGACATGACCTGTTCAAGATGGACTTCTTGCGTGGACGGAAAAAGGTCAAGGACTTGCAGGGACGAATCAGGCTGTCTTGAATACTCCGGCCACTTCGTAGAAGAACAGACCTGTACAGTTGATGTAAAGACCGGAAGCATAAGTACAGGCCCTATAATCGCAGAATTCTGCAACAGCAATAATGAATGCGAAGATAAAGAGAACTACATCCTTTGTCCGAAAGACTGCAGTGCGAATGGCAAGGATAATCTGTGCAATGACAAGGAGAACGGTATCTGCGATCCTGACTGCGGACCGTATGACAAGGACTGCATCAAGTTTCCAAAGGCGACCAAGTTCACGCCAGAGTTGAGCACAAATTTCAGCCAATTCGACAGTTTCATCCTGAAGAACATGGAATTGGGGATAGAAGGCAAAGGCACTATCCTTTTCAAGGACGTTGTTGATGTCAGCGGTGCAGACCTTGACAGGCACGTGAACATAAATTACAATCTTGTCAATGTGAATGTGAAAGAATTGCCTGAATTAAATGCCAGCGCAAGGATCACATTGTTCAATATCGTCTTCAATGAAACAGCTATATTGTTTAATGGAAAATTGTGTGACGAATGCAATATAAAGAAGTTCAAGAACGGCACATTGATCTTTGATGTGAAACAGATGGGATCTTACAGGGCAGAGGACAAGAGGATTGCAGAAGAGCAGTTCGGCGCGCACGTTACAAAAGTTGGAGGATGGACCTTGTTCAATACCATAGTCATCATCCTCATCTCGATATTGATACTTGCAGGCGCAGTCTATGCTTACATGAACAATTACAACAAGAAACTAATGAAAAAGGTTGAGAAAAATAAATTGATGCCTAAGATAGGAAAAAAGCTCTTTAAGATAAAGAAGGAAGAAATACAGCCAAAAGAAATAGGATTGAGGCCAAAGCAACTGGTAGAGATCAAACCCTTCCCTAAAGTGAAAGAGCACAAGGAGAAGAAGCCTGCCATCCCTATCGTTGTTGTCAAGAAACACAAGCAGAAGGTGCAGAAAGTCAAGCCAAAGACAATCGTCGTGAAAAGACTAACCATAAAACCAAAGCGGAGCAGGTCAAAAGTCATGTTCCCTGTCAGCAAGCTTCCTAAATTAAAGATTCCAAAGGATCCATACAAGGAGGAAAGGCTTGCGAAACAGAGAGCTGCAAAGAAAAGGCTGCAGACGATTAAGAAGAATAAGAAAAAGAAGACAACAAAGGGAAAAACTACACGAAAGAAGACAACTAAGAAAAAAACAACAAAAAGAAAAGTTAAAAAGAAAAAAACAACTAGGAAAAAGAAATCAAGTAAAAAAAGAACAGTCAAGAAGAAACAGACAAAAAGAAAGACAACTAAGAAGAAAGCTAAAAAGAGAGCAGTAAAAAGAAAAATTGTAAAGAAAAAAACCAAGAAGAAAGCTGTAAAAAGAAAGCCCGCTAAGAAAGTAAAGAAAAAAGCAAAGAGAAAGTCAAAGACAGACCGCCTCATGAGTGAAGCAAAAAAGCTGTTGAAAAGCTGATTCTATATACAAAACAAAACATTTATATATGTTTAACACTAGATAATATGTAAAGGGGGTTGATCAAAGTTTTACAAATAAAATTCAGGAATAAAGAGGATCATGACGATTCAAGCCAGCACGTAGATGAAGAGTTTGCACACGTCAGGAAAAAAATCACTAGAATTAATGAACTCGATTTCTAATACAACAGCAACAACTGTAAAACATCTGGCAGTAATAGTAACTAGTATAAGAATTCTCCAGAAAAAAGATTAATAAAAAAAAATTTATTTCTTTGCTTTGTATCCTTTAGGAACTCTGGATATGTCACGGAAAGCGCTTGTTCCTTTCTGTTGGCTAAACTGAACCTTGTCACCAACTTTAAAATCAAGCTTCATTGGTACTTCAAGATAAATTAATTTTCCCCCTGATCTAACTCTCAGTCTTGCGACACCATCCTTGTGAATTCTCATTTCTTCTACTGTACCTGTAGGCATTATCAATCACCTCATATTTTGATTCTATACATAAATATTGTATAATATATAAACGTTTCTATATGGGGGCATAGTGTCTAGCGTAGTGATTATGTATAACAATCTAATAATAAAGACTCGGATATACAGTAGAATTAGCATAATGACGAAGCACACTATGCCCATTCTATATGGGAAATCCTTTTCTCTTTACTGCGATAATCGTAATTGTTAAGCGTAATCGATAAGTTTATATAGGAGCTCAACCTCCAAATAGATGGGGGTATTAATTTGAAAAGAATCAATCAGGGGAGCATAGGCTCTGATGGCCTTGCTAAAAGATTCGAAACAAGAGGGGGCCTGGAAAAAGAGGTTGAGACTGTTCCTGATCTATCAGGTATAGAGACTAATATCTATCTTGCGCCTTACAATCCATTGCATGAAGAGATTGTAGAAGACTCTATCAATAAAGTTGAAGCCGGTTCTTGCTATGTTTCTATCTTCTTTGAAACAAGATTCGATACGAGCGGATATGTTGAAGTGCCTAATGTAGAAAGAAAATCTGTAAGAACAGCTTTCTTGCGAGCCTTGGATGTGTTTTCAAGGATTGCTTTGAACAGAAATCTGGATCTGTCACAGACAGGATTGATAATACAGGTTCTTTACGAAGACAGAAGCGAAAGACCTGATCTAGAAAAATACTATGAACAATTGGCAAATCATGTAAAGGATGTTACTGTCTATTGCAAAACATTTTCTGAATACGAAAAAGAACTCAAGGAAGTTCAGTAGAAACAGGATACAAAGCTGTTTTTCTCTTTATATCTCGAAGAAGTTTTCCACCGTCTATGATTCTTGTTGTCTGTCTCTTTTCTTTTTGTTCCTTAACACCATAGATAGACAATAATTTAGAATAAACCAGCATCTCTTCCGGATCAAGTTCTGATAGTTTTTCTCTTACTGCATTTTCGAAATCAAACATTCCGTTTCTGATCCTGTCTGTTAGGAACTTCTCATGAAGTTCAGGATATCTTTTCAATGGCTTGTCTATCATAAAATTGAAAACAAATTTATCAATATAATCTGCCTGGAAGTTGGGAAGCGCAAGCAATGCTTTTCTGTATCCTGGATGATGCTCTCCTATGATGTAAGGCTTCCTGTCACCTGCATCAAGATAAAGAGCATGGATGTTTTTCTCAGCACCCAAGGATTTTATTTTTGTCTCCCAAAAACCGAATATCAGGCCGTCGTACTCATTTCGCCTCATCTTTTCAATAGCTTCCTTGTCATCAAAAGCAAAATCGAGATCACACCCAGGAATATTTCTTATGAAATCCTCTTTAGGCACGTCATTGCAATATACAAGGATTCTCGGTCTTAACGGCAGCCCGCGTTCTTCTGCTTCATGAAAGATAAGCTTTATAGTGCGTTCTCCAAGCATCTCATGTGCCCCTTTTGTGAGATCCAGCAATTCTTGGGCTTGCTGTATATTGCTATTGCCGAAAAATGGATAAGAATTCTTGAATTTCTCAATATTGGCAGCTGTAAGACTCGCGCACAAGCCAACCAGACCGCTGTGTTCCTCACCAGATGATTCTAATACTGTCATTTTCTCTGTGGTTTCTCTACAGATTCAGAACAAAAACAGGTATATAAATCTTGTAGAAAATCAGGCACAAATTTGGTTCAAAAACGGCCTTTTTACTACTCAATTTCAGTGAAAGGGTTCTGTAAAGAACAAAATATTTATATTCAGTTCAGAATCTTTTCAAGATGAGGGGTAACTTTGGGTAAAAACAATGATTTTGACATAGATGAGCATAGATTGAAGCTCAGGGCTCTTGTTGACATTGTCTCGTATGTGGGAAAGCATGTAAAGCTGAAGATGGAAGGCGGAAATTTCATTGGCAGATGCCCGCTGCATAAGGATGCAAGAGACATGGATGTTCCTTCTTTCACAATAAACCCAAACAGGCAGAGCTTCAAATGCACTTGGTGCGGAAAGGGAGGCGATATCACTAATTTTGTCATGAACCTTGAGGACAAGGAATTTCTTGATGCTTTGATAACATTGTCTGAATATGCAGGGGTTGAATTGCCAAGAAAAAGCCAGCTCGAAAAGATCAAGAAGAGATGGAAAAAGTCATATTCAGAAGAGATGAGAGAATTAGGCCTAGAAATACGGCTGGATGTCCATCTTAAAAAAGACATTCCTCACGAGATTTTGCAGAATGAATATTCTGCCGATTACCTGATCCTGCTGAACAATGCAATGACTGCTTTTTTCTTCAGGCTGGAGCTGTTATATGATGAATTGAAGCTCAATTACAATCAAAGAGTCAGTGAAGGAAGAAAGATGCAAATTCTCAAAGAACTGGCTCCGTACATCACAAGGACGCCAAGCGTCGCTACGCGTTCTTATCAAATGAAGAAATTAGAAGAATTGCTTAATGTCAAGACTTCAAAAGTTGAAAGCGCAGTTACAGATTTTAAAAAGCCCTGGTTCGATTTTCAGACGAGCGGTCTCGTAGGATTTGAAACTCATCCTACTGCGCCTTATGAAGTGAGAGTCATATCAATGATGCTGAAAAGGCCCCACACTATCGAATACTTCAGAAAGAATCTCGATGAAGAATGGTTCATGAATAAAGCTTGCCTCGCCTTTTTCAAATTCTTGTGCGACAAGACATTGAGTGAAAAGTTCGACTATACTTATCAATCACCAGGAGACGAAGCACCTTTGCTGGAAAGGGCTTTCAAGCAGAATATTCCAAAAGAGGTTGCGCAGTATGCTGTCAAGGAAGGAATAGAGACCAGAGAGTATGAATTGAACCTGCTTTACAATTATATCAAAAAATTAGGAATCCAGTTCAGGAGCAATGAGCTCAGATTGCTCTTGCAAGAATCACATCTCGAACACAAGCTAACTGAATTTGAAGAGGAAAATTTTTCAGACGGAAAAATAATATCATCTTGGGGGGTTTCGTCTGGCGACCCCCTCAGCAGTTTTTTAGACACTTCAATTCCAGAATCAGAGATTTACAATGCTTACTTTGCATTGTTCAAGGAATACATGGATGTCCAGACTATGTTCACTGACAAATTAAGGGCTGATTATGAAAAACTTGAAAGAAGAAGATGGGCAAGAGAGCAGAGAACACTGGAAAAAGAAAAAAATTCAAGACAAGCATCTTTATTTGATAAACCGCCTAAGAAAAAGAAAGAAGAAAAACATAAAGAGACTAACGGTCTTCTTTTTTGATGCTTTTTCTTTCTTTCCATCTGCTTTTTTTCTTGAACTCTTTTATTCTCGGTATGAATTCTGGATCCTGAAGTATCCTTAGATACACTGCTATCAAAGAAAAGACATCTATGTCATTGTGCCGTATTGCTTTCACAAGCTTGTCGGGTTTCCCTCCCATCCAATAGTCTTCATACGCTGCAGGAACTTCTGCGCTAGGGAGATCGTCCTCTCTTTCCAGACCAAACAAGATTCTTTCCACATCACCAAGTTTGGAAGTCTTCTGGCTCTCGCCAAGCTTATTCTTGATGAAAGGATGGATGAACTGGTAAAGATCAAGATGTTTGTCATCAGGCCAATCCCATCTTATACGATACTTTCTGTTTCTCGCAATTATTCTTCGATTGTCAAAAGCAGCGCCGTTGTATGATACCATGTATCTGTATCTGCTCGCGATTTCATTGAACTTCATTATCATTGCCTGTTCTTCCCATGGATTCCTTGCAAGCAAAAGATCGACAACGACTTCTCCCTTCTTAAAGTAAGACATACCTATCAAAAATATAGCATCCCTGTAAGAAAGACCTAAAGTTTCAGTGTCCATGAAAAGCGTCTCTTCTGGCTTGAAATAGACCCACTTCAGAAGTTCAGGAGGAAGATTATCTATATTGTGCAATTTTCCCTGTTTCCATCTATGAAGATTGCGTTCGACATATTTCACAACAGGATCTGAAGGCATTTCATTCTGTCTTTTCAGCATCCTGTAGCATTCTATATTTTCTTCCCCATTGCTAACATAGATTACTCTGCCCTTAAGCTTGTCTTCTATTCTGTCCTCCATAATTTTGTGAGAAAAAAATTCAATATAAAAACATTGCTCTATTGTTTAAAAAGGAATCTCTTCGAGATCGAATGCAGGTCTGGTCTTGTCAGCCATCACTTCAAGCGTCTTTATCAACTGCTCAAGATTATGTAGCATGAACTTTCTGTCGGCAGTATGAGTACCGCGCATCATTATGTGTGGATTGTGCACAACCTCTTTTGCCTGCTGCAAAATAGGCCGAAGACTATCCAAGCGCGGCACAGCTTCTGCAACTGCCTCGTGAAAGGGCGATTGTCCTAGATGTTCGAACAATATGCCTAGATAACATAATACTCTCTCTGACGAAAGCACTCTATAACCATCATCAACCAATTCTTTCCTTACATTCTCAACGATCCCATCCCTCATCATCAAAGCTGCGATCCTTCCATGCATAGGAATTCCTTCTTCCAGTTCAGGATCCCACCATTGATATTCTCCTGCAGAGAATTTGCCTATAAGACTGCGCGCAGTCTTTTCGTGGAAACCGGATTTTACTTCAACTGCGAAATTTCTAATCTTATTACCTCTCTGTGAGGTTGTTCTTAGATCTGGAACTACCCTGTTCCGAGGATCTAGTTCATCTCCGTCACATAAATAAGCTGACATAGGATTCTTGCTGGTGCTCTCTTCATCTTCACTGTTTTCTGGATCTTCTTTCCTGAATGCCTCATCAAACAATACAGTTTCAAGATCAAGGTCAGGCTCTACCCTGATCAAAGGAACATTGAATATCTTTGCAAAACCGTTCCTGTATATGCTGCCGTTGCGCTCTGGATCTATTGCCAATGCGCCTAGTGCTGCCAGCTTGACCAGCAGTTCTGCTATCCTGCCCACTTCTTTGATGCCTTCATTATCCTTGACAAATTCTGAACCATGGAATCTTGTTCGCGCCTCAATGGTTTCATTAAAGCTTACTCCAAGATTTTACGCAACTACTGCAATTCTGCGCGCAAGTTTCTTGTGATGAGGATTGTCAGAATAACGCAAAGTTTCAAGCGCAATATCATCTCCTGCAAAGAAAAGCTCTGAGATGTCCTGGTCAATGAACTGATCATCCTCTGACACAGGGCCTACAAGATTTGCAAGACCTGGTATGTAATCATTAAGCCTCTTGTCAAAAGTTATTGGTGTTTTTTTTCCCTTTCTTGAATTTGCTCTCGTCCTTATAGTGCCATAAATCCTTGGAAACTTCTTCTTGAAATCGCTTTTGAAAGGCAATCTGCATTCGCCTCGTTTGAAAGCTTCAATATTCTCTCTCGGCCAGAATGTCTCTATTGCAGTCCTTATCTCTTCTTCAGAAGCAGGCATCCTGAACTTTCTGCCGAAACCAATCGCCTTCAATCCCAAAGATTCTGTTTGCCTGCCATACTCTTCGTTTCCTCTCCGGACTATGTAAGGTATAAGGCCTGAAAAATAAGAATCATCCTTTAGTAATCTTCCAATTCTTTTTCTTAATTCTTGCGTCGCAATCCTTTCATCTGAAGAATAACCAGCTTTTTGCAAAGCTTCTCTTGCACCTTCGTCTGTCCATTGCAGCATCTTTGGCACTGGACGATTAAGACCGAAATATTCAAGCGCAGACGTCAGGCTCGAGTTTCCATTTAATGCGTAAGCTTTTGCTCTCAACTGATTAATCACAGAAAAAGGTTTCTTTTTTCTGAAACGCGCCCTGTATTTAGCATCTCTTCTTTCAAGTTCGCGTATTGAAATCTCCTCACCCGATCCTAAACCTAGCTGATTATACAATCTCTGCCTTATGGCTTCATCAGAATACAGTGTCCTATTATGAGTACTGCCTTTGCTTACACAAGTAATTCTTTCACTATCTTTGCTAATAATTCATCACCCTTTTCACGACTTTTTTCTCTCTCTTTCCATTTTAGTAAGTGAAAATCCTTTATATACCTTTCCGTATATTTTCCGCGGATTTAAGAAGAAATAGTTACTACTACCTCAACCTAACACTCTCAAGATTCCTTGGCGCGCTCGTCTCAATTCTGTACTTTTTATGCAAACTACTTGCCAGGTCAAGGCATCTCCTTGATTCGCCGTGGACGAGGATGACTTTCCTGGGCTTTGGCTCGCAGGCACCTACAAACTCTATCAGTTCGTTCCTTCCTGCATGTCCTGTGAAACCGTCAAGCTTGTGGATGTCCATCTTTACCTTGATGAGTTCTCTCTTGTTCTGTCCTATTTCAAAACCTATCTCTTTTTCACCCAATGCAAGTCTCTGAGCTAGAGTTCCCGGCCCAAGATAACATGTGAATACCAAAGAATTATTCTTGTTCTCTGACAATGCCTTGAAATACTGGACACTAGGTCCGCCGACCATCATACCAGAAGTTGCTAGAATGATGCACGGTCCTTTTTCCTCGCATATCTGGTTCCGTTCTTTCTGGCTTCCTACCCTGCTGAAGAAATCTGCAAGGAACGGATTGCTGTCTTTGTGGAATATCTGTTTTCTAACCTTGCTGTTCAAGAATTCTGGATATGCAGTATGTATTGCAGTGATGTCCCATACCATTCCGTCGATGTATACTGGTACTTTTTCCAGTTCACCTTCCTTGACCAATCTCTCGATTATCAAAAGAACTTCCTGCGCCCTTCCGCTACCAAGCACCGGCATCAAAACCTTTCCGCCCCTCTTGATAGTTGTCTTGATTATTTCTGCTAGTTCGTTCTCGCATTCTTTCCTAGTCGGCAGTATATTTTCCTTTCCGCCATAAGTGGATTCCATCATCAAGGTTTCCAATCTTGGGAATTTTGTCACTGCCCCCTCTAATAAGTTTGATTTTTCATACTTGAAATCGCCTGTGAATAGCATATTATGCAGACCATTGCCGATGTGCAGATGAACCATTGCACTGCCAAGGATGTGCCCTGCATTGTATAATGTAATCCTGACGTCAGGAGTTATGTCAGTTACCTCGTCGAACTCAAGACAGATAGTATGCTTTACCATCTCCTTGATGTCGTCTGAACTGAACAATGGTTCTTTTCCATCAGATCTCATGATTTTTATCATATCCAGTTGCAGAAGAGACATTACATCCCTCGTAGGTTCTGTGCAATATATAGGTCCCTTGTAACCGTACTTGAAAAGCAACGGGATGAGTCCGCTGTGGTCGACGTGCGAATGCGAGATTATGACTGCGTCTAAGTCTGCAACATTCAATTCAGGAAGCTCGAAATGAGGATATGCAGAATCATCAGCTGCAGACACATCAACACCGCAGT
>Ga0180438_10004420_pt1 | contig 20245 bp, 14 predicted proteins | sample SS_ome_12_FD_132455 | JGI IMG/M metagenome (GOLD analysis project Ga0180438, IMG submission 132455) | Hypersaline lake sediment archaeal communities from the Salton Sea, California, USA - SS_3_D_2 metaG | ecosystem: Environmental > Aquatic > Non-marine Saline and Alkaline > Hypersaline >... | reverse complement strand
GCTCGTGTGTCCCCGATCCGGCCGGAACGGGTTGGGGTACGCGTACGCCGACTCGCCCGCCGGGGGCTGGGGCGCCCCGAACCTCCAGCGGCTGACGCCCCCGCCCCAGGTCCCGACCCACAGCGTGTGCCTCGACGCGTCGTAGGCCAGGGACATGAGGTTGTTGGTCGCGATCCCACCGTCCACCGTCTCGTGAAGCGTCCACGTGCTGTCCCGCCACTCTCCGAGCCCCCGACTCGTGGCGAACCATACCCCCCCGCCCGGATCCACGGCGACGGCGCGTACATCGCCGGTCGAACTGCCGCCGCAGGACTCGTCCACCGGAACCCAGGAGTCGCCGTCGGTCCAGGCCTTCCCGCCCTTGACGCCGAGCCAGACGCCGCCCTCGGGCGTGCAGGCCAACCCGTGAACCGGGTATTGGGTCCCATCGCCCCAGAAGGTGGGCGCGTACCACTCCACCTCAACACCGGTCGTGTCCGCCGGCGTCCCCCGGCGGTCCAGCACCGTCAGCGAGGGAGGATCCTCCCCCTCGCCCGTGACTCCGTAGCCGCCCCCCCAGACCCGGCCTAGCGAGTCCACCGCGAGCGACCGGTAGTAGATGGTCGGCAGTCCCTCGTTGGGACCGAAGTGGGTGACCACGAGGTCGGTGTCGACGACCGCAATCCCCTGGCCATACTCGGCGAACCAGACCTCGCCGTCCCGCCCGCGGACCAGGGCCGAGATCCTGTTGGAAAAGAGATCGCCGGTGGCGACCGAGAGCGTATCCCAGACTCCGGAGTCCGGCGCGTACCGGAACAACCCCAGACCCCACGTCCCCGCCCAGATGTACCCGCGCGCGTCGGCCGCGACGCGGTAGACGTTCTCCGTCGGCAGGGGTGAATTCGCCTGCCGGAACGCCTCCCAGACTTCGTCGCTCGCGTGCAGGAGGCCCTTGCGTTGTTCGAGCGAGAGCGGGAAGAGGTTGTCGTCCGAACCCGTACCGCACCAGATGTCCCCGCGGGGATCCACGTCGATGTCGCTGATGTAGTTGGTGGCCGGACTCGACGGGCTTCGCCCCCCCCAGACGCCGGACGTCCAGAGGGCGACGCCCTCGCCCCGGATTCCGGCCCACAGGCCCAGCGACTCCCGGTAGGCCAGGGCGGTCACCCAGAACCCGACGAGACCCGAGGTCTCCATGACCCACGTCTGGCCGCCTTCGTCGTACCACGCCGGGCCTTCCTCCGAGCCGGCCCACAGGACGTCGCCGGCCAGGAGCAGATCGCTCACGTCGGGGTCCGCGAGCCCGGCCGTGGCGAGCGTCCAGGCGGTCCCCTCCCAACGGTAGACCCGGCCCAGGGTGGCACTCCGGGTGGACGCCCAGAGGACGCCGTTGCGATCGAAGGCCAGAGCCCGAACCGACTCGCCGAGAAGATGGTACTCCCAACCGAGGTCGGTCCGCAGGCTGAGGCCGCCCTCGGTGCCGAACCAGATCCGGTCCTCCCCCTCGACGAGGATGGAGAGCACGGCCCCGGGGAGAAGCCCGCCGGCGGGCGAGACGGTGGTCAGCTTCCTCCGCCCCACGAAGTGGTACGCCGAGTCGGCGGTTCCGATCCACATGCCCTCCCGCGCGGCGGTCAGGCACGTGATGCGGCCCGTCACTCCTCCGACGAAGCTGTTGAGAGTGAACCAGCTGCCCGAGCTGTCCACGCGCACGCCGTTGGCCGAGGTGCCGAACCAGACCGACCCGGTGGAATCGACCCCCACGGCCGTCAGGTTGTTGTACCCCAGGCGGTCCACGCTCGTCAGCGACGCGTAGGTCGAGTCGCCGGGCCAGAAGATCCCCGCCCCACCCTCCGAGCTCCAGTAGACCGCGTCCGCCCCCACCGCCAACCCCGTGACGTCGTTCGATCCGAGGAAGATGGTCGTCTGCGCGGACAGAGCACCGGGCGTCACGCATACGGCCAGCCAGAGGATGAACCTTCGCACGGCTTCAGTCCCCTCCCTTCCGAATACCGTCGCCTGCGGCCCGGCGTGAACGTCCGCGAGGTCTGCTGAGGGATTCAAGCAGGATCCGCAGGTCCAGACCCAGGGACCAGTTCTGCAGGTAGAAAAAGTCGAGGAGGTCCTTCTCCTCCTCGAGCAGGGTGAGTCCGGTCCCCGCCCACAGACCCGTCAGGCCCGGGCGAGCCCCATTCTGCCCCTCCCGACCCAAGACGGCTCCCGACGTGGCCCTCGGCCCCACGAAGCTCGTGCGCCCGACCAGGACGTGCGACAGATCCGACAGCGCCTTGCGGACCCGGCCGTCGCATCGCCCCGCGGCGCTCCCGGTCCCCATCACGAGTCGCGCCAGGCCCACCGGCCCGGCCGCAAGCCCGAGCATCCCCAGGCCCAGCACCGCGCCCAGGACATCCAGGCCACGCTTCACGGCGGCGTTCACACCGAAGAGCGGCCGCTTCTCGAAGACGGCCACGGGGACCCCGAGGAACTCCTCCACCCGTCCCGTACGGGTCAGGACCTCCGTAAGACCCGTCATGACCCTTACATCGACGCCATACGTGCCGCTCTTGAGCAAGAATTCCCCAACATCCTCACACGAAACCCCAGGATCTGCAAAGATCACTTCGTGGATGTTCATCCTGCCCACCAGCTCGGGCAGGTCGCCGGGCCGACCGAGCACGGGCACCCCAAGCCCCGCCGTCTTCTCGTCCGCCAGGACGCCCACCAGCTCACAGCCGAGGCGCGGGTCCTCCAGGACGCGCCGCTGAATCTCTTCGGCCCTGGGTCCGCTGCCCACCACGAGCACGCGCCTTAAGTCGAACTGGAACCCCCGGAGTTCCACATGGAGACGCATGAGGAGGACGCGCCCGAGCGAAGCCAGCACGACGACGCTGGGCCAGAAGAAGGCCACCAGGGATCTGGAGTAGAACTGCGTCTGGGACAAGAACGTGCCCGCCATCAGGATGAGGAAGCTGACCGAGGCCGCCTTGGTCACCGCGAGGGACTCCTCGACCCAGCTGTGGGCCCGGGACCGGTAGAGGCCGAAGGTCGCAAACGCCAGAAGCGTGGTCACGTTGACGAACAGGATCAGGTCCAGGTAGAGGCCCACGCCGAACAGCGGCTTGACCAGGATGGGCCGCAGCAGGAAGCGCGCCAGGTACGCAACGAAGAACGCCAGGTTCACCGAGACGATGTCCGAGAGCAGGAATGCGATCATCCGGACCAGCCTCCGGTGCCTCTTGATGGCCTGGGATACCCCACCCCACTTCTCGTAGAACCGAAACACGCTGTTCAGGTGCCACAGCAGGGGACGGTTGATCACACGCCGCGCGGACTGGCGCCGATGATGGTGGACCATCACGGCCTCGGGTACGTAGACGACCCCCCAACCTCGCTGCTTCATCCGGTAGCAGAGGTCGACGTCCTCGAAGTACAGGAAGAAGCGTTCGTCCATCAGGCCCACGTCCTCGGCCGCCGCGCGCCGGATCATCAGGCATGCTCCGATCAGCCAGTCGACCTCGCAAGCCTCACCGTGGTCCCAGTCGAGCATCAGGTGCTCCCGGATCGCCCGAGAGTTGGGGAACAGCCGCCCGAGGAAGGTCCGTCTGAGGAGCAGGATCCTGGGCGTGTAGAAGGTCCTCGCCGAATACTGGAGCGTCCCGTCAGGGTTGAGGAGCTTCCCCCCCGCCACCCCCACCCTGGGACGGGCGTCCATGAACCGGACGAGGGCCTCGACGGATCCCTCCGTGACGAGGATGTCCGGGTTGATCACGAGGACGTAGGGCGCCGAGGTCCGACGGGCGCCGAGGTTGACGGCCCTGGAGTAGCCGACGTTGTCCTTGTTCTCGATGAGCTGGACCTCGGGAAACTCACTGCGCACCATCTCCCCGCTCCCGTCGGTCGAGGCGTTGTCCAGGACGCAGACCTCGAACGCCCCCGACGGCGGGTGCTCGTAGATGGAACGCAGACAGGCCCGCAACAGGTCCCGGGTCTGGTGGCTCACAATCACGAGCGATACGGCCGGGCCCGGCTCGTGTCCCGTATCCCCCCGTATGTCCATCGGCTCCCCTACGCGTCCCCCGGCGCCGCGGGTCGTCGCCCGCGCCGGGAGAACACGTTCTCAAACCTCAGCCGCCAGACCATCCAGACCGCCTCTCGGATGATCTTCTTCGACATCTTCGAGCTGCCCGCGTGCCGGTCCACGAACACGATCGGGATCTCACAGATCCGGAAGCCGGCCCTCCAGGACTTGACATTGATCTCGATCTGGAAGGCGTACCCGTCTGAGTGGATATCGGCGAAGTTGATCGCCTCCAACACCCTCCGCCGGAAGCACTTGAACCCCCCCGTGAGGTCCCGGACGGGCACCCCCGTGATCAGACGGCTGTACAGGTTCGCCCCGTAGCTCAACAGTAGGCGCGACAGGGGCCAGTTAACGACGTTCACGCCCGCCAGGTACCTGGACCCCAGGACCACGTCGCACTCCTTGATCTTGTCGAGGAAGTCCGGGATGTACTTGGGATCGTGCGAGAAGTCGGCGTCCATCTCGAAGATGAGATCCGCGCCCTGATCCAGGGCCACCTTGAATCCCTCGACGTACGCGGATCCGAGCCCGAGCTTGGCGGGCCGGTGGAGAACGTGCACCCGAGGGTTGGCCGCCCGGATCTCGTCCACCAGATCGCCCGTCCCATCCGGCGAGTTGTCGTCGACCACGAGGACCTCGATCTCGCGCGCGATCTCGAGGACCGCGGGGATGAGTCGGGAGACGTTGTCACGCTCGTTGTAGGTGGGGATGACCACGACCGTCTTCACTGTCCGCCCCCTCCTGTTCTCCGGAACCGGCGCACCGCGTGCGCCACCAGCCACCCGAGGATCAGGGCCGCCGACGCCCCGCTCACCACTCCACCGGCGATCAGGGGGTCCGACCGGTAGCGCAGGACCACCTCGCGCGTTCCGGCCGGCACGGGAACCGCCCGGAACGCATAGTCACACCTCCACACTTCCGCAGGCGCGCCGTCGACTTCGGCCCGCCAGTAGGGGAAGTAGTTGTCGCCGATGAACAGAAGACCCGGCGCGTCGGTCTCCGTACGGATCCGGATTCGGTTCGGCCCGTACGCCTCGACCGTCGCCGGCGTGGGTGCCCGGGTGCTGTCCGGCGCCAGGCCTCGGGGCCTCGTGTCCAGAATCACGCGCCTGCGGTAGTCGAAGTCCGGCTCCATGAGCCGCTCGAGAGCCCTGCCCTCGTCCTCGATGACCTCGAAATCGTAGACCACGAAGGCTCGGGGCAGAGCGTTCCGGTTCCGGTAGAGACGCATCTTGTCCCGTACCTCGAGCTCCTCGAAGCCCGGAGCGGAGATCGGTGCGCCGGTGATGACGTACTTGGTGTTGTACAGGTCGAGGATCCTCGGGTGCGTGAGCCTGCCCTCGCCCGTGATCTCGTCAAAGATGCGAAGCCGGTTGTCGTGAAAACCGTTGAGCGTCTGGAATCCGAAGATGGGGAGGTAGTTGCGATCGTAGATCTGGCTCCCCGTAAGGGGTAACACCCGGAACAGGCTCCGGTCCCCCGCCATCCTCTCGGTGATGCCGTCCCGCCTCACGAAATCCCCGACCCGGATGTTCAGGATGAAATCCCGGTCCACCGGCCAGGAGCCCAGGACCACCAGGACACCCAACCCCCCCACGGCCCAACCGGGACGAACTCGGCGATCCCCCAGGAGCCACGCGCACAGGGCAACTCCCGCCACGAGCGCCAGTGCGACCGCGTACCCCCTGAGGAAGTGGGGGTAGTTCATCTCCACGGCCGCCCGGCGCGCGCCCATCTCGGGAAGGACGACGCGCTCCCAGAATCCCACGATCCCGTGCCGACCCACCGCGAGTGCGATGAGGACGACCCCGCCCCCGGCGACCACCCACAGGATCTTCCCGGCCACCCGTCGGACTTCTTTGGAACCCGCCATGGCCTCCAGCCGCCCCGCGCCCACCCCCGCCATCGAGGCCATCGAGAAGAGGAACAACATCATGATCGTGCTGGGTGCGCGGAAGAACTTGACACCCGGGATCCCGTAGAAGAACAGCTTGTAGACCGGCGTGTGGGCCCCCACCGAGTAGAACAGGGCGAAGACCGCCACAAGCAGGTAGAAGGCCAGACCCCGAGCCCGCCAGATCGAGACCGCGAAGCCCGACAGCGCCAGCGCGATGAGCACCCCCTGGAGCGCGCCGCCCGTCACCAGGGAGAGAAAGAAGGCCACGAGCGAACCGAAGTACACGGCCGCCACCCGACGGGTCCACAGGAGGCAGAGCGCCAGGTTACCCAGTACGATCAGAACCAGGCCGGGGGCTTCGCAGTTGAGCTTGAAGGGGTTCCTGCCCCAGTAGTCCCCCAGGTAGTGCACGAACTGCGGGATCGCCAGGGACACGATCTCCTCCGGGTGGAGCGACCAGGAGGTCGCAAACTCGTAGCTCACCCCCCCCGCACGCGGCGAGAACGCCCTGGTGTAGATGTAGGACGGCAGCAGCTGCACCAACCCCAGCGCCAGCCCGAGAGCCACGCCGAAGACGAACAGCCCCACGGGCCGTCCGTAGGCTCCCGGCCCGCGTTGCCGCTCCCTCCGGCCAGCGAGGTCGAACACGAGGTAGAGGCCCAGCGCCCAGAGGACGTACGACGCCATCTGGACGTGAGACGTCAGGAGAAGAAGGCCGATGGACCCGCCCATCATGGCGAAGTAGAACGCGCGCAGACTCCGCAGCCCTTTCTCCAGGCAACAGAACGCGAGCGGAAGGAGCGACGTCACGTACAGCTTTCCGTCGTGACCCGCGTAGATGAGCGACACCAGGTAGGGGGCGAACATGTAGCCCAGCCCTCCCACGGCCGCCGCCGTCCGGCCGATCTTGCGGGCCCGGAGAAACGCGTACATGCACACGCCCGCCAGGAAGACGTGCAGGACCAGCTTCATCCCGATGAAGCGATGGGCGGGCATCACGAGATTCAGGAGCGTCGCCGGGTAGAGCACGTCCCCGTGCAGCGCGTCGATGAAGGGAAGACCCCCCACGATGTAGGGGTTCCACAGGGGAAGCACGCCTTCGTTGACCAGGTACTCCGAGAGGACCTTGCGGGCCATGTAGCCGGTCGGGACGGTATCGGTCCCGAAGAGCATCCGGTCCGAGAACAGGAAACCCGCGAACAGGATGACGGTCAGCACGCCGAGCACGGCCAACACGATCCCGTCCTGCATCCGTCCGTCGGCCCACCCCGTTCGACCCACTGCCTCCCGCTTCTTCATGGTCGACCCACCTTAGGTCCCCTTACGCCCCCGCAGGGGGGGCGTACCGCGCGAGAATCGCACGGACGATCCGCTCGGACGCGTGTCCGTCCCCGTAGGGGTTGCTCCGCTTCACCATCGACCCGTAGGCCTTCTCGGACCGCAGCAGGCGGAGCGCCTCGGCCCGAATCCTCCTCTCCGCCGTCCCCACCAGCCGCGCCGTCCCGGCCTCGACGGCCTCGGGCCGCTCGGTCACCTCCCGGATGACCAGGACCGGCTTGCCCAACGACGGCGCCTCCTCCTGGATGCCCCCCGAGTCGGTGATAATCAACACGCTCATCTTCATCAGGTAGACGAAGCCCTCGTAGTCCTGCGGCCGGATCAGATGGACCCGATCGACGCCCTCGAGCTCGGCACGGACCGTCTCTTGCACCACGGGGTTGAGGTGGACGGGGAACACGATCTCCACACCGGGCTCCTCGGCCGCGATGGCTCGGAGCGCGCGGCAGATCCCCCTCAACTTGGCCCCCCAGGACTCGCGCCGGTGCGCGGTCACCAACACCACTCTCCGGCCCCGTCCAACCTGGGGAAGTCCCACCACACTCTTCCGCCTCGCCCTCCTCGCCATCTGGAGCAGCGCGTCGATGACCGTGTTTCCCGTGAGAACGATGTCCCGCGCCGCGACGCCCTCCCTCCTCAGCGCGTCGCGAGCGGCCCGAGTGGGCGCGAAATGCAGATCCGCCAGGCTTCCCGTGAGCCTACGGTTCATCTCCTCCGGGTACGGGTTGAGCTTGGAACCCGTCCTGAGGCCCGCCTCCACGTGGCCCACCGGGACCCGCGTGTAGTAGGCGGCCAGCGCGCCCGCAAACGTGCTCGTCGTGTCGCCCTGGACGAGGACGATGGCCGGCTTCTCACCCTGGATCACGCGCTCGAGTCCCTCGAGCACCCGGGCCGTCGTCTGGAACAGCGTCTGCCGAGGACTCATGATGTCCAGGTCGTAGTCCGGATCGATCGCGAAGACGGCCAGCATCTGGTCCACCATCTCCCGGTGCTGCGCCGTCACGACCACGACCGGGCGCGTGCCCCGCGTTCGCCCAAGAGCCTTGATGACCGGCGCCAGCTTGATGGCCTCCGGACGGGTTCCGACCACCGTCATCACCTTCATCGGCTCACGACGCGCGCCCACGGGCCTTCTCCTCCATGACCTCCCGGTAGACCTCCTCGTGGATCTCGGCCATCCGCTGTACGCTCCAGTCCGCCACAACCCGCCGGCGGCCCCGCCGCCCCATCTCGGCGCGCTCCTCGTTCCGGAGCAGGGCCACCACCGTGCGCGCCAGGTCCGCCGGGTTCCCGCGTTCGAACAGAACCCCGGTGTCTTCGGTGATGATCTCGGGCAGCCCGCCCGTCCGGGACGCGGCCACGGGCACCTCGCAGGCCATGGCTTCCAGCGCCGAGATCGAGGTCGCCTCGATCAGCGAGGGAATCACGACCACGTCGGCCGAGGCCAGGAACCCCGGAATCCGGGCGTTCGGGATGGTCCCCAGGAACACGGTCCTCTCCGAGACTCCCAGGTCACCCGCCAGCGCCTCCAGATCCCGCCTGAGGGGCCCATCGCCGATCAGGAACAGCCGGACGTTCTCCTCGGCGAGGATCATGGGCATGGCTCGAATCAGGAACTCCACACCGTTCTTCTCGACCAGCCGACGCGTGGCGACGAGGAGTTTCTCCCCCCCCCGCCTCGGGAGAACCGGATCTCGGGGGGCGAACAGGTTCGTGTCGATCCCGTTCACGATCGGACGCACGTTGACCCCCCGGTGCGCCCGCCGACAGCCCTCTGCCAGCTCCTCGGAGGTAGTCAGCACGCGGTCCGCCCCCCGCAGCAGGAACCCCAGTCCCTGCCGCCAACCGGGCTTGCGCACGAGGCGCAGGAAGTGGGAGCTGTGGATCGTCACGACGAGCGGCTTGTCGTGAAGCCGCGCGGCGATCCGCGGCCCGATCACGCTCTGGAAAGTATGCGCGTGCAGGACATCGGCCGTACGGCTCCGCTCCAGGAACAGCGGCAGCGAGGTCAGCGCGAGCGTCGTCCAGCCCAGCAGGTTCCGTCCCAGCGTCCGCTGCCTTACGACGTCGATCCCCTCGATCGTCTCCCTCAGGGGACTGTCGGCCTCGGTCTTGCCCGTGATGACCTCCACCCGGTGCCCGCGCCGGACCAGCTCTCTGGAGAGGTAGAAGACGTGGTTCTCGATCCCGCCCGCCCGGGGGGGAAAGTAGATCGACTGAACCAGAATCCTCATCGCCCTACCCCGGCTTGAGCGCGACCGTGACCAGAGACAGACCGAAGGGCGGGCGCACACGCTCCTCCACCCACCGGAGCAGGGGAACCACCCGGTCGTAGAGCCCGATCTGCCCCTCGGGCAGGATCTTCGACCCGATCACACGGGAATTGAACCACCAGCCCAGCGCGCCTACCAGATGCATGAAGAATATCTTCTCGATGACGAACCCGGCCCCCTCGACCTTCTCGACCAGTTCCCGCCGCTCGTACCGACGGTAGTGCTCCACGTGTAGGTCGAGAGAACCGTAGAGCGCCTTCAACGCGGGAACCAGAAGAAGCAGCCGCCCCCCGGGTCTGAGGATCCGGAGGATCTTCTCGAGCGCACGGACGTCGTCCCGGATGTGCTCGAGCACGTTGAGACAGATCGCCGTGTCGAACCCGTAGGCCTCCAGCCGGTCCACCGGGTCTCGCTCGATGTCCAGGCTCAGGGCTTCGAAGCGCCCGTCCCCCCGTCCGAACTTCCCGCGCACGATGTCCACGTACTCCGGGTTCACGTCGATACTGACCAGAAGATCCCGGCCCGCAAACGCCCCGGTGAGATTCCCGATCCCACAGCCGATCTCGAGGACCCGGCGTCCCACGTGCGGGCGGATGACGTCCACGATCCACGCGTTCAGCGCGTCGAGCGTCGAAATTCGGGCCAGCGTCTCTTTTGGAATATCCCTCGGGTCCATGATGCCTAGTCGACGAAGCGGTACTTGACCAGGGTCCACAGCGCGACCACAGCGTCGCGCCAAGTGATCTTCTTACCCTCCTCGTAGCTGCGTCCGTTGTATGAGATCGGGACCTCGAACGTCTTGTAGCTCCGTTTGAAGACCTTGGCCGTGATCTCGGGTTCCAGGTCGAAGCTGCGAGATTTCAGTCTGAAGCTCCGGAGCACGTCCACCCGGAAGACCTTGTAGCAGGTCTCCATGTCCGTGAGCATCGTGTTGTACAGCAGGTTCGTCACGAACGTGAGGAAGCGGTTGGCCGTGTAGTGCCAGAACATGAACACCCGGTGCGGCCCCAGAAATCTCGTCCCGTAGACCACGTCGGCCTTCCCCGCCAGGATGGGTTCGAGGAGGACCGGGTAGTCCGACGGGGAGTACTCCAGGTCGGCGTCCTGGATGAGCACGATGTCCCCCTCGGCGTGTTCCAGGGCGGTCGCCACGGCCGCCCCTTTGCCCCGGTTGCGCGCGTGGAAGACCTTTCTGACGTTCGGGGCCTCGTACGTTTCCAGCAGCTCGCGGGTGCCGTCGGTCGAGCCGTCGTCGACGACGACGATCTCCTTCTCCACCTGCAGATCCACGCCCTGAACCGCCTCGATCACCTTGAGGACCGTCTGTTTCTCGTTGAACACCGGGATGAGCACTGAGAGCTTCAAGGTTTCCCCTCCCCCGCGCGAAGCACGCGCGCAACCACCGTCATTGGCTCCTGCTCCGTGACGAACACCACGGGAAATCGCTCTGGTTGCGAGACCAGCGCCGGGACCAGGTACAGGTAGCTCGTGCCCGTCCACTGGAACTGGTCTACCACGACGTAGGTGCCCCCGACCTCGTCGATCCCAGCGATGACTTCCTCGGGGTCGTCAAGGAAACGGTAGCCGACGGCCCGGCGCCCGCTCCTCAGGAAGAACAGGTAGGGTTTCCTGCAGATGAAGACGCTCTCGGGCGGTGTGTTCTCCTTCGCCCACTCCGCCGCCGCAAAGTAGCTCTGCCAGTCGGGCAGGTATTCCCGCTCCCGCGCGGCCTCGACTCGATCCGCCAGCACGAACCCTAGGGCCATGACCGCGGTCACGCCCACCAGGATCCCTCGCCGGACCCCGGCGCCCCACCGACGGTCCAGGGGATCTAGTAAGATCCAGAGACCCGTGAGCAGACAGAACAGGAGCAGGGGAATCACGGGGATGATGAACCGCACCGCAGCCCATACCCTCGGCCACAGGGCGCAGACACCCAGGAACAGCAGGAGGTAGAGATCCACGACCGATCGGCGAACCCACAGCCGGTAGATCAGCCCGGCGAGCACCAGAACGCTCACGGCCGTCCACAACGCAGCCAGGACCTTCCCCGGCGTCTCGACGGCCGCAAACGGCATGAGCGCGTTGGGCACGATCGTGGTGAAGTAGATCTTCACGTTGCTGCCGATTCGCTGCACCAGCTCGGACAGGGAGACCATACCCTTGTGGGCGCGGTAGGGGTCCCTCAACAGCAGGTAGCTCACGTACGTCCCACCGGGACCCAGCCGCTGCGACCGGATCATCCACGGCAACACCAGCAGGACGAACCCCCCCAGGAACCCCAGGGCCCAGGCCCACCTGCGCCGGAGCAGCAGCCAGAGGAAGACGGCGCCGGCCAGGGTGGCCCCGACCGCCTTGAGGTAGTAGGCGACCACGACCAGCGCCAGGGCCACAGGCACCCAGCGCCGTTCGGGCCAGCGCTCGCTCCCGACGACCACCCACCAGAGCGTGACGAACGAGACGCACAGGTACGGGACCTCGGCCAGAACCTGACTGCTGTGGCGCAGGATGTCCGGGCTGAGGACCGCCAGCAGGGCGGCCCCCGCGGCCACCCCCGCCCCAGCCACCCTCCGGAAGACCGGGAAGTAGAGAAGTGCGGCGCCGACGCAGGCGACGATGCTCACCATCTTGAGAGCCGCGAAGTTGTCCGGCGCCACGGCCAGGACGGCCGCCAGGATCAGGGGGAACATGAACGGGTACTTGGTGTCGGGCTTCTCCGAGGGCGCGTTGATATGGCTCAGACCCTTTCCAGCCAGGAGGGACTTGCCCAGCACGATGTACTGGGCGTTGTCCCCGATCGTTGAGAGGAGCGGGTTGAAGAACATCGAGCACATCACGACCGCCACCCCGCCCAGCGCCACGGTCACCACCCACGGATGCCCCGAGAGCCACCCCGACCACCCGGCTCTTCCCCCGGGGGCGCGGGCCCCTTCGGCCCTCTTGGGCGCCGGTGTTTTCCGTCTCGAGCGCGTCCTTGCCGTCATCTCGTGCGATCCTTAGTCGAGTCGCTCCATGATCGAGTAGTCCCGTTCGTCCGACTGCTGAATCCGGGCGACCATCTCGCCCAGGAGACCGATCGAGACGAACTGCACGCCCACGAGCATCAGAAGCACGCCCAGCATCAACAGCGGCGTTCGTCCCCGGATGTCCCCGTACTGGATCTTGAGCCCCAGCAGGTAGAGGTTCACGCCGAGCCCGACCAGGTTGAGGATCACACCCGTCGTTCCGAAGAAGTGCAGCGGGGAGCGCGTGTACCGGGTGATCAGGACCACCGTCAAGAGGTCCAGAAACCCGCGGACGAACCGCTGCACGCCGTACTTGGACCTGCCGTGCTTGCGCTCCCGGTGGCGCACCTCGACCTCGCCGACGCGGAACCCTCGCCAGTGGGCCAGGACCGGCAGGTACCGGTGGAGGTCCCCGTAGACCCGGACGTCATCGGTCACGTCCTTGCGGTAAGCCTTGAGCCCGCAGTTGAAATCATGGATGCGGATCCCGCTGACGCGGGACGTCACCCAGTTGAACAGCTTCGAGGGGTACCGCTTGGTCCAGGGATCGCGCCGGCGTTTCTTCCAGCCGGAGACCAGGTCGTAGCCCTCTCCGATCTTGTCGATCAGTTTGCCAATCTCCCCCGGGTCGTCCTGCAGGTCGGCATCCATCGTGACGATGATGCGCCCACGGGCCGCCTCGAAGCCGATCGCCAGGGCCGCCGCCTTCCCGTAGTTCCGCCTGAACCTGAAGGCGCGGACCCGAGGTCGCTCGCGGTGAAGGGCCCGGATGACCGAGAAGGAGTCATCCACGCTCCCGTCGTCGACGAACACAATCTCGTAGGAGATCTGCGCCTCGGTCAGGCTCTCCCGGATCTCCCTTTCCAGATCCCCCAGGCTCTCGGCCTCGTTGAACAGGGGGACCACCACCGAAACGTCCGGCCGATCGCTTCCCGGATCACTCATGGCCAGTCCTCCCGGCTTCCGACGCTCCGCCCTGCAAGGTCCGGCGGAGCGTCTCCATGTACCCCGCGGCCCGCGCGTCGCCCGGGTTGAGGACGAGAACTCGCCGCCACGCGTCGAGCGCCTGCGGCAGCCGTCCCGCCCGAGCGTAGGCGGCGCCCAGGTCGCAGAGGATAGCCAGGTCGCCGGGGGCGAGGGCGACCGCCCTCTCCATCATCTCCAGGGCCGCCTCCTGCTCTCCCCCTCTCTCCAGACAGAGGCCCAGTCTCTGGGTCGCCGCCGCGTTCTGGGGGTGCGCGTCCAGAAAGGCGCGGAACTCTGCGGCCGCGTCCTTCCAGCGCTCCTCGCCGACGAGCGCCATCCCGCGCTCGAAGGCCGTGGGCCGGTACGATTCCGCACCCGGCCATCCCTCGACCCGGTACAGGCCGGACTCCGCGGGCCCGATCACATACCGGCGGACGAAGACCGTCCGATCGGACATCCCCTCGAAGTGCCGAGTCAAGAACTCACTCAGGACGCCGCCCCGGAGGAGGACGTGCGTGATCGGGTAGGCCTCCAACAGTTCGGGCTTCTCCAGCCGCACGATTCGCCCGTAGGAAGGCAGGGACTGCAGCCGGTTCTCCAGCGTGAGCGTCGTCGCCGTCGTCCCCACCAGGAAGCCCCCCGGCCCGACGATGACCCCCAGATCCCGGGACGTGTCCCGCAGGGAGTGCCGCGCCCCGGTCCAGGCGCCGCGGTGTAGATCCCCGTCCACCAGGACGCCGAACACCAGCAGGGCCGCAACCAAACCCACGCGAGCGTAGAGAGGTGCCGCCTCCCGCCCGGCGGGTCTCCTCCTCTCGATGCGCGCCACCAGGACCGTCGTGACCGCCGCCGCAACCGCGGAAACCGCAAACACAGACCCCGACGACGACACGAACCCGAACAGCCCATCGAAGAAACCCCGCGGCTCGACTCCAAACCCCGACAGGAGGGCGGCGGACGCCGCCATGTGTCTCGCCATGTACACGGGCAGCTCGATCAGCACCTGGTAGGCGATGAACAGCGCGAAGATGAACACCCACGCCGAGCGGCCCCGGCCCCCGCCCAGGTCCGAAGGGACCTCCGGAACCAGGAGGCGCGCCAGCCCCACCGACGCCAGCAGCGCGGCGGACGGAATCAGCTGGAGGTGGTACCGGAGGGGTCGGTAGTCGAGAAGCGAAAGCGCCACGATGCCTCCCAACAACCACAGACCGAAGAACGATTCGACCCGGTAGGCCCGCCCCACGCGGGTCCTCCAGCGGGACGCGAACGACAGGGCAACCACGAGAGCCACCAGGCCGACCGAGGGCATCCTCCCGAAGAAGGAGACGTTGGTCCCGAGTCCGACCAGCGCCGTCACCCTCTGTCCCAACCACGCCGCGGACAGCACGCCTTCCGGGGTGCCCTCCCCGTAGTGGGAAATCAGGTTGTGTTCGAGGAATCCCCCCACGACGCGGGGGTGGGGAACCAGGATCACCAGACACCAGAGCACGGCGCTCAAGCCGACACCGGTCAAGAAGGCCCCGACGGACTTCCCGGCGCGCCGCGGTTCGCCTGGCTCCTGGACGAACAGGAGGAGCCAGACCACCGAAACCGGGAGCAGCAGGAGGGCGTGGAACTTCACGAACAGGCCCGCCGCTCCCAGCACCCCACCGGCCAGCACGAGATGCCACACGCGCAGGGGTTCCCGAAACAGGAGCGCGGGAACCGCGAGCATCAGGGCGATCATGAGCGACTCGGTCACGGGCAACCGGTTGTACGCGACCAGGTAGAAATTCAGCCCCACCAGGAACCCCGAGAACGCTCCTACCCACCAGCTCTTCCGGAGACCGAGCCACACGACGAGGAGCAGCGAGATCAGTCCCGGGATGACTCCCGTGAGGTTGGCCTGCCAGAGCCCCAGGCCGAACACCGAGAACACCGTCCAGGCCAGTAGGCTGGACAGGGGGTAGAAGACGGTCGCCGGCCCCTCCGGGTCCATGTCCCATTGGCCCCACAGGATCCGGGTGCGGGCCCCCTCGACGATTCGCGCCCCGTCGGTGTAGAGCGAGTGGCTCCAGGTCATCCCCAGCGGCGGGTCGGCCGGGAGGTCGTAGAGGCGGAGGCCCACGCCCAGGGCCATCACGACCGCAAGGACGACCCAGCTGAGCCATCCCCCCGGGGGCGCCAGGGCCGCCGGGCCTATCTCCTTCCGGTTCCTGCGCGTCACGATGCCTCAGGCTCCCCCCCGCCGGATCCGCGGATTCGATCCAGCTCGTCGGTCAGCAGGGCAGTCCGCTGGGCCAGCTCCTTAACCTGATCGCTGAGCTGGGACACCTTGGTGGAGAAGTGAAGACTGATGGCCGTCAGGAACATCAGCCCGCTGAAGAAGAGGGTGGACACCACAATCTTGGCGCCGATCAGTTCGGTGAGTCTGATCACGAGCGACTGCCAGGTCGCTAGGACAAAGACCACGATTCCCGTCAACAGCCACAACCAGGAGTACTCCTCCCTCAGCCGCCGTTTCCTCACCAGGTCGATGATCACGATCAGGAGCACCACGCTGAGCGAGAGCGCCATCACGCGTATTCTCGGATTCATGTCCCCCTCCTATCTTCGAACCTCAGCGCGCCGAGAGTGGCCCTAGGCCCGATCCAGCCGCGGCTTCTCTCGCAGCAGGGTCACCAGGATCGAGAGGCACATCTTGAAGACGTAGTAGAAGGACTTGGCCCAGGAGACCATGGCCGTGCCACTCAGCCGCTCGCGCATCTGCACCGGCACCTCCCGGCTCGTCAGCCCCGCCCGCTTCATGAGGATCACGGTGTCCGCGTCCGGGTAGTCTGTCGGGTAGTTCTGCGCCAGGAACCGGACCGCAACGGCGTTTAACGCCTGGAACCCGGAGGTCACGTCCGTGACTCGCTGGCCCGTCAGGATGCTGGCCGCGGTGCCGAAGACCTTCATCCCCGCCCGGCGCAGAAGGGGAATCCGGTAGGGCGCGCCGCCGAGGAACCGCGAGCCTCGGACCACGTCCACGCCCTCACTCCCCTCGAGGAGCCGGTCGATGTCGTTGGGGTCGTGCTGGCCGTCTCCATCCAGGATCACGACCCGGTCGAAGCCGGCCCGGTCGGCATACTTGAACCCCGTCTGGACCGCCGCCCCGTACCCGAGGTTGAAGGGATGGGACATCACCCGCGCCCCCGCCCTCCGGGCCACCTCGGCCGTCCGGTCGGCCGAGCCGTCGTCCACCACCAGGATCAGGGCGTGCGGCTGGGCCGCACGGGTCTCATCCAGGACCCGGCCGATGTTCGGCTCCTCGTTGTACGCCGGGATCACGACCAGGAGCTTCTTGGGTTCTGTCATTTCCGCTGGACCCGCTCCCCTCGCCGCCCGCCGCCCGCGCCCGCGATTCGCAGCCCGAGGGCCAGACACACCAAAGAAGCAAAAGTATACAACCTCCAGGCAACCACGAGCAACACGGTTTCCTCCGCCCCCAACCCGGCCCACACCAGGATCCCGTACCAGCCGGCCTCCAGGATTCCCAACCCACCCGGCGTCACGGCGACCAGGGCGGCCACCTGCGCAAGCGGCACGCACAGAAAGGCCGTCGCCACCGGCATCGCCACGTCCACGGCCCGCGCCACGCAGTAGAACCGCGCCACGACCATGAGCACCTTCACCACGCTCAGGCCGTACACCGCGCCGGAGCCCCTCGTCCCCAGCGCCGCCCCCGCTCGCAGCTCGGGCGCCGCGAGTCCCGGCACACCCGGCAGGAACCGGAGAAACCGGACCCCCCGCACGAACAGATGGGTCAACCCGTCCGTCACGGCTCCGTGCCGAGCGCCGACAAGGAGCGGCACCCCCACGATCCCGCCGGCGGCCAGAGCCAGCGCCGCGCCCTGAGACAGGTGCCCCGAAAGGTGGACGAGCGCCGGGACCACCAGACACACGAGGACCACCAGATCGAACAGGCGGTCGACGAGCACGGTATATGCGGCTCCCGCCACCGAGAACTTCTCCGAGCGGGTGAGCGCGATCGTCCGGACGCCGACATCGGTGATCTCCGCCGGGAGCACACACCCGAGGGCCCGCCCGACGACGAAGTAGTAGGCGTACGCGGCGAGGGAGCGCGCGCCGCCTCCGGCCAGCCGGACCGCGATCATGCGCCACCGCCCGGCCGAGCTCAGGACGAGTCCCACCGTAGAGAGCAGTACCCCCAGAAGCCAGGGCCAGGAAACCCGCGACAGCCGTCCCAGCTCGGAAGTATCCGCGAAGACGAAGAAGAGCGCGACCAGCGCGACCCCGACCAGCCACTGAAGCACCCTGGCCGTCCCGCTTCTCATGGCGCGCCCCCCCCCGCACCCCGGCGGCGGACTAGGAGATGTAGCCCAGACCCTTGAGTCGATCGATGATCTCCCCTTCCTGCTGGTCGCTGTACCCGGGGTCGGTCTCGGACCTCTCCCGCTCGGGCTCCCGCGTCCTCCGGATCGCCCGCCTGTCGACGAACTCGGGTCGCAGGGCTTCTGTGAGCACCTGCCCGTCCATCTCCTCCGGCACCGGCATGCCCATCAGGTGCAGGGCCGTGGGCGCCACGTCCTCGATCCGCACCCCGTCGAGCCTGGCGCCAGACCGGACCTCGGGCCCCACGATGGCCAGAATCCCGTCCATCCGGTGCTGGCCCGAGATGGCCGGCGAGGTGCGCTCCAGAACGCGGTTGGACGAGAACTCGAAATCCCCGAACACGGCGCACCGCTCGTCTGCCGGCGCGTAGTACAGATCGGGCGCCTCGGGCGTGAAGGGTCCCGAGAACAGATCCTCGCGCAGCCAGACTTTGTCCACCAGAGGTCGCCCCGTCTCGGGGTCCGTCGTAGCGCGGAGGGCCTGGGCGATCCGCCGTCGCATGCCCTCATAGTCCTCCCCCGGTTGGACCGGCCCCAGAGGCTCCCGTCCCCGGACGTTCAAGTAGATCCCCCCCGTCACGCCCCCCCCCAGCCCATAGGCCACCGTGCGCGCCCAATCGACGTCGCCGAACGACAGGAACCCGTACCTGAGCAGCACGTAGCCCTTCGCCGTCCAGCGGAGCTTGTTCTTGATCCCGCCCAGGCCCGCCCTCGAGGTCGTGTTGTAGATGCTCATGGGCGTGAACCCCCAGCGGAACAGCCGGTGCTTGAACCTGGAGACCGGATGGCGGCGGATGCGGAGGAACCCGTGCTCCATCAGCCAGAGGTTCGTGTGCATGAAGCGGTACAGGGGGCCTGCACCGTGATCGGAGACCAGCATGAGGGTCGTGTTTTCGGGCATGCGGTCCAGGACCTCGCCGAGCATCGAGTCCATCCGGCGGTAGAGGTCGAGGATGGCCTCTCCGTGGCGCGCGGCCTCTCTGGGGTCGTAGTTCGGATGATCGAGGTCCATCAGGTGCCAGAGCCCGTGTTGGATCACGTCGCTCTCGTTGAACACTTGCATCAGGAAACGCCAGGGCTTCCCCGACATCAACCACATGAGGACGCGGTGCTTCTGCTCGAGCACGGCGCGCACGTCGGCCAGGAAGCCGTCGGCCCGGCCCTGCGCGTAGACTTGCCCAGGCATTACACTGTAGTCCGGCTCCCGAGCCAGGAGCGCATCACGGAATTCCGGAGGATGCGTGAAGGCCTTCGAGGTGCGGGGCGTGAGGATGCCCGTGACGAGCGTGCCGGCCACCGGCCTCGGCGGATACGTCATCGGGACGTTCAGCACGACCACCTCTCCCCCCGCGCTCCCCACCCTGTCCCAGAGGCTCTCGGCCCGGAGCGCCGATCCATCCAGAGGGGCGATCCGGTAGCCCCCGCGCCGGCGCTGCATGAACTCGAACACGCCGTGCTTGCCCGGGTTCTTGCCCGTGACCAATGCCGCCCAGGCCGGCCCCGTCCCGGGTGGAACCACCGTCCGCATCGGGCCCGACGCGCCCTCGCGCACGAGTCGCGCCAGGACCGGCAGCTCGCCCGCGTCCACCCAGGGCTTGAGCAGGTCCCAACAGGCGCCGTCCCACCCGAGGATGAGGATCCGCTGATCGAAGTCCACTCTCTCGCCCATGCCGTCTCGTCCCGCGGCCACCCGCGCTCGGCCTAGGGCCCAGGCGGTTCCTGGCCGTCCGGCGCCGGCTCCCCCTGACCCGGCGTCAGAGATTCGAGTTCCCTTCTCAAGTTCTCACTGAGTTCCCTGGACCGCTCGTCGTCCGGGTGAAGGGCGATCCACCGGTTCACAACCTCGTAGACCTTCTGACCCAGACCCTGCCTGTCGTAGAGTACCATCAGGTCGTTGTAGAGCAGGGGCTCGTCCGGGGACAGCGCGATGGCCCGCTCGAGCACCTCGGCCGCCCCCTCCCACGCCCCCTTCTTCTCCAGCACGTATGAGAGCCTCCGGTAGGCGTCGACCCGGTTCGGGTACTCCTCGAGCTCGCGGCGCACGTGGGCCTCGGCCTCGTCCAGCATGCCGGCATTGACGTAGATGGGGACCATCAGCTGCCGGTAGGGCTCGTAGCCCGGCGAGATGCGCCCGGCAATCTCGGACTCGCGGACGCTCTTGGAGTACTCGCCCTGCTGAGAGTGCAGGTACGCCAGCCGGATGAAGGCGGCCGAGTAGTTGGTCATCAGGCTCCGCGTGTTCCCGTCCCGGTAGACGTCATCGTCCAGGTTCCAGTTCTCGTCGAGTAGGCCCCGGTACTGGTAACGCTCGAACAGGTTCTCTTCCGTCTTGG
>Ga0180438_10004418_pt1 | contig 20248 bp, 42 predicted proteins | sample SS_ome_12_FD_132455 | JGI IMG/M metagenome (GOLD analysis project Ga0180438, IMG submission 132455) | Hypersaline lake sediment archaeal communities from the Salton Sea, California, USA - SS_3_D_2 metaG | ecosystem: Environmental > Aquatic > Non-marine Saline and Alkaline > Hypersaline >... | reverse complement strand
CAGGTCTGGATTGACCTTAGGCCCTTTATTTAAGATAGGGTGGTGTTTTACATTTTCCACCCATTCTTTATATGTACTGCAATAGTCAGCTATTTTTCTTACTGCGGCTTCCATAGCCTGCATCCGTGAGTCTCCGTATCCCGCGGCTTGGCCTGTGTTCCATTCAATACAACACCAGGGACCTCTGGTTAATGTTTCGTCATGGTACGTAAGTAGCTTTACTTTAAACTCGTTATGTGTTCCTTTGTGGACAGGAAGGATTTGTGTATATCCGGTTATCTCTCTTTTATTCCCGGCCCGGAGTATTGTCTCTCTCTTCACGGTAGCCTTCCTTAAACTCGTTTACCATGCTCTTTGCGTTGTCACGAATTTGGGTGGCTTTTTGTGACAAGGTGGTCTTACCCTTGGCATACGATGATTTAAGGGCCGGGTAGGAGCGTTTTGCCTGCGAAATGGCGGCATCCGATGAATTTTTAAGCGTTTTGGCCAGATTTCCGGCCATTTTACCGAGATGCGATGAAATATTCATTATTTGGTCTCCTTATAGTGAGATGGTTGGTTTTCTTCCAGGTCGAATATGCTTGAGAATCCCAATCTGCGCTTGGCGGCTTCCCATAGCAGTTTGCACCACAGATATGCGGCTGCGGGCAGTGCGGCAATGCAGTGCAGAATCATCATTGCTTTCGTCACTTGACCTCCTTTTGATTGGAGTATGTGAAAGCGAACCCTATTGTTTTACCTATTGCTTTTGATATCACTTGTTCATCCTTTGGTTTTTATTATATCCTGTTGGTTTGATTGGATTTACTGTACAGCCATTGCCTGAACATATTGCGCTTACAGTGCCTCGCTCATTTTATAGGTGGCCGGCCTGTTCTGGAAGGCAATCCTCTTTAACCTCTTGATCTCCCGGGTGGTCTTTTGGATGGCGATATACTCTTCGTTGGCCGCTACCTTGGCAGCTGATATCTTGGACAGCCGGATGGCTTCTGGCAGCCAGGTTGCGCGCACGGCCTTGTCTATTGATTTCCGTGCAACTTCAAAATACGTTTTCTGCCGGGCCAGCTGATCTTCCATCTCCCTCAGGTAAAACGTTGCGTCGATTGCATTCATGTGCTTCATTTTGAGCCTCCTTTTATTAGTTTGTGAAGGCGGGCACGCTCCTTAGTGGCACCTATGTCCTTGCCCAGTTTTTTATCTAGCTTGTCCAGCTGCTGTTGTGGAGACAACTTATTGCATGCTGTCTGCCTTGCCAGTGCTTCCTCGCGCTTCTTCTTTAAGTGCTCTGCTCTGGTCATTTTGATTCTTCTTGGTTTTCTTCCATGTTGATCATGCTTTGGAAGCCCAGTTTTTGCTTGGTCACTTCCAATAGCAGTTTATACCACAGGTATACCACTGTGGGGAGCGGCGACATAGCTCAGTATCTTCTTGAATTTTGACATGTTGCCTTCTTATTTTTGGGTTATTTTGTTGAACTCATTGGCAATGGCGGCCCGCAGCTCAGCGTTGTAGTTCCTGCGAAATCCATCGGACTTGGTTTCTACGTAGTCCTCGTACCGACCATTGGGCAGGTCCTTCCGCGGATTCATCACATCGCCCTGGCGTCCGATCCAGAACCCATTGATTTTCAGGTAGTTATTGATTACCGGTTCGGCCTTGATATTGCCTGAACCTGTCTGCCAGAACCGCACTCCGGTCATTACAACCGGATACTCACCATCTTGTAACATATGTTTACAGCTGATGGTCTGATTTTTCATCAGATCCTCCCTTGGTTAAAGGTTTGTATCCCACACATGTGAGATACATAAAACGTTAATACGAAAATCTGTACGAAGCGAAAGCGTAGTACAGATTGGTGCGAAGCAAGCTCTATGACATCCACTTGTTCCGCATGTCCGTGGCCGTAAGCCCCGCTAAATTGAGAGCCAAGGCTTTTACGTCCTTGGATGTTTTCTTTGAATGGTATATATTGCGGGCAAAGTTCCTCTTTTGTATGGAGTTCTTTGCGCATTCCATTCCGGCCCGCACACCATCTATGCTTATGGTTATATCCCATTTCTTTATCCTGCTGCGCAGCCAGGACATCGGCTTATAATGCAGACATATCCGCCTGCGAGCCCCGGGATGATATGTGAATCCCGTAGGGTGAATACTGCGCACCTTCACCTTACGTGTCCTGGGCTGGTCCCTGTTAATCTTAGGACAGTTCTCCATATGACCATCGCACACCATACTGCATTCCCTGCAGTCGATTACCTGGTTATGATGCTGAAGCAACAGGATATTCTTGTCCTTCAGGTCATCGGCCGGGTTGAGTTCAGTCCACTCCGCCCCGTCGTGATAGATATCCTGGTCAGGGATATCATCATTTGGCTGTATCCTGCGTAATTCGCCGCAGCCTATTTTACAGAACGGGCGGGAAGGACGCCAGGACGTCCGCACACATCCGGCTTCGATTGTATGGCGTTCGGATTTCTCCATTACTCCGCGGGCTATCTTATCAGCTATCTTCCCGCGGAATTCGGATTCAAGATATATGCAGTCCGGGCACCCCCGCCAATATCCCTTGTCCCTGTACATATACTGATGGTAGGTCACCCGGGGAGCTTTGGGATTAACGGTGACCTCCTTCTCACTCCGGACTATCGGGTCCGGCCTGTTCAGCCATCCCGGCCGACCGTAATAGTCCATCATAACGCTGTTATGCACTAACTTTGCATCCATCCGGCCTCCTTGTTAAAGGGTTAATGTCATCGAGACTCTCTCGACGGTCACGAGCAACCCGTTGTCAAGGGCGAGCGAAGCGAGATGTTTCACCTTCCCTTGACATAAGGGTTATCGTGTGTGACCGAGAGAGAGTTACACATACGTAAGGCAACCGCACGCCTAAGCCCGCGTTATTGCTTTCCCATGTATTCGCGACCGGGCGGTCGGGGTATGGGAAGGGAGGGGCTGACGCGGGTGAATCGGTGAGGTGGATTTCCTGCTGTTGGAAATCCTGTGAGTATGATGTCCTCTCTGTGGGTGGCTGAGTGGGAGGGAGGGAGGTATCTTCATTATTATCAACATGTTATCACCTCCATGTCGTTTGAACCAATTATATCCTGTTCGTCCACTACACCTGTGTACGCCCAGTCTTCTTGACATTTGCACCTGAACAAACCAGATACAATGTCAAAGTCCAGCAAATGAGTTTCTTCCAACATCTTACTCTCCTTTACGTAGTTATACCGCTACGCCCGGTATTTAAGGGTTTATTCCCAGTCTATACTGAAGGGATCCTCGTTAATTGATTTGAGGAATTCCCTGTCCTCCCGGATAGCATCCCGCAATTCACGGGCGTCATCCAGGTTCAACACTCCTTTATGGCTCCGATATATATAAGAGCCATCCGACCGGGCATCTATAACAGTGCCGATCGTATGCTGTTTAACGTCTGCTAACGTCATACCTACCTCCCTGCTATAACAGCGTTAACTTCAACAAGGGCCTTCATATTGCCCTCTTTGTTTGCCAGTCCTGCTACCCAGGATACAAAGGTCCTGGTACTGGGTACCATGTGCCTGTACCTGTACCTGGGTATACTGCGAAGCGTGTCTATCATGCGCACACGCTCTACCATATCAGCTGCCCTGAATTGAGCAGCTATACTACGGCTATCTGCCTTCTTCATACTACACCTCCTATATGAGTGAGTATATCACTACTAGGGTAACTATTATCATACAGGACACCATGTCCTGCATGCACAGCTTGTCCTGCTCCATGCTACGCAGCTTGTCTATCATCATGCTAAGTCTCCTTTCCCTGTGCCTACCTCTGCTCAGGCTTAAAGTGAATATGCCCGTTGTGCATCCAGTACTTGGGCATGTATTTAGGTGTACGGCTGGTTATCCAACCATATACTGCTGCTACTAATGCACCTATTACAACACCAACCTGCAGCAATACAGCAACAGCACCAACGTAATGGAGTATAGCTTCCATTACATACCTCCTTGGTTAAAATGAAATGAATTAAGTTAATTAAAATCAATGAGTTAGATACCCCGGGGGCGTGTAGCACTAAGGGTATCTTTACTTCAAATAACATACCACCTGCCATTTTTTTCTTCGATTTTGCCCCCGTGGGCGTGATTGTGGAAAACCGCGAGCAAGCTCGCTCTCACCACCTGCGAGCATTTTCTACTATTTTCAAAATCTTCACAATTTTTTTTCATATTTTCAGTCCTATATTGCGATTTTCCTTGACAAGAGAGTACCGTATCATTATATCTGATATTATCATGATAATTGCAATTTTTATACTTGCTATACTTGTTATAATAGTATTATCTTCACCATAGAAGCCGCCAAGAAATTCGAGAACGAACGACAGGCAACAGCAAAGTGGCTGGAGGAACAGGATGAGCAACGAGACACTGAGAAAAAAGAGGGCTGAGCAGGGGTATGTCATATACACCGAAGATGACCTGGACGTAGAATATGTCTGCCCGAAGTTCACGGAGGACCTGGACGAATGTGAGGCGCAGCTGAAGAAGTTCGCTGAGTTGGACGACCCGGTCGGATGTAAAGTGATTAAAGTAACTGCATCAGCGTTTTACGATATATGGAAGCACTACTGGCGCCCCGGTATAGAAAGGGAGAGATCGAAATGGATTCAGCGGTAAGCGGCCGTTCGGTAATTCATCCTGGCAATATGAATTATACGCCGGTCTTATTAAAGCCGGTTTTATAAGCGGATCCTTCGACGAAGACGGGTATATCAGCGAAATGGATGACGATGCTGCTGAAGACCTTGTATTACGATATATTCAGGAGATACTCTAATGCAGACAATTGATGTGCGCGTATTCCGATTCCACACTTGGGAAGGAGACAAGAAGGATTTTGAACTTCAGACCATCTTAGTACATAATATAGCATGCATTAAGGATTGCGAATCAGAAGGTAACTCCGAGACATGGATGATGAACAATCAAATATACCGCTGTGCTGAAACCCGTAAACAGATAAGGAATATGATAAATGAAGTCGATTCATCTGTTCAGTGAAAAAGACCAGATGCTCTGGTTCTATATGGGGATGTGCTGGAGTCATGGTGGCATATGCATTGTGCCGGACCAGCAGACTAAGTTTGCGCTTGAAAAAAACACACCTATGAAGGTTTATTACGATCCGGGACCCGAACATAGGAACAAGAACATACATTCAATCGGATCAGACTTTTTATGTCTTTATGATGCTGGTGAGTTGACCAATATGGTAATTGAAGCTGTTCTCCCTATGTATCTATCTCATAAGGATGTTGAAATGGTTGCACTGGTAATAAATGGTTGTTATCCCGCACCCGGATATGTTAATGCATGGATAACAGACAAAACTCTAGGATGGGAGGTTTACAAATGGTGAAGCATTTTATATTCCGTGTAGCCCTTAAAATTCGTTGTATTATCTCATCAATAAAAATGAGGTTTCAGTTCATGAAAATACAAAAGGGAATAAAGAAAGGAACAAAGAAATACAATACTGAAGATATGCCTGTTTTCGATAACTATGATCCGAATAAAAGTTTATACGGCATAACAACAGGTTATATGAACGGAAACCCAGTTGGTACCATGTCAATCCAAAATTACATAGATGTCTGAGATTTAATATTCAAACAGCACGGCAAATGTCAAATTGAAATATATCATTACCTTACCAAAGAAGATGATGAGAAATGGTGGTTCGATATAGTGTTCAACGCATTTGAATATAAAAAGGTCGGAAGACCTGATTATTGGGAAGGAGACTATGTTGTCAAAAATGTATTGATATATAAAAAGAGAGGAATAAATGAAAGGCATTCTTGAATTCAATACAGAGGATCCCGATGAGAAAGTATCTTTTCAGCGCGCCAGTCGCGCTGACGATGCATTCGGAGTACTTGACAAAATACTGGCGCGAATACGTGAGCATCGCAAATATGGAGCAAAGGTATCTCTCAATGAGATACAGAACCTTATAATAGATGAATTCGATATGAATAAGCTATGGTATTAAAACAGCTGAAAAACGCGTCCGATGTGAAGAAATACATCAAACGTGTTTTTGGAATGGACATTGATGTAAAGATAAAACATCATTTCTGGGGCGGATATGAAGGTACGGCATACATACAAGATAATAGGCTTGAAATTGCGAAGAAAGCATTTCAGGACCAATCTTTTCTGCGGATTTTAATATGGCATGAAATAGGCCATTTCAGAACAAAATGGTCTTCGAGCAGGATACAAAGGGAATCGGATGCCGATGTCTGGGCAGCGCGGTACGCCAGGAAAAAAGGATATACCACTATGTATCATGCTATAGTGGATCGGGCCAAACACGAAAGGGATGTCCTAGGGTGTGATCCTGACTGGTTTAAAGCTAAAAACGGGTTTGCATCGCCACGAACATATCAGAAAGCAGCTATGCTCACCATACAAAGACTGGGGATAGTAACATGATTCAGAAACTTGACCTGCGTAAAATCCGGGGAGATATAGTAAGAGAATGGATAGACAAAAACGCGTTCCCTCCTAACGCCTCAAACTATCTGGATAAATTTATGATGTCGGCTATGCAGGACAAAATCAACGAGCTAATAGATAAGGCAAACGGAGTGACGCGCGATGAATGAGCATATAGGTGGCTACATCCAGTTTTACGCTCATCTTGAGGTAACACACTGTTGTATATGCGGCAAGAAATTACGTGGCTCAATAAAGAGTCCTTCTATTCACTTTGGGTATTATAGAATAGGTGAAGTTGCTGTATCCGCAGGGTTCTGCTTTAACAAAGGCGACGACACACCATGTTATAAGAAGGCAAAGAAACTCAGACACCGTGAGAACTGTCTTGGGAAGTGGAAACCTAAATTTGGTATAACAGGGAAGAACTATCACATTATTCGCGGAGGTATACAGAGGTTTGAACGTAAGCATAAGAATCGCAACTGACGATACCGTCACGCAGGTGACAGGCACCATAGAAGATAAGAAGCAGTTCAATAGCGCGTTCAGCAACATGCTGAACCAGATGAAGATAACAAAGCGTGATGTTAAGGACCGGCGCAACGTCAATAGGCTGGTGCATCAGAAATCCGGAGGATTTATCAGGAGGCTACTGGGAAAATGACCGAAGTAAAATGCTACCACGCGATGTACAGGTGCCTGCGCGAAGTGCAGGACGAAACAGGAGTCAAGTGGGACACACAGGACGACCGGACAAGGAAGTTCATCGAGGACTCCGACAAGGCTGACCTGGATAACTTCGAGATGAAAACCAAGTGGGCGCTGGAAGCCAAGCAGATTAATGACTTCCTATCATCAGAGGGGTTCGACATACGGCTAAACGAGTGGGAACAGCCGCCTCCTCCGGCAATTCGGTTTGGAGTTGCTGCTGTACTGAAGATACTGGCCGATTGGTTGGGCACTGCTAAGAAAACAAGCGTTATGTACGAAGGAACCAACTACGACGCTTTTGAACTGGACCAACCTTTCATTATAATCGAATCTCCACATTACTCTGTTCCTATTGCGCGGATAAGCATGAAAAACGGAGACAGCCTGTATCTCTTTCCTAAAGATGAGGACATCAATATGGACCGCCTGCCGCATATCCTGCGGTCCACCAAAAACATCGGAAACTGTCATACTCTCATCTGTCCTAAGGTATCCTATAATAAAGAAGAGGACATGAAATGGATGATAGGAATGTGCGGGCAGGCCAATGCCAAATACCAATATGTCGAAATAGAACAGGCTGTGCTGCAGAACAAATTTGAACTGAATGAGGTAGGAGCTCGTGTGGAAAGCGCCGCGGCAATACAATGTTTTGTAAGTGGATGTGCAGGTAATTTTACACCACCCAGCAAATACATTATCAACAGGCCTTTCTATGCTATCCTAAGAAGGGGTGAAGACTTCTACTTCTCCGGATACTTCGACACAGATACCTGGAGTAAAGAATGACAATGAGAGAAGCATGTGAGACAGTGGGTCTGGACCGCCAGACGATTGCCCGTTGGGAGAAAGCCGGCCGCATTCCCGCTATCTCCCGTGACTATAAGAATGCGCGGGTATTCTCGGAGGATGACATCAAAAGGATAAAGAAGATAAAGGAGGAGATGCATTAATGATCAAAGAATATAAAATAGTGCATGTAGATGTCTCCAATCTGCCTCGCGATTTGGAAAAAAAAGTCAATAAAAACATAGCTGATAAATGGATTCCACAAGGAACTCCATTTATAAAACATTCTAGTATTTGTCAAGCGATGATAAAGAAAGAGTCCAAATTAAAAAGTTTTTTTAAGTGGCTCTGGAGTTTATAGAGGAGGAAACACATTGAACACAAAGGTCACCTACACGGAAGGTAGGAAATGTTGGTTCTTTCATGACTGGGAAGAGTCCCTCAAATCGACAACAAGTGTCACATATCAGGAATGCACGAAATGCAAAGCCCGGCGCGCTATAAAGTATAAAGATTCAGAACAGGATATAGACATGAAATGGGTTATGAGACTGGAGGAACAACATGTCTAACATCAACTACATGCATATTGTTAAATGTGCACAGTGTGACTCGGAAGAACTCAAAGACCATCATGTAGTTATCTGGATATATAACATAAGTAAATATTGTCCCGAGTGTCATCATCGTCCCGAACCAAAGACTACGTCTATACACTTCTGCTCTACATCGTGCGCTGAGCAGTGGGTGAATATCCATGGGCTGGTTAACAATAAGGAGATAGGGACGTGATACTGAATCTAAAAGAAGGTCTGAACGAGAACCTCTACCTTGGTGACCACAATGCGCCCAAGGAAGATAAATTTGATGCCATACTCTGTGTTATGAGCGACGACATACCATACGAGATACCGAAGAAAGGGCTGTTCTTCAGAATGGCTGTTCCAGATGGACATGGGTTCGAGCCTAAGTACATGCGCCTGGCTGTAAATTGGTTACAACAGGTACATCTCGTAAATGAATCCAAAACCCTTATTCATTGCTGGAGTGGATTCAGTAGGTCCGTGACAGTGGCATCGCTATACATATCGAAGTTAACAAACACAGATTTCAAATCAGTGATGTGTGGCATGTTGGAAAGAAGGAGAGCGATAGCACCAGACCACGAGAAACACCTCGGTCCCAAACCGGGTGTGCTGGAAAACGCGGAAAAATACATAAGAGGAGAATACTAGATGAAAGTAGTATCCTATAAAAACAGGTTTAAGGAATGTCTGTCTGACGGAACATCTGAACAGCGGGAGATAAAAGGCTCTATTTATTTTGACGGCAAATGCATGGGGTTCTGGTGCAATAAGCACGATACCCAATGCATGAGCAGCGTTTGTCGTGAAGAGCGCGGAATAAAAATAGAGAAACCTGTGCCGGGGATCAACGAATGACCCTTATAAAGATTAAGCGAAACTCAATTAAAAGGAATCCTAACGCCGGCAGAACGGACTATCTCATTGCGGGTAAAGAAGAACACACCAGTAATCCGGACGGATCAGAAAGCTGGCACAGAGATGTGCAACATGTGCGATCTTTGTTCCCCGAGCCGAAGTGGCTGTTTGAATATCAGAATAACAGGGTTACCTGTAACAATTGCGGAAAAACGTTTGGATGGAAAAGACTTGAGTCAGACTATCTTAGTGATTTTGGCAGCAGCTCTATATGCCCTTATTGCAAAGAATGGGACTGCTGTGAAATAGAATTCGAAGATATTAAGGAGGTGCTGCGTGAAAATAGTAGGCGAGTGTAAACAATGCGGTGAGTGCTGCCGGACCAATGACCAATGGCTTGACAATACAGATGAAATGGCTGAATTTGCGGCTGCCCGCGGCTGGAAAGTGCGACAGAGAGGCAAACTTATCCAGGCCGAGGCAATAGATGTGTGCCCTCACCTGACTAAAGACAATAAATGTGGTATATATGAAAACAGGCCACGATATTGCGCCGGGTATCCTCATAACATAGATCTTGAGAATTGTAAGAAACTTGGGCTGGATCCAAATAAACTGCTGCCTGGGTGCTGCGGGTACAGGTTTGTGGATGAATAGATGCAATACGATCCTGAAAAGGAAGACAGATATCCTATGTGCTCCGATCAGCCGGCGCAAATAGACTGCAGGCGGACAGATTGCGGATGGCACAAGGACGGAGCTTGCACCAATATCTCTCCGGCTATTACGCTGAACTGGAATGGAACTTTTGTCTGCTGGTCATCAAACGGAGAGAAACCAGGGCGTCCTAAATGGATGCAGGAAAGGAATGGAACTTGAAAGAAATAACAAAGCTGTGCAATAAGATAAGAAGATTTATTAGTAAGGAAACCGGGCTATCTGTCCGATCCCGCCCGAAGTATTATCCGGAAGAAACTGAAAAAATGTTTGATATCTATGCCGGAAAATATATGATAGGCGAGATATACGTCCGGGTGGTTAGCAAAAATCATGTGGATTTGCTCATATCCGGCATCAATTATTCACATGAGCTATTTGTAGACCTTATTGAGTTGGTTAAGAAATCGGGGTATAAAGATGTCTGGACGTAAGGAGAAACATGACGGAAAAAGATGCTAAATACGTATTAAGTATATACGACAAGTTTAAAAAGGACGACAACTCCTTTAAAGTCTGCGACGACCAGAATGTTCCGGATACGATGTTTGAAAGAATATGCCTGTTCGCAGAACAGAATTTATCGACCCCTGTTCAGATGGGAAAAGAAGGGAACATGGCGAAGCTGTTTGCGATAGACGGCAGAAGGACAAATTACTGGCAGCTACATAGCATGACCCTTGGATTCAAGGAAGAGAACGGGGAGTATACACCTGTAGGTGAGTTTCTGACAAGCGGTAAACAACTGACTATGAAGAACCTTAAATGCTCTCCTATAGACGACGGTATTCCGTTTCCTAAAGATAGATTCAATATTGAGTGCATGGTTGACGACCACATGGGTAACACATGGGGCAACATTAGCATAAAGAACGCCAGAATAATAAGCGAAGAGGACAACAAGAAAATCTGCTATACCTGTGAGTTCGTTGCAGATGAAATAACGTGGAGACTATGGTAAAGAAACTACTATTCAGCCTCACCAAAAAAGACTTTGATGTCTCCTTTTTCTCAAAGGGCAAGGGAGGCCAGCACCAGAACAGGCATAACAATTGCGTGCGCATCCGCCATCCTGAGTCCGGGGCGTCGGGTACCGGACAACGAGAGCGCAGTCTGAAACAGAACCAGCGCGAAGCCTTTATGAATATGTATAACAGTCCTAAATTCAGGACGTGGCTTAAGATAAAGACATCGGAGGCACTGTTGTCCCAGCAGGAGCGCGACAGGTTAGAGAAAGAGCTGCAGGAATATGTTAATGAAATGATGAAACCTGAATATATAAAAGTGGAGTATTTCTAATGAGCGTATCATTTGACTCTGCGTGGCATATATTCGAATTCAGAACATGGACTAAAATAGTCGAGCATGCCCGCAAAACACTTGGAGACAAAGCACATGAATCTTATGTTGAGATCATGGGAGCCAAGTTTCCTCTATACCTAGGACAAAAGAAATGCAAGATAAAATTACCACTTGCAAAGGAGAAATAAATGTATGAATACCTGGCTGAAGTCGTAAAGGTGGTCGATGGCGATACCATAGATGTACGGGTCGACTTGGGCTGGAAGATAACAATCAAAGACCGCCTGAGATTCAACCGAATTAATGCCTGGGAGAAAACCGGGAAAGAAAAGGCGCTTGGAATACCGGCCAAGGAATTTGTGGAGGAAAAAATACCTCCCGGAACCATAATCAAGATCCAGACATTCAAAGAAGGCAAATACGGCAGATACATCGCTGAGATACTATACTCTCTTGATCCGGAAGGCATGCACTGGATAAATCTGAACGATGAGCTGGTAAAGCGGGGTCACGCCAGGTATCAGAAATATTGATGCATTTTTAGCTTGACAAAATCAGATTCTGGTATTATATAGTACGTGCCATGAATAAGGCATGTAGATGTAGACGATCCCGCACATCTCTATACCCTTATCTTATTTCTTTACGGAATCGACTCGGTTTGGAATATCAATATTCCTCTCTGAGTTAATTCCTCCCTTACGCTTAAAAAAGGACGGAACGTATATCTATATATGTGTCGGTGTGCTGAGCGGCGAAAGCAGCGGGCTGTAAACCCGTGACCCACGCGGTAAACATCGAAGGTTCGATTCCTTCCCGGCACAAATTACCCCGGTAGCCCAGCGGCAGAGGCAGCTGGTTTAAGCCCAGCTAAGCGTGGGTTCAAATCCCACCCGGGGCACGCTTCCCTAGGCCAACGGAAGAGTCACCAGATTTAGGATCTGGTCAGTCTGGGTTCGAATCCCAGGGGAAGCACCAATTAGAGGGCTGGCAGAAAGGCATTGCACCGGTCTTGAAAATCGCGGTCAGGCATTGCGTCCTGTGGGGGTTCGACTCCCTCGCCCTCTGCAACTCTAATATTCTCAACTAGTTATCTTATCCCACAACTTTTTTGCTGTAAACCCTTCTTTTTTATCTATTTTCGCCTACTGATATACGTATACTTTATATGAGCCCGGAAGGCTCACTAGGAGGCATATATCAAAAAGATAGATTTGGGAGTAACTGGCATTACTATTGCCCGCGGTAACATTAGCTGGAAAGTTCGCCGGAAATACCGGGCGCTCGGTATAGAAGGTGAGCCTACTGTCCTGGATGTCCTCTTTTCCCGCCGGCTGGAACAATGGAAAAAAGTTACACCTGCCCATATAATCGCAACTACCCTTAATAACAGGGTGCGGGTTAAGAACGGCAAGTTCGAAACCCAGTTCGACGATGCGATCCGCAAAGTGGCTGACGGAGTATGGATATTGTCATTTGCTAAATCCCAGCATATATTTGAGCGCGGTGGCACGGATTACATGGTATTCTCAGAAGATCATGAGTGGGACGGCATTGTACGGTGTATAAAAGACTTTTCTAAACTGCTGTCAGAGAAATATGAAGTCAGCGAGGACCACCCTGAAGAGCCTCTTTTCCTGGCTCCTGGTATAAAAGAAGATATATTCACTGATTTTGAGCGCTTTATGGAATCTCGGGACAAGTATGTTAATGATATGGGTGTTCCTTGGAAGCGAGGGTATGTCTTCATAGGCGCTCCAGGATTAGGCAAGAGCCTGACAATTAGGCAATTATGCGCCAAATATAATCTGGTCTGGTGTGACCTAAAGGAATCAATCGATGAGACAAATGAGCTGGATCTTGATTATGCTGTCCCCGATACAATCGACATGACGTTATATCCTCGGACTGTGCCCGAAGTGCTTGTGCTTGAGGATCTGGACAAATTTGTAGTGGCACAGGGCGCTGCTGACTACTCCAAGTTATCGCTCCACGATCTGCTGAAAAGCCTGGACGGCGTTAAAAAACGCGAAGGATTCCTTATCATTGCAACAACCAACCGCGCTGATGAGATAAGTGACGCTCTTATGAACCGGCCCGGACGATTTGACAGAATATGGAAATTCGATATGCCTGATAAGAAGCGGATTATACAGCTTCTCGAGTGCCGTAACATCAAGGTAGTCGGGGGGTTAGACAAAGTAGCTGAGAAACTAGGTAAGGTCTCTATGGCATTTGTGGATGAGTTCGCTAAAAGTATGAAAATGGTGCATGGTGCTGAAACTGTTAAGTTTGAGGATGCAGAGGTAATAATTAATCGCATTCATGCTCATATGAAGATGTTTAAAGATCATTTTAAGGATAAAGATAGCAATGTCGGATTTTAAGTTTCGACCATTTAAAAATAAGGCCGGGTAGCTCAGCCGGTAGAGCAGCGGACTGAAAATCCGCGTGCCACTGGTTCGACTCCAGTCCCGGCCACCATCTGGCGGTAGCTCAGAATGGTAGAGTACAAGGCCAGGGACCTTGGGGTCGCGAGTTCGAGTCTCGCCCGCCAGACCAAAAGGAGATGAGATGGCAGAAAGAAATTATGTTCAATGGGCTGTAGCCGGCCGGACTTATTCACCAAGTCGGGAAACGACAGAGAAGCTGCCTCCAGGTTTTTACAAGATAATCCCTTCTATGGAAGGGCTCTATTTTGCTGAACTCAAGCTTAAGGATGAAGAACTGGTCCGATTCCCAGGCAGTGCTCAAGATGATATCATCAAGGAAATAGATAACTTCTGGAAAAAAGAGGATATTTTCAGATCCTTTAATATTCCATTCAAGCGCGGAATTTTGATGCATGGTCCTGCCGGTACAGGTAAGACGGCAACCCTACTTTTTGTCATAAGTGATCTAATAAAAAACAATGGAATCGTCCTGAACTTTTGTTATCCGCCGTTATTCCAATCGGGAATGAGCATACTTAAAGAAGTGCAACCGGAAACACCCGTTGTCGTTGCCATGGAAGACCTAGACTATCTTATGTTTAGATATGGTGAACCTGAAATTATTAATATCTTGGATGGAATCGGAGACATCGACAGAACTGTTTTTATTGCAACCACAAATTACCTCAATCAATTATCTCCACGTGTTGCTAACCGCCCAAGTCGCTTTGACAGAAAGATAGAAATCGGATATCCAACTGAGCGCATGCGCTATATCTATATCAAACACCTTGCCCAGGAACGAGGAGGCAAAGCAAAAATCGATATAGAAAAATGGGCTAAAGAAACAGAGGGATTTTCCATTGCTCACTTAAAAGAGCTGTTTATCAAAGTAGTTATATTCGGATATCCTTATGATGCTTCCAAAGAAGAAATAAACAAGATTAAGCAGATGGGCGATGGACTGAACCCAAAAAATTTGGGTGAGATGGAAATGCACGATTAACCCAGAACGAGCTGAAATAATCTCAGTGGGATGATTACATGACAGAATGGGAGATACAGAACGATTTTTATCATTGGGCCTTCAAAAGATATCAGATAATTGTTCCAAATATATATTTATACCCATGGGAAAGTGATGTAATAACAGTAACTAAAGCCAACTTTGTCAACGAATTCGAAATTAAATTGTCAACCGCAGACTATAAAAAGGATTTTGAGAAGATAGAAAGACACACAATTCTCGAAAGTAAATCTGAATCAAGACCTAATTATTTCTGGTTTATTTGTACGCCTGATGTGACAAATGAGGTACCCGAATATGCTGGTCTTATACACTACCTGCCAGATCAACCTAATTGGCATAGGCGATTTACTGAGATTAAAAGGCCGCCTCGCCTGCACTCCGATAAAATTACATTGGATCAGATGCGGCATATAACAGAGTCTTTTCGCTGGAAATACTGGAAGCTACGGTTAAAATGAATCTATGCGATAGATGCTTGGGAGAAGGACTTGTGCCTGACGGCTCAGGTAGATTATCAGAGCTTTGTCCTAAGTGTCTGGGAGAACGTTATTTAACGGAGGGAGAGAATGATATACCTAGACAACAATGCAACTACCCCGGTTCATCCGGATGTGGTAAACACCATGATACCGTATTTCTCAGAAAAATACGGAAACCCATCTAGTGTTCATATGCCAGGCCGGGAAGCCAAGAAAGCAATTGAGCGTGCACGGGAGCAGGTAGCTGCACTTATAAATGCAGATCCAACCGAGATTTACTTTACGTCAGGTGGTACGGAGGCCAATAACCTTGCCCTCCGCGGAATGATCGGACAATCCACTCATCTGGTTACCGGCTCCACTGAACATATCAGTATATTAAGAACCGCCGGCCACCTGGAATCACGACAAGGTTTTATAGTCAGCGTATGCCCAGTTGATAAATATGGGGTAATAGATAAAGAAATCGTGCTTAAAAACATACGTAAAGATATTACAGTCGTTTCTATTATGCACGCAAATAACGAAACCGGCACTATCAATCCAATAAAAGACCTTGCATCTGCAGTCAAATCGGTTAATGGAAAAGCTTTATTTCATTGCGACGCAGTGCAATCACTTGGTAAGTTAAAGTTAAACGTTAAAGATTCTTACATAGATATGATGAGTCTGTCTGCTCACAAAGTATATGGACCTAAAGGTATAGGGGCCTTATATATACGCAATGGAGTTAAACTAAATCCTCAAGTGACTGGTGGGCATCAGGAAAATGATTTACGTGCCGGCACAGAAAATGTCCCCAACATAGTGGGCTTTGGTAAGGCATGTGAGCTTGCCATGGACTATAAAATGACTAAGATATCCCAGATGCGGGCTGATCTTATGAAGAAATTGCTTGAAATTCCCGGGGCTACTGTAAATGGTCACCCTACAAATGTGTTGCCAAATACGCTTAATATGAGCTTTAGAGTCAGCAGTGATCTCATCATCATGAATGTTTCCACAAAAGGTGTGTCTGTTTCAGCCGGATCTGCGTGTGAATCAGATAAGCCCAATGATTCTCATGTACTTAAGGCAATGGGCATAGAATCCAATGGCGGTATTAGAATGAGCTTAGGTGGTTTTAATACGCCTGATGAGATAAAATCTGCCGGTGACATCTTATCCACTACTATAAAAGGAATCCGTAATATATTGTGAAATATAGCTAATATGCCTTCTCAAATTTCGTATACTTTCTATGAAGACTCGATGTATAGTTTGTCTGGCTATAAAAGGGCCTTTATGTGCCCGATGTAGGAAGACATACATATATGATAAGAAGCTATATGCTGCGCGTCTCAAAAAGACGCATCTTCACCAAAAACAACGGTTTGCGTGGAAAGGTGAGCTAAGATTATATGCCATTCTTAAAGAGATGTATCGAACCGTTCATCGCGACTTCCGCCCGGAATTCGCGCTATCACCTAAAGGCGCTGCCCTCGAATACGACTTCTGTATCCCTCGAAAAAGAATTCTCATTGAGCTTGATGGACCTTATCACTACGATGGTTCCAGATATAAGGACCCACATGATTTTAAATATAGACAATTGTGCGACTCAATTAAAGAAAAGGCAGCTGAATCCGCCGGCTGGAAATTCTTTAGATTGCGGCTCAATGAAGTAAAAATAACCAAACAATATATACGTAAACTTCTTAATTACCAAAAGGTAAAAAGAGTTGGAGGGAAATTCAAATGGCGAAAACAGTCCCGCTCATTAAAGAAGGTATTGTCGTAATTGGAACGACTACACTCAGCGGCAGAGGAACATTACCGGGATCAAGTGATGAAGATACCGGACATGTTAATACCCTTGAGTCATATAAAAATTATGACACGGTCCAGTTAATGGCAACTACAGTTGATCAGACACACACATTTGATCAGCCTGTAGATATGATCTTCGTGCATCGCAACATCACGGATGGAAATTTACTGTACACTGAGCCCGATGCTGCTGTAGACAATAACTCGGTACCAATATACGTTGGAGGAACACATATGATCCCCAAACGCGGTACCCAGAATTTGCACTACCAGTGTTCAAATGCTCCCGTGACATCATCTGTCTTCCATCTATCATTCGGCTGGAATTAAGGAGGGATACCATGAAAAAGTTACTCTCTATCCTGGTGTCTATCCTTGTAGTCGGGTGGATTGCTGGAATAATTACATTTAACATCAGGGAAGCAAAGGCATGGTCTCCTTATATCGGCGCCAATCCCTTCGCCCTTAAGCAGACCGACAATCACTGGAACGGAACCCAGGATTTTCGGGACACTACATTTCACAGTACTCTCGTCGGTACTACTGTTGAAATAACCGGCATTCTTAGCATATCCGGGGAGAATAAAGGCGTAAAATATCGTAGACAAATAGAGAGAGTTCCCGGTTCTTGGTATCTTCCTGTTAACAATGCAGCAAGTTTTGTAATGGATACTACTTCAACTGGTGCAATTCCTACTATGGTTTTTGGTGCTACAACTTCTGAGACTTGTAAAACAGTATTTACTTTAGGAGACTCCGTTGTTGGTGGTGATTCTGTATATTTTCTTGATGTTGGACATGAGGTTATTCAGGCAAATACAGATAGTATCGTACTGGTTGCAAGAACTCGTGCTAAAAATAATGGAGAATATAAAGGACAAACTGCAAGAATAGATACCTTGGGATGTTTTGGTATGTCTAATACTTCTGGCGTGGATGGATACCACTATTTTGGAACAACTTATGATAATATGGGATGGTCATCTAAAGATGTTATTAATATGGAGTTTTATAGACAGCCTGAAAACGCAAGAGATAATGGTACTGTGAATTATCATCAGGTTAATTTTATGATTTTGCTTGATGAAAGGACAAGATAGTGATCAGAGTTTTTATATTAATATTTCTATTCTTTGGGTGTTGTGAAGAAAGAGTTGTGAATAGTTTAGAAATCGGTGCTCTTTTGATGGTTGAACACACTGTATTTGGAGATACTGATGCAGGAACGGATTTAGGAGTTACAGGGATTACTAAATATCTGCCCGGATATGTTGCTTTTGCTAGATATCATTATGCAGTTGATAGTAAAATATATATCAAAGACCTGATAAATTTAGACACCACTAAAATAATTGATGTATCTGATACCTTGATGCACATACAAGGTATAGCTTTTAATGATGATAGCTGTACGTTTTTTTGTTGGGGAATGCCAGCAAGCGGAGCATTTATTAACCCTTGGCAAGAAGACCCTGCACATCCGGGTTTTTCAAAGTTTATTATTATTGAGATAGATACTAATGCTAATGTTTTAAGAACTCACTTTACTCCTCTTCGAGATGCATATCCGGGGATGATGGATTATTATGATGGTCGTATATTTTTAAAACCAAATACAAGAGACACAGTAAGTATTTATGAATATGACATGACCCTTATAAAAAGAATTGATTTAGGAGTAGGGGGAGAGGGAATTGGGTATGATTATAGAAATAATACCTTTTGGGTTCATGATGGTAATTATTTTTATGAAGTAGATACTACAGGAACTATTCAATTTCAATCACCTAGTCCTACTTACAACAATGAAGCCGAAGGGGTTCTACTTCTTGATAATTATGTCTGGATTACTGCTGATGAATGGATACACGGTAGTATTCCAAATGGTAATAGAGCGTGGAAATTAAAAGTAAAATAAGGATAACTATTATGAGAAAAATATTATCATGTACATTGATATTTTCACTTTTTTCATGGGCTTGGGCAGGACTTAATCTGGTTTCTGCAAGTAATCAGTATGTTAATATAGATGCTTTAGTTAATCATATAAAAACAACTACCTATGGTACTGTATTTGCTACTGTTTTTACTACGGGTTCTGCTGGTGATGAAATGATAGTAACTGTCTCTGATGCTTCTCAATCAAGAAGATTATATTTTTATCTTGATTCAAATGAGAGGTTTAATGCTCGTATTGCACCATCAGGAACAGGCAGGTGGCATTTAAGAACAGATTCTGCAATACCAACCAATCAAGCTGTTCATCTTGCGTGTGTGCAGGATGGAGTTTCTCCTGTGTTATATGTAAATGGAGTAGCTGTAGCACAAACGTTTATTACAGCTACATCTAAAGATGAGTGGTGTAATGATTTTTCAACATATATAGATAATGTTAGAATAGGATGTATTAATTTTAACAATGGAGGTAATACAAACTTCTTTAATGGTAGAATTCAAGATGTTTTATGGTATTGGAGAGTTTTTTCAGCAACAGAGATAGCAGAACTATCTGCCTTACGAGGGAATCCTATATGGCATTGGAAATATAAAAAAAATAATGTTATGAAAGGTTGGTGGAAATTATACGAGGGAGAAGCAGGGTTTGCTTCAACTATTGCTACAGATTATTCTAGTAAAGCTAATCATGGGACTATATACGGTTCCGCTAGATATGTACCTACACCAGTACATTGTGTAATTATGATTGAATAGTGAGAGAATAATGAATTTCGGTGAAGCTTTTAAATTATTTTTTATAGAGAAAGCCACTTTTATTCTTAGTGGTATAGCAGCAATTATAGTAGGGTTGTTCATGAGAGAAAAAGGTGCTGATATTCTTGCTGTTTGGCATCTTAAGGGTAAAGGATTTCAATATAGTCCTTATTTTCGTACAAGTGATTCTGAAAGCGCTCCTTTATATAAAATAGTAAATATTAAAGGAATATCTGTTGATTATGTAAATATTATTACGGGAGCACAGACTACTGTAAGAGCATCTGAATTTAAGAAAATGAAAATATGGAGAGAGCATGTT
>Ga0180438_10004417_pt1 | contig 20254 bp, 19 predicted proteins | sample SS_ome_12_FD_132455 | JGI IMG/M metagenome (GOLD analysis project Ga0180438, IMG submission 132455) | Hypersaline lake sediment archaeal communities from the Salton Sea, California, USA - SS_3_D_2 metaG | ecosystem: Environmental > Aquatic > Non-marine Saline and Alkaline > Hypersaline >... | reverse complement strand
TGCAGTACACGGACGTGCCCGACCCCAGACCGGGGCCGGGGGAGGTGCTGCTGCAGGTCAAGGCCTGTTCTCTCAACCACCTGGATATCTGGGTGCGGCGGGGATGGCCCGGCCTCAAGCTAGAGAGGCCGCATTGGGGCAGCGCCGACGTGGCCGGTGTGATCGCCGGGCTGGGCGAGGGCGTGACAGGCTGGGAGATCGGCCAGCGGGTGGTGGTGGACCCGGGGATCAGTACGGTCGAGGACGAGTTCACCCGGCGGGGCGAGGACAGCCTCAGCCCCGGCTATCACGTCCTGGGCGAACACGTGCGGGGCGGCGCGGCAGAATACACCGTCGTTCCGGCGCGGAACCTGTTAGCCATGCCCGACGACCTGGACTTTTCCGAAGCGGCCGCGCCGCTGCTGGTGAGCCTCACCGCCTGGCGGATGTTGATCCACCGGGCCAGGTTGCGCGCTGGCGAGTCGGTGCTAGTTGTGGGAGCGGGGGGCGGCGTCAATATCATGGCGGTGCAGATCGCCAAGCTGGCCGGGGCGAGGGTCTACGTCGTAGCCAGCAACGCCCAAAAAGCCGAAAAGGCCCGCCAACTTGGCGCCGACGTCGCACTGGATCGCTCCGAGGTGGATTGGGGCCGCGAGGTCTACAAGCTCACCGGAAGGCGCGGCGTGGACGTCGTCGTGGACAACGTCGGCGCGGCGACGATGCAGGCCAGCATGCGGGCCGTGGTGCGCGGCGGTCGGATCGTCATCGTCGGCAACACCAGCGGACCCAAGGCAGAAATTGACATTCGATACATCTTTGGCAAGCAGATCAGCCTCATTGGCAGTACCATGGGCTCGCACCAGGACTTTCTTGACGTGACCAAGTTGCTCTGGTCGGGCAAGCTCAGAGCGGTGATAGACCGCGTGATGCCGCTGAGCGAAGGCCGTGAAGCCCTGGCCGTCATGGAACGCGGCGAACAGTTCGGCAAGATCGTGCTGGTGCCGTAAACCACTGGCCCGGCGAAAGAGAGAACGCGATGACCACACCACAGGCCACTCAACAAGAAAAACCAAAACGCCCTTTAGGTTTGATCCTCTTTCCTGCCTGGATCGCCGTCCTGGGCGTCATCAGCCTGACGCGGGCGTTCATGCTATTTCAGCAGATTCCATTGCAGGTTGAGCTGGGTCTCCCCGCAAACTGGACGATGGCGGCACTGAGCACCCTGTGGGGTGTGGGGCTGGTGGCAGGCGCCGTAGGGCTGTGGCTCCGTTGGGAGTCCGCACGGTGGGCCGTCACATTCCTGGTGCCGGCCTACTATGTGACGCACTGGCTGTACGCGGTGCTGTCCAGCCGCGCTAACTATGCCCGTAGCCAGATGGGGACCTATACGATCTTTGCTCTGTTGGTGATCGCCTACAGCACCTGGTTCCTTACCCGGCGTCGCACACGCCAGCAGTTCCGACGATGAGAAGCCAGGAAACAACGCAAAAAAGGTCTCGATTCTTAATCGAGACCTTTTGGCAAACCGTTACGCCTGGTGCAGCGATTTTTCTTTCAACAACTCTTCCACCCACTCCAACTCTTTGTCAGACAGGGAAACGGGCGGCGGCTGGCGGTAGTCTATAAAATCCGCATAGCCGCCGTTATCGTAGCACCGGGCAAAGACCGTCTGCAAGTCCAGCACTACGTCTGGGTCAGGTTCGCGCAGCGGCACGCCAATACGGGGCAACCGCCGCTGCAAAGGAATGGGGTAAAGCTCAAACTGGTAACGTTCTGGTTTGCGGTTTACGCACACCAGGTAGCGATGCGGTTCCAGGTTGACCCGTGCCTCCGTGATGGCTACTGTGGATAGTCCCTCCGAGAGCAGGTCTATCTCGATCAGGTGAGCCGAACTGCCCAGGACCTCACCCTGCTTACGGCGGTAGAGGCGATGCCCCTCGCCAGACGCCTTGTTGGCCGGGCTCAACACCTCAATGACAGTTACCACCTCGGCCCCGGTCGTGTGTACAATTTCAACGAAAGGCTCGCGATACTGTGTGGGTGGAATGGCCACCCGAACTGGCGTGTCTGCCTCAACGACAGGCTTTTCGGCTGCCGTGATAGCCATGGCCGCCGACGGCGGCTCATGGACGGGTCGGCCCACCAGCACCACATCGGGGTACAGGGTGTGAACCATGTCGACGACATAGAGCCGCTCGCCAATGCGGGCGTGATAACGCGGTCGCACCGCTGGTTGGAGAACGTCAGCGATGTAAGTGATAAGGCGCTGGTGCACATCCGGCCATGACGAAGGCACTTCCAGGTAGGGATCCATGCCAGGAAAAGGACTGGGCATCACTCACCTCTCATTTCAGGCAAACGGGTGTCTTGAATCCATTCTACCACAACCCACAGGGCAAAGTCAAGATACATCCTCTCAGCGGCGGCGTGTCCACCAGCCACGAAGAAGGGTGTCTACCTTCACAACAGGGCTGTACGGATCACACCCGAGCGAGCCTTCCCTTCACCCATCCAAAGACCTCGTAAATTGCTTTGAGCGCGGCGACGGAGGTGATGTCGGCACAGTCGAGCGGCGGGGCGACTTCTACGACGTCCAATGCTCGCACGGGCAGCCGGGCAAACACAAGCCGCAGCAGTTCCAGCAACTCGCGGGTGGAAAGGCCACCCGCTTCCGGCGTGCCGGTGCCAGGGGCATAGGCCGGATCGAGGCCGTCAATGTCCAGCGTAAAGTAGACGGCGTCCACATCTTGCAGTTGAGCGACGACGTCTTGGGCCACGGCTTCGATCCCACGGCGATACACGTCGCGAGCGGTGTGGACGCCGATCTCCGGGCGATCGGCCAGGAACGTCATCTCCTCGTCCACCCAGGAACGGAGGCCAACGAAAGCCAGGTGACGCGGCTCAACGTTGGGCAGTTCCAGCACGCGGCGCTCGGTACACGCATGGGACCAGCGGTGGCCTTCATAGTCGCCCATCAGATCAGGATGGGCATCAAAGTGGACGACGCCGAACCGGCCAGTCACAGCCCGGCTGAAGGCGTTGACCAGGGGAACTGTGACAGAATGATCGCCGCCCAGGAATAGAGCGAAGGGGTGGCGCAACACCCGAGTCGCCTGCGCCTCCACAGCCGCAAAGTAGCGCTCCCAATTGAGGTCAATGGACACATCACCGTAATCCCGGACGCGCAGTCCGGTGAGACATTTCCCTTCCTCGGTAGCAGCCGCGACGTGGGGCGTCAAATCGCGAATTCTGGCTGGGGCAAAGGACGCCCCCTTGCGGAAACTGGTCGCGTTGTCGAACGGCACGCCCAGAACACCGACCTCGGCAGCGGGGTCATCACTGAGTAGGCCACTCCACAAATAGCGATGAGCGGGCCGGACAGAGACAGGTGGCGTCATCACACACCTCATTTCGAAGCCGAAGGATCAGGGGAGAGCTGATCGAGTATCCCCTGCAGGGACGGACGATCGTTGGCGTTCTGGCCGACATAGCTCCAGATGACCAGGCCACTCTCGTCCACGATAAAGATGGATGGCGTGGCCCGTTGGTCGTTGAGCAGGTTGTAGACGCCATAGGCGCTGCTGACCGCGTGGTCGGCGTCGGCCAGGACGGGGTAGGGGTAGCCGTAGCGCGTGACCAGGGCTTGTACCCTCTCCTGTGGCTCTACTACCAGGGCAACGATCTCGGCTTTCTTGTCCTGAAACAGAGCATATTGGGCTTGCAGCTCACCGAGCTGCGCGCGGCAAGGCCCTCAACCGCTGGTACGGAAAAAGACAAGGACGACTCTGGACTGGCCTCGATAATCGCTCAGACGAAGCGGTCGATCGTTGGCGTCAGGCAGCGCAAAGTCGGGGGCAGGCTGACCCACCGCGGGCGAGGGCGGAGAACTGGGCGTGGGGGAAGGCAAAGACGTTGGCGTAGGGAGGGGTGAGGCCACGAAAGGCGTCGCCGTGGGGACAGGTGTGGGCACAGGGGATGGCGTGGCGAGGGGCGAAGCCGCCACGGGTGTGGTGGTAAAGGTGGGCAGTGGCGAAAAGGCCAGCGCCGTGGCCGTGGGAAGAGGCATGGTCGCGGGCAGCGCAGGTTGCAGACCGTGGGAGTCTATCTCTACGCCCGCCTGTGCGCGATGGGTCTCCAACCAAGCTGCGAGGGCGCCCTCCTGACCCTCGGGAGGCACGTCGGCCCATACCACCTCGGCCAGATAGCGTTCGACGGCGAGCAGACGAGCCACCGCCCCGGCCCAATCCCCTCGGGTGAGACCGATGGCGGCCAGTTCGGCGGCCACCTGCTCGTCGGTCAGACCCAAGTTCGCCTGCAGAAGCAGGATGCGGGCCTCGACGCTGGCCTCGCTAACGGCAACCCCCTCGTCGGCAGCGACGGAGAGAATGAGGGCATCGTTGACCAGCCTGTCGAGCGTGTCCCTGGCGGTAGGAGCTGGCTGGTCGGAGAGGCGGCTCATGAGTGCGTCCAGGTAAAAGGCCGCGGCCCAGTCGGCGAAGGTGATGCGCTGCTCACCGACGCGGGCGACCACCTCCTGTGCCGGATCGGGCGTCGGCGTGAAGGGGATCGGTGTTGGCAGAGGCGCGCCGAGGCCCTTGAGCAGCAACAACACCGCCACCAGGGCAGCGCCCACAGGCACAAGAAAGATGAGCAACCGAAGCGTATAATTTGGCTTGTCCATAAGAATCCTCGAGCAATGCAGGGGCAGGATGACGCCTGGCTCACAAACACAAGGCCGAGCAAGTATACCACGATCCAACCTGTGTCACAAATCAAGGCTCGTTTGAGAAACTGCTGTTCCCTCCTTGAAAGTTGCAGCAAAAGCTGATATAATGTGAGATAGCAGATTCACAGATGTACGTGAGTTCCCTGGCCCACGGGCACACGGTTTCGGTGGACCAGACACTGACCGATCCGCTACCGTCGTTTGCTTTTTCACACTGGCTAGAAGGGAGAAACCCGAAATGAGCGAGCAAGCCATCCAAGAGCTAATGAAGACCGACTTTTTGACCGCCTACCTGACAGATAGTATGCAGGACATCTACCCGCAACTCACCGAGCAACCAGATCAGTTTGTGATCGTGTTGGACGATGAGGACGTGCCGCTACACCTCACCACGGCTGACGAGATGAAACGCAAGATGCCCCGCAGCCTGGAATGGCCCAGCGTGGGGGACCTGGCAACCCGCCTGCCCGAGGCGCTTCTGGTAGACGAAAATGCGACGATAGATCAGGCGATGGTCTTTTTCGGCACGATGTCCCAGTTGGAGCCGCAGCCCAGGGGTCTGGTAGTCATGCGCGACACCAAAGTGGCAGGTATCCTGCCCTACGAAGCGCTGAACGATTATTACAGCCAGCATATCGTCCCCGAATCTATCGCCAAGGGCCAAGTCGTGCGGAAAGACCAGCCGGTCACCGTCGCGAACGCCGTCTTCCGATGCCGGCGTTATCCTCGATGCTCCTTCGAAATGAAAGCCGACCTGGTAGACCAGGCACCCCTGTGCGGCATTAACGCTGCCCATGGCCGCACGCGGCTGCAGAGGTAAGACGAGAGGAGACCACTCTATGTTCAGCACTGTCCTCAAAGAGATCACCGGCTACTTTGGCAAGTCTTTTCTCGTGTCCGTCTTTTTTCCCAGTCTCTTTTTCTGGATGCTCAATCTGACGCTGGGCATGCTTGCGGTGGGGTTAAATAGAAGCCTGGGATGGTGGGAAGGGCTCAACGGGCAAGTGCAAAGCTTCCTGGTGGCTGCTTTTCTCATCTGGGTGCTCCTCAGCGCCTACGCCGTGCACGTCTTTATGGACGTACTGTCCAGGTTCTACGAGGGTCAATGGAGCTTTTTGAAATCGATCCCAGAGACCATGCGGAAACGCAATCAGAGAACCTGGAAAGAACTGCGTGGCCAAAATGATGCGTTGGGCGATCAGATCCGCATCCTTGAAGCACGGCAGGAGGCTCTGGAAAAGCTCTTCGACCGGGACGTGCCGCCCCTGCCCTACGGCACACGGGTGGACGTGCCGGCCATGACCGAAGAAGCAGCGGCGCTCTACGATCAGATGCGCGACTGGACGGCACAAGATTACCTTGACGACGAACAGTGGAAGGCATTAGAAGAGCAGTTGGGTTCCCTGCAGACGCGCATCCTGGCCCTCTCCGAGGACGAATTGGCGCAGCACAAGACCGAACTGGGCCCGGGAAGCAAAGCCGATCTGGTCTTTCGTCGCCCTTCCGAACTCCTCGAGCGCCTCATTTACCAATTGGAACAGGACCAGTTGGCCTTTTCTCAGCAGTGGCTGGTGGCTCTTCCGACCCGGCTCAGTTGGGTCATGCCCACCACACTGAGCAACACCCTGCGCGCTGCGGAGACCTACTCGTTCCTGCGCTACAATCTGGACGCGGCCATCATCTGGCCTCGCCTGCGAGAGACGCTCCCAGAGAAATTTGCTGGGCGTCTGAGCGATGCCAAGATGAACATGGACCTGATGCTGGTGCTGACTACTCTGGCCCTGATTTTTGGCGTCGTCTGGGGAGGTATCTTTCTCGTCGTGCCAGACGCCTCTCTGGCCATCCACAAGTGGGTGACTGCGCCCATCGTCTTCCTGGCTGGCATTGGGATGGCCCGCATGGCCTATCTCAGTGCCGCCCAGAGTGCCCTGTCCTACGGCGAACTACTCAAGACCGCCTTCGACCTCTACCGTTGGGAAGCTCTCAAGGCGCTGCACCTCGATCTGCCCGCCGATCTGGCGAGCGAAAAGAAGCTATGGGGTGAAATCGCCGGCCTGCTGTACCGCAACTATCCCCTGACGACGGCCTGGAAACATCCATCGTGATGCCGTCTGACCGTCAGAGGGAAAAGGACGCAGATAGAAACATATCTGCGTCCTCTTTTTTCTTGTGGCGTGCTTTCAGGACAAAAGGGCACGGATATGGATGGAGCTCCCTACGAGCGCATAAGCGCCTGCACCAGGCGAGGCTGGCGGAGCTCGACCGCATTGTAGGGGCACATCTCGTGGCAGCAGTAGCAGCGAATGCAGCCGTCCGGGTTCATGTGTGCCCGCCCGTTGGCTATCGTGATCGCACCGACGGGGCAATGCTCGCGGCACACCCCGCAGCCAGTGCAGGCTGGCCCGGCTACGGGACTGGTCACCACCACCCTCGCTGCCCAACGGCTGAGGAAACCGGGCACGCGGCTCAGGTCTGGCCCTGTTGACGGCGGGCGAAAACCCTCAACGCGCGCCGCCTCAAAGCTGTCGCCGATCAATGGCACGTCTTTGCGCCGAAGCGTCGTCAGCCCACGTCGGGCTGCCACTCGCAGCACGGGAATGCTGCGTGGTTGCATGCCCACCAGGCTGACTGCCAGCTCGTCGACGGCCACCGCGTCAGGACCAGCCAGGATAACCCCGGTTGGAAAGGGATCGCCTCCAGAAGGGCCATTGCCGTCCATGCCAACGATGCCGTCCATCACCGTCAACGCAGGGCGCACAAGCGTCAGTACGTCCACGAGCATCTCGGAGAAAGTGTCCGCGTCCTGGTGCTTGGCGTGATAACCCACCTTTTGTAAGCCAGGCACCACGCCGAACAGATTCTTGATCGCACCCGTAAAGCGCATAAAGCTGTGCGTCTTGAGCTTGGGCAGCGATATGATGACGTCAGCCTGGGTCAAATAACGGCACATCTCGAACCGTTTGGCCGTCACGCCGCCAGGGTGAGGCAGGGCAACGGTGCCCGTGTCTTGATTGAGCGTCAGGCCGGTTTCGTCGGCCACAGCCCACAAACCGCTCCTGCGGTAGACCCGACGCAACGTAGCGGAGGAGAATATCCCGCCAGGGCTGTCGGCGATGATGACCTTCCCACCGGCGTCCCGCGCCATCAAGCCCACAGCTCGCACCACCTCTGGATGGGTCACGATGGCCTGATCGGGACGGCTGGACCAGAGCAAGTTGGCTTTTATCAGCACCCGTTGGCCGGGCTGCACAAAGCGTTCCATGCCGCCAAGCAACCCGATGGCCCGGTCAACGGCGGCTTCCACCTGCGGGCGGCCGTACGTGTCGCACCGGACAAGTGAAACTCGATACATGGACCCTGGCTAGCTCCTAACCTGACAGCCGATCGGCGCTGGTCAGGAGTCCTATGCCCACCGAGAGGAAGAACTCCGCAGTATCGCCCTCCCCAATGTTCTCCCGCCGTGGCAGGCCTAACTGTCGAATGGTACGAGGCAGTCGAGTCACGATCTCTTCTCGCAACACCTCCACGCGCAAAGGCGACGTCATCAGCACAAAGTCGGTCTCGTTGAGATGGCTCGCAAAATCTCCGGTGCCACCGAATTTGGTCACGACCGCTTCAAGCATGTCAGTCACTGCCCGCAGGATCTCCTCGCCGGTTGGAAAGTTGCCGGGCTCGACGATGGACTCAAGATTTTGGAGCCGAAGATACAGGGCCGCCCACTTGTCCTGACCTATCAGGGGGCGCAATCCTTCTTCCATCTCCGAGCTTAGCGGCAAGTCGGTGACAAGCGTCGTCATGTGCGACGACTCTGCCAGGAGCAGCGCGTTGCGCACTCTTAGAGACAGCTCTTCCAGGTCAAAAGGCTTGGTCACATAGTCGGCCGCGCCCAGCTCCAAGCCCGTTATCTTGTCATCACAATCCTGCTGCTTGGTCAAAAAGATAACCGGCATGTGCCGGACGCTGGGATGCTGCCGCAGCCGGGCATATACCTCGTAACCGTCCATATCTGGCAGTCCGACGTCCAGTACGATCAAGTCTGGAGGATCTTCCAGACATTGCACAATGGCCTCTTCTCCCCAGGCAGCCACACGTACCTCGTAGCCTTGCAGGCCAAAGTACTCGTGCAGCATCGCGCTGGTATTGGGTTCATCGTCCACAATCAAGAGTTGATACGGGGTGTCCACTGTCACCTCCCTCGCCGCGAAAGGATGCCATCAAGGCAGGTCAAACGCCTCCCGAAGCGCTTCCGTGGCAAGGGTCACATCTTTACTTTCAACCACGCAGGAGACTGTCGAAATGGAGGTGCTGATGGAAAGAATGTTGACACCCACCCCAGCCAGGGCGTTGAACATGGCTCCGGCAACCCCGGGCCGCTCCCGGAAGTCCGGGCCAAAGATGGAAACGAGGGCCACGTCCCCCTGATACGTGATCGCCCGGGCACCGATCTCCTCCTTGACGTCGCCCAGGATAGCCAGGGAAGCAGAAAGATCGTCTTGATCCACACAAAAGACGACGTGGGCATTGTTCTCCAGATCGAGCAACTGAACGATGAACTGCACATTCAGGCCAGTCTGTCCCAAAGTCTTGAGGATGGCACCAGCCACGCCGGGTTGGTCGGGGACAGCCATGACTCCAACCAGGGCCAGTCCAGTGTTTTGAACAACGCCACCGGCTTTTACCTTGCCCATAAAAGAGTCTCCTTTCTCCTACTTTTTTCTCCAGAGGTGCGCAGTCGTCAGTTCAGCGATACCCTTCTTCGCGGGCAGAGAGGTCCATGCCCACCGTAAGGATCGGTTCAACAGCCAGCACGTGACCCTCAGCCTGACGGAGGTCAATTGTCTTGAGGTAGCGACGGCAGGCCTGGCAGACATACAAGCGGTACACACCATCCTGGCTGGGATAGTAAGTCAATTGACTGTGATCGGCGTTGTCACAGAAAGGGCATCCCATGCGGGAAAAAGACCACTCGGCGTTGCAGCGCGAGCAGAGCAGGGATCGCTCACCCTCTCCCCGCAAAGCAGAGAAGTGAGGCTGCCCACCGCAGACAGGGCAGTAGCCACGCCCCCAGCGGCTCAGGTCAAGCAGGGGGAGGATGACCTCGGCGGCGCGTTGAAGATAGGGCGACAACGCCAGGCGAATGAGTACCTCGGTTGTTGTCGGGTCAGTGGGCGGCGGCGCTTTGAATGGGGCCTGGACTTCAAATTCTTGCCGGATCAGCGCCAGCAACTCGTCGGGGTCCAAAGCCTCGCGCCCTCCGGCCCATTCGGGGTTGTGACTCACCATAACATCCCACAGACGAACCACCAGCGTCGCGAGGGGCTCAGCCTCCACGCCGAGCTGGTCGAAGGTGAGCTGGGCCACGCCGTCCGCAAGTCGTTGCTGGCGGATCGTTTCGTCGTGGACGCCGGGCTGGTCGGTCAATGCAGCCTTAAAGTTGAACTGTTCGCGCAACAAGGCGGCGTAAAAGTCCAGATAGGGAAGCAGGTCTTCCTGGCGAGCTTTGGCTTTCTCCACAGCATCCAGGGCACGCTGGTCGTTCTGAGCAATGTGTGCGATGGTCATTTGTCTCCTCTCCACTTTTATGACACGGTGCTCCTAGTTTACCACACAAGCGCGAGGTACGCCAGTTGGCATAAGAGGCACACAGGACAAGAGAGTTACACAGGCGGCTTGACGATCACGCCGTCGGCCAGAGCGAGGATGCCATCCTGCACAGGGTAGACTCGCCAGCAGGCAGGGCATCCAAAGGAAGCCACTGAATTTTGCAGAAACGCTGCGGAACAATGGGGACAGAGAAGAAGATCGGACAGGGGCAAGTCGCCATTCCCCTTGGCAGAGGGGCATCCCTTCTTACGCGCCCAGACCTGGTCGTAGAATACCTGCCAGCGACGCACCTCTGCCTGCAGGGGAAGACCGTCGAGGACGGCACGCAGCCGCCTGGAAGGGAAAGCCTTGCCGGGTAGCAATTTCGCCTCCCATCCAACGCGGTTGGTCGTCAGCAACACACCACCAGGTCGCAGCACGCGAACCATCTCGCGGAGGGCGCGCGACGGGCTGGGTAAGAACTCTAGCGCCTCCAAGCAGGTCACAACATCAAAAATCTCATCGGGAAAAGGGAGGCACATGGCGTCCTGACGAAGGAGAGTCACGCGGTCACCGAAAGAGGCCAGCTTTTCATGGGCCCGGCGCAGCATCTGGCGTGAGAGGTCGAGGGCAAGGATCCGGCCATCAAAGTGAGGACGGTGCAACAGTGCTAGAGGGAGCCGCCCAGTGCCGGTGGCCACGTCGAGCACAAGCGGACGGCAAACAGAGTGGCTCGTCAAGTGTAGCGGAACCGCGACAAACGTGTCTTCCTCGTCGCCGTCGAACCGCTTGATGCCGTCATATCGGTGTGCGCTGAGATCGTAGAGCCAGACGACGAAGCGCGTGCCAAAGTAGGTCCCTTCAGAAATGACGATAGCCCAATAAAGGAACAGGGCGAGACATATGAGGATAATCGTAAGCGCGAGCCAAGTCAGCATAGGCGGCCAGGTCTGCAAGAGCGCGATACGCGGGTTGGGTCCCTAGATGGCAAGAGCAGATAGTAGCATGACAGCCATGGCAAAAGGCTGGGCACGGCGAAGATACCAACGCGCATCGCCGTCGCGGTGCAGATAGGCTTGAAGGTAGAGCTGGGACAACAACAGCAGGGCGGCGAGAGCTGCCGGAAGAGGCTGTCCCTCGACGACGAGGAGGACAATGGCTGCTCCCTGGCCGCCGTTGAGCCAGGCCAACGGTCGGCGGCAGCCAGTCTCCAGGGCCAGCGATGCGCCATAGGAGAGCGCAAATGCGGCTGCCAGTAGCACCGAGGGCCACGTCAACTCGCTCAGCACAGCATGACCCAGCAGCCAGATCAGTCCTCCCTCGACGATGGCTTGCAGCTCGGTCAGCGATGTGCCTGCGCCGCGATCCACCAGTAAGGCGAGCGTCGCCAGCGCCCAGACAGCCACTGTCAACACGAGGGCCGGGCGACCCAGCACCCACGCCACGCCGAGCGACAGCGGCAGGGCTACGATCAGTTCCGCCACACTTGCGCCGTGGCGGGGCCAGATCCGTTCTCGCCACCAGGCTCGCGCCCGGCCCAGGCCGTCTGACAGGCGTCCAGCGGGCGAATCTGGCATGGTATACGGCAGCAGCGTCACCCAAGGAGCCGGCATGGCCCACTGACTGGCCGAGAATGAAGTGAACCAATCTGTCGTGGCTATCGCCTGCCACACCGCACCCCACAGCGGCCCCGCTAAAAAGAGGACAAACCCGGCCGTGAGGGCCACGCTCGCATCCAACTTGAGACCACCGGAGGCAATCAACCCACATAACGCAGCCCACAGTGGCCCGCCGCCAGCCAGCGGTCGCCCTGGCCAAAGACGCAGATCTACCCAGCGATTGTTGAGCCCTCGATTCCCTGCCATGGGGGAATATTATACCTCACTTCCCTGGCTCAAGCAAAGGCGGACCGAGAGAGTCGATCACCTGGTGCCTATCCAGTGTTTTTCTGAAAGCAAACGGGGAGAGGACAACATCTCCTCTCCCCGCCCTTCTCGCCGCGCTTGCAGCGCGAGCGTCAGCCGTCAGATGGTTCCGCCGCATCGTCTACCGCCTCAGAAGACGTCTCGTCGGGCGCTTCCAGCGGTGCGAACTCGTCCCCGCCTACCTCGACCGGCACCGGCGTCGCTTCAGTCGCCTGAGATGGTACATACTCTCGCGTGCCAAAGCGCGTCAGGACAACTGCCCCCAGGCCAAAGGCGCCAACCAGGATGACAAAGGGCCAACCCAGGCAGCAATCGGAGACGAACCAGATGGCCACCGCGATCAGCGACAGGACAGCTCCACCAACCAGCGCCCCCATGACGGGTGTGACATTGCGAGCTTTGAGTTGCTCAAGAACCCCGAGTCCGACGATGAGGCTCACGGCGATCCAGCCAAACACAGCAGCAATGAGCGCCGCCAGGAAGACCAGCCCGCCAAAAGGTGACAGGCAGATAGTAGCGAGCAATATCGCGCCAATCAACACTGCCAGGATGGCTGTCACCAGGCCAACCACCCAGCTATGCGCCGGGGCGACGAGCACGGCTTGGCTGACACGTTCCAAGGGTTGGGGCAAAAAGACAGCCACCAGTGCAGCGATGACGGTGACCAGCACGGCGGTCGCCAGCGCCTTCAAGGCACGGATGAAGAATCGCAGCAGCCAGTTGTCCCAGTTGTACCTGTAGCCGTTGGTCCACACCCTGGCGAAGGTGGGAAAGCGGAATCCCCTGTCAAAAGCCAAGCCCTCCACCTGATTGCCACGCACAATCGCGCCCTCGGCGCGGTCTATGCTGCCGCCAATGTTGACCAACTCACCCTGCACAACGGCCGTAGACACCAGGTTCACGCTGCCGCCAAAGACGACGACATCGCCTTCAACGGTTCCGGCCACGTCGGCGCTGCCCCCCATCACGGCGACGTTGCCATCAACGCGGCTGCCCATCTCGAGGGTCACATCGCCAGCAAAAACGACCAGATCGCCGTCGAGAACCTCATCAGCTTCCAGGGTGAAACTATCGCCAAAGACCACCTGCCCGTCAAAGGGCGCGGAAGCAAAGGCAGGAGCCGCGGTGGATAACAGAAGGGTAAATACCACCAGACTTGCCCATAGTAGCTTCTTCATCGTATGACCTCCACACACAGTTTATCGGGTTACTGGCTGGTAAGCGCGCACGCGGCGCAACACCAATCGGGACCAGAGCGCTGTGAGCAACAGCACAGCCAGCATGTAAACCAACAAGATTGGCCCACCGGCCGCGTCGTACAGCGAACGCAGCAGCAAGACCATTGCCTGAGCGATGGCCAGGCACACATCAGTAGCCTGGGTGAGCCAGCCCTGGAGACTATTCCACAGCGATGGTTGCTGTAGCAGCGGCCAGAGCTGGAAGACAAACCCCGCCACCGACGAGAGAGCTAACGTGACCAACGACAGAGTGCCCAGGGCTAGCGCGGCGGCCCCCAGAACGCCCCGCCGTGTGGCGGCTCTTTGCGCTGCCAGGCGGCGCTCTACCCCCGCCACAAAACCCGGCGGGGCCGGGACCATCGGCTGCTCATCCAGCAGACGGGAGACGAATTGCAGGGCTTCCCACTCGGCGCGGCAGGCAGCGCACGTCGCCAGGTGTGCCTGCAGGGCGCGCTCCTGATCCTCGTCCAGCAGGCCATCCAGTTTCAATGACATCCAGTGACGGAACACTTTGCAGTTTGGCATTGCGTCGTCACCTCCTCAAAAGAATTCTGCCTCAGGCAGCAACGGCGAGGGATGGGCCGAGTTCTGACACGGTCTCCCGCGCGGCGTGGGCCATCATCTGCCGTGCCCGGAAGAGCCGCGACTTGATAGCACTCTCGGTGGTATCCAGCATGTGGGCGATCTCTTTGTAAGAACAATCATACCAGTAACGGAGCACGACCGCCGCCCGGTAGTCCTCGGGCAGCTCGTCCAACAGTTTGCGAACCTGAGCTTCTTTTTCATCCCGGACCACAGCTTGCTCGGGGCGGTCTACGTCGGAGGCCATGTGACCGGTGAAGGCCACGTCCTCCAAAGAGAGCAACGTCATCCGCCGACGCCGCAGCCGGTCTATGCAATAGTGGGATGCGATAGACAACAGCCATGAAGAGAATTTACGATTCTCATCGTAGGTATGCAACCGCATATAGACGCGGATAAAAGTCTCCTGGGCAGCGTCTTCTGCTTCTACAGAGTTGCCCAACATTCTGTAGGCCAGGTTATACACCGGCGTCTGGTAAGCCTCGACAAGTCTGGCAAAAGCTTCGGTATCGCCTGCCCGGGCGCGCAGGATCCATTGTCGTTCCTGGTCCATCCCCACTCCCTCGCTCGTAACAGCTATACGCAACAAGAAAATAAAAGTTGCGGAGGGCGGTGTAAACCGAGAGAATGACTGCTCTTACCCACCGTCAAGTGGCGTGACCTCATATTCGTAGCCGGCCAGTTCCGTCGTCACCGGCGCATAGCCAGAAATGATCAGCACGGCACGATCCAGTTCGTCCCCCAGACCACGCAACTCCAGACGTCCCTGCTGCAATTCGTCCAGCACCATGCGCTGCACCTGCGGGTGGTCACCTATCTCGATCATCTGGACGATAAAACGCTGCGGCAGGACGTTGTCGGTGCGAATGAAACCCTCGCCGTCCCAGCCGTCATCGCCAGTTTCGGCGTCGTAGGTATAGCCAAGTTCGGGGATAGCCACGTCGTCCACGCAAAAGCCCACGTGGTTGACGGTATCGTCGGTGATGACCTCAAAGCGAACCAGCACCGGACGACCGGCGTAGGCACTCAGGTCGATCTCTTCCAACACCCACTGCGGCTCACCGCCCCCACCAGAGATGCCGGTGAAAGCGGGGCCAAAGCTGTTCCCCTGGGGATTGGACGTGGTCGTGTACTTGCCTTCCAACAGATGCCACGTCTCGCCGTCATCTTCCGAGACGGCGACGTAGGCATAGTCCCAGTCCTCCTCAATATCGTACCACAGCCAGGTGTGCAGCGTCGCCGAGGTGAGGTCACTGAGATCAAAAGCGCGGGTGAGGCGCATGTCCGAGTCGTCGCCCCGGTTGGAGTACCATTGGTAGCGGCCGCTATGGGACTCGTTGGGGATGAGCTTGACCTGGGTCGAACCGGTGAATTCGATCGCCAGGTCGCCTTCTCCGCCCAGTTCGACATAGTCTGCGCCATATTGATGCACCGTCGTAGCCCGCTGCACAGGGTAGTCATCATGGGTGGCGTCGAGCGACGGGCGATCGGGGTCGAGATCGCCGTAGCCGTAGCGACCGTCTGCCAAGGACGGGTCGTCCAGAACATTCGCCACACGCCAGTCGGCAAAGAGGTCCTCAAAAGTGGGACCGATGCTGAGATCATCGAGGACGGCCTGAAAACCAGCAGTGCCGTTGGCGGGATGAGCGACCAGGGCTTGCGTCGCCTCCGAGCCAAAGCGATCCAAAAAGTAGGCCATGAGGAGATAGCTGCCGCCATAGTTGGCCCCAGCCCCGCCCGGGCTGTCTGGCCAGGTGTTGAGCTGTGTGTCAGGGTTACGACTGAACACCCAATCGGCACCGCCGATGTCAAAGTCGTTGAGCTGCATGGCAAGTTCCGACATCCCCTCGTTGACCCAGGTATCTTCGTTGCGGTCGGTGGACCAATGGATCATGTGCTGGAACTCGTGGGCCAGCACGCCGTCGTAAAAGCTGGTAGCGGGCGTCATGCCCCCACCCAAGTTGATGTAGAACATCTCTTTCTCGTTGGAGAATTCGTTGACCAGGCGAGAGTATTCGTCGGCGCCGGAAAAGTAACCGGCGACGCCGCTGCCCAGCCCGTCGGCGTGAAGAATATGCAGGTGAACGTCGTTGTCCACGCCAGGCGACCACTCGCTGCCGAAGAAGCGCCGGTTGGTGGGGTAGGTCTGCGCTTCAAATCGGTCCGCCGAGCGCCCAAGGGCGTCCTGATCAACGTCGTACCCCTCGTGCACCCACATGTAGACGTGAGGCGTTGCGTAGCGCAACTCGGCGGTGATCTGAAAGTTCTCGTCGGTGTCTATGTTGGACACCCAAAAGGTCTCCTTATCGCCAAGGCGATACACCGGCGGCGTGGGGTTGACGACGACGGGGATGGGCACGCCAGGGTCCTTGAATTGCTGAGCCAACTCGCGCAGATTGCGCTCGGGCACAATCTCCTGGGCGAGCATCTCCTCGGTGGTGAGAGGTGGTGGCGGGGCAGGCGTCTGCGTGTTGAGCGGCGTCGGCGGCGGCACGGGCGTCGGTACGGGCGTGCGGACGATGACCGGCACCGGCGTGGGGGTCGAGGTGGCTGACACCTCGTCGACAAGTTCCTGAAAGCCAGGATCACGGGCGGCGGTGTACACTCCCCAACCCAGCAGGGCCGCTACACAACAGCAGCAGACGAGCAAGACAAGGGCGACGACGCCGGCGAGGATCAAGACGGTGCGATTTTGTTGTTTTTTCATGAAAGGCTCCTGTGAGATGCGATCTGAGTCGAGAGTAGGGTATCACGGGTGCGAACATTCTCTCTTCTCTGGCTACCAGAATTGTACCTCAAAGGTCGCCCAGGGGCAAGCGGGTGTGGACCACCTGACACCCGCGACGGCGGGAGCGCAAACCGAAGCTCCAACCATCCGTAAAGCAACAAAAGAGGGCCAACAGGCTAACACTGCTGGCCCTCGAAGGAAGGGGCTATGACATGACTTGCATCGTCAACAAATGACTTGCTACCGTCTACTCCCTCGTTTTGCTACCGTCTTGGTATTCCGCATTAGATTCAAGAAAAGCCAGTTGTGACGCGATATCATCCATTTCACCATCATCATTCGCCTCTTCTGCATCCATAGTCTCTACCTGCGCATCAAAAAGAGAGCTTTGCTTGCAAAAACCGGGAAAACGAAACTTGGATGCTTCCAGATATTCTTCGACTATCTCAAATGCCAGCCATCGCCTTTGCAGTCGTTCGGCAACTTCGCCGGTGATATTGCTGCCGGCGAATGGATCAATCACCAGGTCACCAGGGTCGGTGAGGAACTTGATAAAGAACTCTGGCAAACCGTGAGGGAACCTCGCCGGGTGGGGTTTCATACCACGCTGGCGACATTCCCACTTTCATACTATTCGGAACCAGCGTTGATCGTCGAAGCCAATGAGCCCTTTGCGCTTAAGGGCTTGCTGCGCATTGCGGACGTAGTGCTTCCACTTCTTGCCAAAGTGAACGCCATCAATCACACGATCAATCGTATCATCACACAAATCAGGATGGATTTGCTGGATCAATGGATGCAATTCAACAGTCCCAAGTGGGCCTTCCCGTTCCAACAGGTAAAGAACGGTATCACAGAATATGCCATGCGTCGTTTTGCCCTTTGCACGAGCTTTAAATAGTTCGAGCTTTGCGATCTCTGTCCGTTGCTCAAACGCCACTCTTAGCTTAGTTTTGATGGACTTATCGGCTTGCCGACGGGTGACCTTCAATTCCTGGGTAGCCTGGGTCAGGGCTGCTAGCGTATCTAACGAAACCTCGTTCCCTAAAGAAGCGAATCTGGTCAGATCAATACGCACTTTGGAGACAAGCATAGGGTCACGTAGCAATACACCATACTCGTGGTTCCGTGTCAAACCACCGTTTGTTAGGTTGGCCGATGTGATCACAGCAGCTTTGGTGTCAATTACGTATATCTTGGCGTGCAAGCTAGGCAAGTAGGTAATCGTTGAATTTGGAATAGATTGCACTAGATGCAAGAGCGCCGCTACATCAGTCGAACCTCTCAGCAGACTATCTACCGCCAGATTCGTTACAATGTTAACGTACACACTATCGCATGATTGCTTACCTTCAATGATTTCAATGATCTTCCCAAGTGGCACATTGCTAATGAAAGGCGATGCAACGAGCAGTTCTTCCTCAGCCATACTCACAAGGTTATAGAACGTGGAGGCCCACGGCGACTCCAAGAGCTCAACAGCGGTGCTCACAGCCAACCTCCGTGACTTGGAGCGTACAGTGATGTTACCTGTGAGTCCTTGGCAAATATAGCTTGTCTTGTCTCACGACTGAGAACACCATCGATCACCCTTTCACCACTAGCCAAGGCCCTGAGGTCACAACCATCAACCAGAAGAACCTGAAAGTTTGTCAACTGCATAGCTCTAGTAGCGTAGTAGCGAGCCTGCCGCGTAAAGTGCCCTGTCGTTACCGATAACAAAACAGTAGGCTTGAACGAAATACTGCGGCCCACTGCTGTCGCGATGTCCCCCATATCCATCTGACTCACATTGCGACACTGAATTTGCCAACGATTGAATGGCACACACCTGTCATTGGCCATTATCCCAACCTCAATACCGTTTGAATCGGCACTTTTCAAAAGCCAACCTTTGAAATCCAGATCGATCAAGCGAGTGAGGTAAATTGTCAGCAATTCAAGTGCCTTACCTTTGACATGCTTGCTGGGTGACTTGAGATCAGCGAGTATCCGTGACAGTGGGCGCTCAAAGATCTCTTTTGGGGCCAGCCCAGCCTTCTCAGCTGCCGCAGCAAGAATTGGCCCAGAAATCTCTCGCCGAAACTTGGATGTCTGTGAGACCTGGTAAGGCTTGGCTCCACGTCCTGCCGTTGATTTTGTCACCTCTATGTACCCCAGGTCTCGCAACGGGAACAAGATGGATTTAGGCAGTTCCTTGTGATTATACTCCACCGCATAGAGTGCGCTTGCCAGGTCCGCTACCTTGTTAGCAACAAGAGGCTCTGGCTCAGAGATGCGCGCGAGCGCACGCAAGAAAGCCCGCTGCACTGCGTTGAGTTGGGTCAAGCTGTCAATCACATCCAGTCCGACACCAAGTAATTCCTCCAGGCGTATCTGATTAACCTCATACAATCTTGGACCGCCTTTGACGCTTGCGTCAAAAATACCCGCTTGCGCCAGCCACAAGCGCAGGCTGCTCAGATGTACTGTGCCGCGCGGAACATGCAGCCCACGTTGCTCAAGACGTTTTCGCAACGTGTGAAGGGTAATCTTTTCGCCAGCCTTTTGCATTATCTCCAACGTTTCCACAAAGGGGATACCTTTGAGATCAACCAGGATATGTCTGGCGAACCGTTCGTAAAGCACATCAGGCTTGTTGGCAATCGCCAACAACTCCTCCGCCAACGCCGTCGGCGTTGCGCCATCTTTGTCTAACAGCCCGTATGCTCGCAGGGCCAGCACAGTGTTGTCGGCCAGCTTCCAGCGTTGAGTCTGGGAATGGTTTACAAAGAACTCGTCACGGGTGGCATCGGTGATTTTGCTGCGGTCACCAGAGTTGGCGTGGACAATCTGAAGCAGCCTGGGTAGGTTTACCTGGTTAGGACTGAATTGGGCACCAAACGGAATTTCGCTTTTCTTCGCCACTGCTAACCCCACAACCTGACTGCTGTAGCAAGAGGTTTTTTCGCTCTTCGACCTGCGAACGGGCGTGCTACACTATGCCTGTATTCTACCACAGGTTGGGACCAGGAGCAAGCTCCATCAAGTGCAATTGGGACACAGCGCTACCCGCCCTTGTCATCCGGATCAGTTCGGGGTATAATGGACCGAGATCCAGGATTGAGCGAAAAGATCGACCCTTGTCTTACGGAAGGTGTGGCCATGCCTCTCAAGCTGGGCCCCATCACCGCCCAGGTGCTAGATATGACGGCAGCCGCGACGCTGCCAGAACAGGACGCTCTGATAGCAAAAGCTCGCCACAGGCTGCGCGAGGAAGATCCGGCTGCCCTGCGGGACCACCTCGAGGAACGGGCGAAAGCCTCTGAGCGCCGCATCCCCTGGTTGGCCGCCCTGCCCACAAGCACGACGGAAGGCACGCTGGCCGATTCTTTTTCCGCGCCACCCACCCCGGCCAACTTTTCGGTCGTCGCCGCCGATGGTTCCGCCATCTCACCCGACCGGCACAGTCCGCTGCGCTACTACCTGATCAACCCCGGCCACGCCGTGCTGA
>Ga0180438_10004415_pt1 | contig 20259 bp, 17 predicted proteins | sample SS_ome_12_FD_132455 | JGI IMG/M metagenome (GOLD analysis project Ga0180438, IMG submission 132455) | Hypersaline lake sediment archaeal communities from the Salton Sea, California, USA - SS_3_D_2 metaG | ecosystem: Environmental > Aquatic > Non-marine Saline and Alkaline > Hypersaline >... | reverse complement strand
CGCCCAGGTTTTATGAATCGGATCATACAATTGCGAGGTACTGGCAATCGAAAATTCAGAGACCTTTTCACCCGAAAAAAGAAAATTTAAGAGATCAGGCATAAAGAGGAGCTTGTCCGCCACCTCAAGGACGGATGATTCTTCAATCACGTAAGCCAGCAATTGAAAAATTGAATTAAATGGCATAAACTGAATGCCGGTCTTTTCATAAATTTTCTCGCGGGGCATTCGCTTAAATGCTTCCTCGGGCATTCCGTTTGTCCGGCCATCTCGATAGGCATAAGGCAAGCTGATTACGGTATTATCGCGGGCGACGAATCCAAAATCCACCCCCCAGGTGTCAATTCCAATCCCCTGGAGTTCGGAGGTTACGTCGCGGGCACATTTTGCCAGGGCAACTTTTATATGTTCATACAGCGAAAAAACATTCCAATGGAGATGATCCAGAATTTGAACGGGTTGATTGGAGAAGCGGTGGATTTCGTGAGTTTTGATTTGGTTGGGGGTTAAGGTGGCGGCTACTACGCGTCCACTGGAGGCACCGAGATCAATCGCTAAAAATTGTGCTGCTGCCAAATTTAGCTCCTTTCCGCATTATGTAAGCTCAAATGTATTAATTGATTTGATTGGGTAAGATCAGGTGTTGGCCTTTTTGCTCATAATCATCTGGAGATGGTCCCACCAATAAGCTGATTTACTTCCTGGTAAGCCGGGGTTCGTTTCCAAATCTTGATAAATTTCACACAATTCATTCAACAAATCAAGAACCGCTTCATCTTCAGTGGGACCCAGTCCGAAAGTATCCAGTTTATCATAGGAAGCAATGGCCATGTTCTGATCCGTCCGGATTGAGATTGAAATCTTTTTTTTCAATTCGTATCCGGAGTGACCCAGGTTTGAAATCGTAATCCGTTTATCTGATTGAACATTATTGGTATTCCCCTGATCGGATTTCTTCCCTGATTGGCTAGTACTCCGTTTAGCCATAATAAGTTTACTCCTCTTCATAATATTTTATAATTTAAACGTGTTCAAAATATATTTTATAATGATGAACACGCTCATCTTTTTTGTTAATCAATCGATGAAAATTAGAACCTATTGATACTATTGTTTTCATAAGAACTTCATTTTTCGATGAGGAAATATAAACATAAATCCCCAAAAATGCAACAGCGATTTAGAATTTTATATTTGATAAATTTTTACTCTGCGACTTGACATGCCTTTTGAGATTAATTTTATTGACCTGAGTCGTTTTACTCGTCGTGATTTACATGAACCGTTAGAAGTACCAAAAAAAAGGAGATTCATCTCGTGCGAATCTCCTTAAAAGATATTTAGATAATCTTGAAACGCTGATGGGAGTGCAAAACTTCAATTTTGCGAGGCTTTTTTTCAATAAAGTAATGCTCTCGCAAAACTGAAGTTATGCACTCCTGATTTTAAAGGTTTCTCATTACCTTGTGATTGTTTAGGATAATTTTGCTGCTACTGCATAAAAATCATTTTAATATATTTCACGGTATTACCCGCTACGAGTTGTCCCAGATAAATCCCGCTCGAAACGGGCTCTCCTAATTCATTAGTCGCATTCCAGACAATCGTGTAACGACCGGGGGCTTTTTCTTCATTTACAAGGACTTTCACGCATTGTCCCAGTGAATTAAAAACCGTAAGGCTAACCTGGCACCGCTTCGGTACCAGGTAGGTAATTTGGGTTTCAGGATTAAATGGATTGGGGTGATTTGGTAACAGCGCGAATTCACGGGGGAGTTCAGCGGTTTTGCTATTTTCAACGTCGGTAATCATGGTTTGAACGGTCCCTACCGGACTTTCTAATATTGTGCCATCGGTTGAATAGGCAATTACCTTCCAGTAGTAAGTACCTTTCCACATGGTTTTGGTCACCCGGTGACTGTAACTGGTATCCGGGCCCACAATCGCCGAATTAAACGTGTCAGCAAATGCAGGCGTTCGACTCAGCAGCCATCGGTAAAAAACATTGTCACCCGGGTCTGGGTCCACGCATTGGTGCCAGAGATATTCTTTAATCGGCGGATAAACAAAAATGGACTCATTTATTGGCCGAATTAATTCAAATGGTTTGGGCGAATCCGGTAAAGGATTTACTGTCACGGTTAATGCTTGTTCGCCGGTAGCACCTTCAGGATCTTTCACAAAGAGAGTCAAATTTTCGATTCCACAAAAATCGGGTTTGGTAAAAATATGCAATTTATTGGTGAATGGCTGAAATTCCCACAACACGGCCTGGTTATTATTCAGGCCGAATTCGAGCTGTTCCGGCGCATGATCAATATCTTTCGCCTGTTGACGCAGCAGATCCAATGATAAATCGAAAAACGTATCTTCATCGAATCGAATATCGCGAACTCCGGAAATCGTGGGCGGATCATTAATTTCACGGGCAGTAAATGTTACCTGAGTGGTATCCTTTAACATTTCCGGATCGGTGGCTACAAATGAAATCGTTTCGCTACCCGACCAGTTCCACGTGGGGGGCTTGACACTCACGATGTGTTGCGACCACGTTACGCTTAATTCTTTTTGTCCAAAATGGGACCAATTAATTTCCGAAGGGGTGTTGTTTTTATCGTGGACATAATTATCCATATTAATCGGGGTAAAACCCGTTCCCTCGTCGACTTCTTGATCCGGAATATCTGAAATTACTGGTCGGGCGTCGACCTTATTGAGTGTAAATTTAACACTTTTTGTATCCTGTCGACTGCCCGGGTCAGTTACCACAAACGAGATATATTCCGAACCGAACCACTCGTCATTTTTAGGCTCAACTTTCAGCACACGATTATTAATAGTGACTTTAAAATTGACATTTCCAAAATAGGACCAGACCATTTGATGGGGGGCATGGTCGGGATCGACGACGGTTTCATCGAGACTAATGGTGGGAATTGGTTCGAACTGAAAAAATTCCTGATCTGGGAAATTTACAATTTTGGGCGGATCATTTACGGCAATCACGGTAAATTTGACACTGGTTTGTCCGGAAGCGCCTTCGGGATCGGTGGCCTTAAAAGTAATTGTTTCCGTACCGGCCCATTCGCTGTCAGCCGGTGCAATATTCGCCACCTGATTTTCAATAGTTACATTTAAATTGGAATTACCGGTGAAGGTCCAGGTCATCTGGGTGGGATCATGATCCGGGTCTTCCACATAATTCACTAGGCGAATGGGTGGAAAAGGCTGACCTTCATTTTTCGTCTGGGGGGGAATGGTATTTATTTTTGGTGGATCATTGATTGGGTTCACTTTAAACAGTACATCTGCGCTGTCGGCTTCACCACCCGGATCGACGGCAATAAATGTGACTCGTTCCTGTCCATACCAATTCTGGTTCGGAGTCGTCACCGTTGCCACCCGATTAGAAATAGTCACACTCAGATTGACATTCCCCTCGGAAAGCCAGGTCAGGGACGCCACGGGATCGTCCGGATCCGTCACATAATCATCGAGTTTTATTGGCTTAAAATTCTGACCTTCATTAATGGTTTGCGGAGGAATTGTTGAAATAACGGGAGCTGCGCTCCCAATGATAATTTGAGCCTCATCGGTATCCTTGCCTCCATCATCATCGGTTACCTGTAAATTGACCTTGTAAACGCCATTTTCTGCATATTGCACGCTCGTATTTTGCCCATCTTTTTCAAAAATACCATCCCCGTTCAAATCCCATTTAAAAGTGAAAGTATCAGCAGAACCCGGGTCAGTGGCTTTGCCTTTCAAAGAAACGGGCTCATTGGGTCGCCCGGTGTAACTCCCACCGGCATCGGCAGTTGGGGCGACATTGTTGACAGTCACCGTAATCTGGTCCTGGGCTTGACCGCCGTCATCATCGGAGACAGTTAGTTTTACCACAAAATCACCGTTATCAGCAAAGGCATGAGTTGGTGCCGGATCCGTCGAGGTACTCCCGTCACCGAAATTCCATTGATAGGTTAAAACGTCATTGGTGCCGGGATCATTGACAGTTGGATTAAAGACAACCGGAGTGCCCTCATTTTCGGTTTTATTATTGCCCAGTTCAACCGTCGGTTTTACATTGGTAATCGTCACCGTTGCCACATCGGTAGACATTGTGTTCGCATTGCTCCGCACGCGTAATACTGCCTGCCCGTTGTAATCATCTTTGTAGGTGTGGGAAATCTTTTCGGAGGCTGTGGAATCATCAAAAACACCATCGTTATTCCAATCCCAGGCATACGTGGCAATGCCTTCCGGATCTTTTGAACCGGCGGCACTGAACTGAATCGCGGTTCCTTCCTGTCCGCTGTAAGGTCCATTGGCTTCGGCGGTTGGCCCTTCGAAACCGGGAATTTGGTAGTACCGAAATTTTATGCCCTGGTAAGGATAAACCAGCAGAAAGCGATGTCGGTAACATCTTACGTACTGCCGACTGCGGCCTTCGAGCGAATTAATGCCGCTGGCCAAAACCTCGTACTCACCCCAGGTTTTACCCCCATCCGAGGAAAGTCGAGTGCGCAGATCGCCGCCATCCTGACCGGTGATATAAGTAAACATCACATATTTACCGTCTTCGGACGCGGCTACCGAACCGATGCCAAGTTTTAAATGTTCTTCGGCAATTTCTCCTTTTCCGGTTACGAGGACATCAAGCACTTTCTCACTGTTTTTGATTTGGGCATATCGAATTGCTGGCTCCCTGAGGTTTCGATCTTCTTCAGTGCCGTAGCAAATATGGTAGGTATTTTGACCGTCTCGGGAAATATCAACAAAACCGTTAGCATACTTTGCATCGGGGTGGTGTATGTCGCCGTATCCTTCCCAGGTAGCTCCGCCGTCCAGCGAATTGTAATAAGTAACGGGCCCGCCGCCACTGGGATAGGAGGCATTGCCGGTAATAACGTGTACTTCACCGGAAGGGGAACTGCACATCTCAAAGTTAACATCAGCCCGGTAGTATGAAATGCCATCTTTGGTGGCGGTAACAATGCCATTTTCAACGCGACAATAATCAATATCCCCGTTGATATTATTGTCAATGCCATATCCCCAGGCAATATGCGCCCGGCCCAATTGGTCGACATCGATGCGGGGATACCAGCCACGATATTGATCACGATAAACCTGTACCGGGCTACTCCACCCGGATTCAGTGCGAAAAGTATAATAGCCATCGCCTTCATTCTTGCGCTTGTCATAGTCTCGATAAACAACGTGGGGTTCGCCATTGGGTCCACAGGCAATGGCTGCTCCCCAATACATTCCGCCATCATCACTGCTGGCCGGCGAGACCGATTCTTGTTTAATGACATTGCCATTCATATCCAATTTCGTAATTAATACGCCACTTTCCATGGCCAAAATCCAGACATCACCGGTTTGCCAATCCACATCCAGATCCGGATTGGAGCCTTCGGAAACATAAATTTCATTTGACCACTGGCCCAGCGCATTCATACTCATTAATAATCCTGAGAGAAATGCCAATCCAAAAATTGTGCTTAAGCGTTTCATATCCATCAATTCCTTCTGTTAATTTCCTAATTTGCTCGATGTGAAAATTTTGATCTTCATATTAACTGATTTCTATTCGGCACTAAAATGTAATACTGAGGGATAAGTTTGCCATCTAGCAATTAATATACCATTTTAATAGGGCATTGTCTTTTTGTCTTTTATTCCCTGAATATTCAAGTTTTTGCAGAACGGACATTCTGTTGAATTTCATTACCTGAAAGAAGAGTATTCAATAGGAATTTGCGTATCGGCTGGTAATTCCTTTCTTTAAACACGCTATAATCGTCCTCGGATGAATTTAATTGAAACAATTGTTTCACTCGTATTCGTCTAAAATTCAATAATTTTAGTTGCCTTTCAGATGATAATTTTGTTTCTTTGCAATCTCCTATTTATAAAAATAATAGCCGTTCGTTGAGTCTGCCATGCCCGATGTTCCAGAAATATTTCAGCGAGGCTTAAGCGCTTGTGAAGTAAAAATTTCTAAATTTTTTATTGACATCAAAGTTAAAATTTCTTATATTGCACCGTTTTAAAAATGATGAGGGCGTAGCTCAGTTAGGTAGAGCAACGGCCTTTTAAGCCGTGGGTCGAGAGTTCGATTCTCTCCGCCCTCACCAAAACACACCCGGTAATTCCACAATGATGCGCCTATGGCTCAATTGGTAGAGCAACGGACTCTTAATCCGTAGGTTCCAGGTTCGATTCCTGGTGGGCGCACCGCTGAAGGTCAGGCGAAAATAAGTAGTACTGGCCTTTTTTGTTGCTGATCGGTTTTATTGATTCGGTTCAATCTAAGATAATTGTGTTATTGGATTAAAGAAGATAAATAAAAGGGGGCCGCCAGTCGTTTCCTTCAAGTTAAATCGGTTAAGCGAGTGAGAAAAAAATAACCCGGAATTCTTGAATTGTATCTTTGTGGTTTGAAATGAAAATGAAATTGAAACCCATTTTGTCATTCCACACTCACTAAATTTTTAATTAACCTAAATTGAGGTTTAATAAAGATGAAACGAAGGGATTTCTTGATTCGCGCAACAAGCGCCGGTCTGGCAGGAAGCTGTTTGTTGTTAAATTGTTATCGCTATAAAAAATATCGAGAGGATGTAAGTCAACTTTATCTTAAAAAATGCCTGGAGATCTTTCGATTAATTCAAAATCAGGAATTACCAAAATTAAGTCATGTGGCCATCCGGGCGGCTGAAATCTATAAAGGTGGAGGCAAACTTCATTCACATCTGACCAGCGGAGAAATGCTGCAGTATGAGACACGTTTCAACCGGGCGGGGAATCCGGGTTATTTTGTCCCTTTGGCCGTTGAAGAGGATCAGGCGATTTTGGACACGATTCAGCGCGGTGATTTTTTTCTAACCGATAAAGCCAACTCGAAGTTGCTACTGGCGAAACAACAGGGGATATATGTGGTTGGGATCTCGGTTCCGTTTTTACCGCATAAATTCACCCCCTCTGATCGGTTTGTCATCAAGCCAGATTGGTATCCGATTGAGGATATTGCCAACGTGGTGTTGTACTCGCATGTCCCGATTGAAGATGGCGTGGTGAGTTTTCCTGAATATCCAATGGTTCCTTTGTGTCCGGCGTCTTCAATTATCCAAAGTATTTATTTTTGGATGCTCAATGCCGAAATTGCCTATCAGGTTCAGGTGGAAAAAACCTATCCCTTTATCTCCAGGGCACGCGACTATATAGAAAAAATTATTGAACGAATTTATGAATTAGAAAAACAGACCGATTTGATGTACGAGGCCGCCCGAAGGATGGCTGAAAATGTGAAAGTGGGCGGTACATTGTATGTTTATGAGCAATCACGTAGTCTCATCGCCGAAGCCTGCAATCGTGCCTCCGGTTTAATGCTGACAAAACCGCTCCTGATTGATGCGGTAAAACCCCGCGACAATGTGATTTTTGGGGCCGAATCCTCCAACCAGGCGGCTGATATTGAACTCGCCCGACAGTTGAGGAATAGAAAATGTTTTGTGGTAACCATTTCTCCCTTTGATACAGATGGCCAAACTGAGGGACCGCTTTTACGAAAAGCTGCCAGCTTGGCGCTCAATAATCTTTCCGGCGAATCACAGGGCGTGGTGAAAATTACGAAAGAAGCCCCTCCGCTTTGTCCTGCTGGCGGAGTCCTCAACGCCATCATATTATGGGCGTTAACGGCTCAATTTGTCGCCGAAATGATAAACTTGGGAATGGTGCCTTATGTTATTATGGGAGAACATCTGATTGGGGGAGCCGAATATAATGCGGCTGTCAGGCGATTTTTTATTCAACGCGGATTTTGATTTGCGGGGAAAAGCTCAATGCTGGTTATCAGGTTTTACGTTTCAGATTCAATGTTCCCGGTTAAACTCACCCTGCCCACTTTAAAATTTTAAATAGGGCGTTTATTCTCTTCGAATCATTTTATAATCACCAACACCGGAACGATCGACAAAAAGAAATCTTTCATTAATGGAACGGTAATACCAGATTTCAGTGGGGGGCTTATGAAGATGACTGGCGTACTTTTGAACCAGGGAAGGCTCACCAAATTTTAAATAAATTTTTCCGCGCTCAGTTTCCCACCCCATTTTATTCAGTGAATAAACCGTAAACTGACGATAACAAAATTCAACCCGTTTATAAAATTCATCTTTCACTTCATTTTTCTCGGTCCCTGGCGTCGGGTCTCTTTGTTTCCAGAAAGCATCAAACAGGGCTTTTTTCATGGCGGGTGAGGCTTTTTCAAAGTCATGCAATTCTTTTGGATCCCCAATAATCTTAATCGGTTCGTAGGCATTCTCTAAATTGTCCAGCGAGAACGGTAAGTGATTTAAATTCAAAAAGAAATGTCGATCAACTGCCACTTCCTCGGGATTGTCAATGAAACAAATCTTAATTAAATACCGCCCCGGTTGCCAAACAATCGCTTTCAAATTTATTTCTTTTTGAATAATCCCCTGTTGATTATTCGCAACCGTTTGGATACTATCATATACCACGTTTTCATTAAAATCAATTATTTGAGTATGAACTTTCAGTAATTCCAATTCCTGGTGAGGATAAATTTCATAATAAGCCAGGCTAGTAGCGAGTGAGTCTTTAAAATTGCCCGCTAAATTCGGAAAATAGGTAATTTGCCCGGCATCGGTTTGTCGCGCATCAAAAAATAAAATATCACTTAACTGGTTGTTTAAATGAGAAAAATCCTTCAGCTCAAAATCTTTCTCTCGAAGCAGGTGGCGCTGGGTATCCAGATCAATTAATTCCAACCTGAATTTATAATTTCCAGGTGGAGCAAATAATGAAAACACACCGTGATTTAATATCACGGTCGAATTGGTGACGCTAAAATCATTGGTTACAATTTCATCAATAATGGTATGACTATCAACCAGACTGCCTTTTTCATCAAGGAGATTGGCTTCAATTTCGTATCTGGCCCGATATTGTGACTCGTCGATTTTGACAAATTGGAGAATGTCATTCACAAATTCCCAGTAGACATCTAATCGACTTTTCGAACGAGTACTGTCACTCAAGTTGAAATAGGCGAAAAAATGTCGTGGTTGACTAAAAGTGTTTTTTTGAATGACCTCCAACTTCGATTGAGTATCATTGAATTGGCAGTAGCCCGGCAGGTTATTGAAAACATAAAAATATATAATTATGAAAACCATTTTGCATATTGTTCGCATGTGCAGCTCTCCATTGATTAATAGAATGAATCATCTTTCCACCGATAAATTCTCCATTTACCATCATATTTATTTTTTATGAAAGTAAAAACCGCTTTTCCCCATAAATCGTAATCAATACCCTCGTTCGTTTGTAATAATTTCAAGGAGAATCTTTTGATGATTTCAATTTTTTCAGGTTCCGAATTTTGATCCAACGACAGGGTATCTTCATAAATGGAACTTTCCCAAACGAGATTAATCACATCAAAAACGCGGAACAGGCGGCCGGTTGTTTTGAGGTCCGTATCTCTTCCCCAATTATCCCATCGACCGGACTCATCTAAATTAATATCAAAGTAATAGAACATAAAGGAAGTATCAAGTACGTCACTGTAAAGCACCGAGTCCCGAAAAAAATATGCCAGTTTAAAATTTTTAAGCACTTCTTCCGGATTCTGCTGCTCGGTGATTAAAAATTTCAATTCAGGTGATTTTTCCAGTTTCGGAGCAAACGGATTCAGACAACCGATTAGTAAATTGAGAATCACACCCGGAATAATCATTTTCAAATTGAAGGCAAATTTAAGTTTCGAAAGCATTATTTTAGTCAATCCTCAGGAATTCAATAATACAGGCTTCGCAGGTTTTTAATTGGTAATAAAAATTCCAATCCTTCAGTGTTTCAATATATATAAGTTCGTTACTTGGGAAAGGAAATTCTGAGTGGCTCGAAGACGAAGGCAGAGAACGGCTACAACGGGCTCTTTGCTGATTAGCTGAAAAACAGTAAATATTAGTTCTTTTAATGAGCTGACCCTGCTAAGTAAAAAAAGCGGTGTTAATTAACACCGCTTTTTAATAATCAGTCTTACTGCTTGAATCAGAAATTATTTCAGCTTAAAGTGAACCGGAATACTAATCCAAACTTTTACTGCTCGATCCCGTTGTTTGGCTGGTTTCCATTTCACCTTTTTAATGGCTTCAATGGCGGCTTCATCACAACCATTATTACCCAAGCTTTTAACAACTTCCGTCCGGAAAACATTTCCTTTCTCATCAATTGCCGCTTTAATAATCACCAATCCCTCAACACCCGCCTTTCGGGCAATTTCAGGATATTTGAGATTTCTATGTATAGCCTGAAATCCACCGATGGGTTCGGGTGCCTCATCGTAGGCGATAAAAATTTGAGCCGATTCATCTTCTTCTTCCGGAGGCGGTGGAGGCGGAGGTAAATCTTCCCAGGAAATTTCCGTTTCATCAATGGTTTCATCTTCCGGGACGTCTTCATTTTCCGTCTCAATTGGGATAGATGGCCGAGAAGGCGGTGGCGCGGTTTTTCTTTGTTCCGTTTTGGGAATTTCTTGAACTTCAATTTTCAGTTGTACCGCTTCTTGTTCTAATTTTTCGGCTTCAAATCGTTTAAAAGCCACGACCAGGGCAATAATGAATAACAAGGAAATGATTAACGCCACTTCAAATATTTTGTTATACTTGAGTTTTAAATTGAATTTTGGTTCTTTTTTTAATTGCATGGTTAATCACCTCACTTACCCCATAAATACCTGGGGGAGCCAAATTGTTGTTATTTACTTTTCGTTGCGTAACTAATACTTAAACAATCTGCCTTTTTAAGTTCTTCCTGAACATCATTGACAACCCCCATACTAACTTCCTTGTCGATTTTTAACGAGACGACTCGCAGGGGACTGGTGGGATCAGCGCGTTTGACGTACATTATATCGGGAATTTCTGATAATCTCACAGGACGATCATCAATCATGATCCGATTACTTCGATCAAGCCAAACATAACCCACATCGCGCTTACCACGAAGTTTTTCAATTTTTTTTGCTGCCGGTAAAATAACCGGCACCCCTCGAAATTCCTTAAATACCGTTGATACCATAAAAAATATTAATAACATAAAAACAATGTCGGGCATCGATGCGGTTGGAATTGATGGTTCTGGTCGTTCCTTTTTTTGGATATTCAAAGTAATAACTCCTTTCCTTCAATTTTGTTCAACTTTATGAAGGATATTTTTAGGGAACTGTCGTTTAATTCACCTCTCTTACCTATTTTTCAGGTTCGGCAAGTGAGATTCGCCTCGCATTCGCTAATTTCAATTGGTCCAATACCTCGATATAGGTATTATAAGGTGTATTGCGGTCAGTTTTTAAAGAAACAATCAATTTTGGATTTTCTCGAAGCTTATCGGCAATCATCCCTCGAATTTGCGGGACGGTAATTTCTCTCAAGTCCAGCAAAACCTGGCCACTTTCATTAATCAACAAATTGGTTATATTTTGTTTTCGAATCTGTTTTTTTTCACCACGCGGGTCTGGCAGAGTTAAGCCAATACCTTTATCTACGTCAATCGTGGTGGTGACAAGAAAGAAAATTAATAAAAGAAATGCAATATCGGCCATTGAGCTGGTTGGAATTTCTGCCGACCGACTCTTTCTTTTCATTTTAATCATAGACTCACCTCGAAGTATTAATGTTCCTGTTGATCATTGAATTGATGAACAGGAACTCTGAAAAGCTATCGTTTACTTTTTCTGAAGGGCGACTAGAGTGTCCACCAATTCAACGGAGCTTTCTTCCATATCAATGGTCAGGTTATCTATCTGGTTGGTAAAGTAATTATATGCTAAAGAAATCATAATTGCCACAACCAGACCAAACAGCGTGGTTAACAAGGCGACGGAGATACCACCAGCCACAATTGAAGGTGAAATGTCATTGGCGGCTTCAATGGATTGGAATGCCTGAACCATACCCTGGACCGTCCCGGTAAAACCAAGCATGGGTGCGACACTAACAATTGTTGATAACCAGACCAGACCCCGTTCCAGGAAGGCCATTTCAACCGTACCCGCATTGGAAATGGCTTTTTCAACGTGATCGATACCCTCATCAATCCGCAGTAATCCGGCCATGATAATGGAAGCGACCGGGCCTCGTGTTTGTGAACAAATTCTTTTCGCATCGTCTATTCCGCCTTCTTCAAGCGCCTTGCGGACCCGTGCGAGTAGTTTTTTAGTACTTACAGAAGAACGAGTTAAGGTATATATACGTTCCAGCGAAATTGCCAAGCCAATTATTAACAGCGCCAGAATTGGATACATGAAAAATCCACCTTTATGAAACAGTTCTAACATTAGTGCTACCCTCCATAATTAAAAGGTTTAATGGATATTAAAAAGAAATATTATTTGTTTAGATTGCGATCATGCTTTCCGGTTCATCTTTCCCAAGAGCACTGGCAATAGTGCTAGCCACTAACCAGACAACATGGAATATTAAACCAAAGATGAAAGCCACGCCGACCAGAATAACAATAGCTAAAATCCAATAGCCTAACATCGCTAAGATATTCATTGTAATCGCACTGCCGGCAATTGCGCTGTCCAAAGACCGGAAGCCTTCGATAAAGCTCCATAAGAAGGCATAGCGAATTTGTAATATCGTTACAATCGTAAAAACAGGAAGAAAAAGGAGATAAAAAAGTGTGTAAATTAATGCAGGGCCTTTCCCGGTACCACCGATTCCGCCTTGTGAAGCAAGTTCTCTTCCATCCTTGCGAATGATTTCGACACGGCTGGACCGTAGTCCGAACGTTTGACCATCTTCACTGATTAAGAAGAAAAAGTGATAATAAAATACAAAAATGCTTGCCAATAATGCGATAATGGTATTAATGATTAATACCAATTTAAATTGATCGAAGGAGATGAAGTCTGGATATTCATCAGTAGCAACACCAAAATACTGCCTGATTTGTTGTTCCGATAAAAGACCAACTGCTTGTTCTGTTTCTGCCTTAACTGGTTCTTCCTCTTCAGGTTCAGCCAGCGCCAATGAATCTTCCGTTGCCATCTCCTCTTCGCTTACCGTCTCCTCTTCTGTTACCTCTTCGTCCAGCATCTCCTCCTGCATGGAATCACTTTCTGCAGCTTGTACCTCCGTTGGTTCTTCCGGAAGCGCTTCAAGGGGAGCAATAACTTTAATGCCGGAAATATCGGTAAAGAGTACTTCTGCGCCTAGCAAAATGACCTGGACAAACAGAAAAACCGCCAAGAATGTAATCGCAAATTTAAAAAAATCAAACCAATGACCCAAGGCGGCGCGCAAGAAATTTGCAGGTTTCTTTTTGGCCAGTTCTGCTGGAGTAAATTGATTCACTTGACTCTTTAACCAACCCTGTTGATTTTTACCAGGATTGCCCGCCGGATTCATAGGATACCCTCCTCTCCGTTTGCTATTAAGTTTTCAGTCTCAAAAAATCTTTTCATAAGTGTGGCACTCACTTTTTAAAGTTTAATTCTGTTTTCACAAGTAGTTAAAAGTGTTCTTAAATCACCTGCTTCATTCTGTGTGGAAGTATAAATAATTTTTACAAAAAAGTCAATACTTTTTTTAGCAATTTTAAGTCATTATTTTATCTTGCTCTCTTGAGGTTTGAAAGGCCAGCTAATTGGATCGATTTTGGAAATAATTTTAATGCTTCTTGCACCTGATAATCACCCCTCACATAGGTCTGATAATATTTATCAGAGTTCCATAAATTTCGCCCGATTTCACTCTTAATTAAAAGCTTGATGTAATCGATGTCTTTTTTCAGTTCATCCGGCTCAAGTTTAATATCTGATTTTTTTATAAATTCTTTGAATTCATTGATAATCATCGGGTTAACTTTGAAATAGGTTATAAAATATTCAAAATTATTCCTTAAGGATGGATTTTGATTGGCATATACCGACCCAAATTCAAAAAAAAGTCGCTTTGATAATAAGAGACTGGTAAACGGTGTAATCAAGCCGGACTTGACCGTGACGTCAGGATGAATGCCTCCGCCTCCGTAAACTTTCCGTCCTTTATTTGTCCAAAAAACCTGAGAGGTATTCAAACTATCAAGCGAAGGCCAAAGTTCATCATTTTCAGAGACATCCATGTTCGCTAAATAGTACTCAGCAATCCCGTTATGATACGGTCGTTGAATAAGCCTCCCACTGGGGGTGTAATAGCGGGCAATCGTTATTCTTAACGCAGAATGATCATTTAACTCGATTTGACTTTGTACTAAACCCTTGCCAAACGACGGCTCACCCACAATTAAACCACGATCCCAATCTTGAATCGCGCCGGCAACTATTTCAGAAGCGCTGGCAGACCCATTATTGATTAAAATAATTAATGGTAAATTTTTATAAGGACAATAATCAGTTGATTTAAATACTTCGTCGGCTCCCAGAATTCGTCCTCGTGTAGCGACGATGTCTTTCCCGCCTTCGAGAAAATGATCAACCACCGCGACCGCTTGATCCAGATAGCCTCCCGAGTTGCTTCTTAAATCAAGTAAAAGCTGGGTCATTCCCTGGGTGGTCAATTTTTCCAGAGATTCCTTCAGTTCATTCGCAGTGGTTTTGGAGAAACGACTGAGTGAAACATAACCGGTAATATCATCGAGCATGAAACTGGCAATAACACTGTAAATTGGAATTCGATCTCGAGTAATGACTAAGTCAAAACCTTGTTCTATATTCGGTCTTTTTATTGTCACCGTTACCTTTGAACCACGCTTTCCCCTTAGTTTTTGTTTTACCTCCTCTTCAGAGATTCCATAAGTATATTTGCCATTAATTTTAATGATTTTGTCACCGGATCGAATCCCTAACCGTTCCGACGGTGTACCAGGAATGGGGGCTACTACGGTAAGTACTTTGTTTTGAATAATAAATTCAATTCCGATTCCTAAAAAAAATCCATCAAATTCTTCGGTTACTTTTTCTAATCGGCTTGGCTCAATATAAATGGAATGCGGATCTAATTGCTCCAACATCCCATTAATAGCGCCTGTGATCAGTTTGTCAGTGTTAATATCTTCGACATAATACTGCTTGACGATTTTACAGACCTCAATAAAACGATTAATTTGCTGATAAATATCGTTATTCGCAATGGCTGAGGATAGGCCATTTAAATGCACTCCAAAGAATATGAATAATCCTAGCAGCAGTAATGGTATCGCATATCTAGTCAAATTTTTCATTTACGAACTCATTATTACGGGCTATACCGGGGTCTCAAGCTCCACGGACAACCTATTAAGAATGATAGATTAGATCAAGCCATAAAAAAATTAAAGCCTCTCATACTTAGAATATAAAATATAACGATTTTTTTGGGGGGTGTCAAGTTTAAATTTTTAATAACAGAAAATAATAATAAGTTAGTGAGGGTTCCCCAGCGAAAATAACGGATTATAATGAACTAAGTAGCGATTGCGACAAAAAAATAAATAAAAATTAATATTTCATATTTGATAATATTGTACTGTAAGGTATTAGGTCAAAATCCGGGAGCACAAATGGGGAAAAAATTTTAAAAAGCCCTTGACTTTGAATAGGATTTAGTTTATATTCATTTCAAATTGGAATCATTTTAAACTGAGATCAAATTCAACTTGCAAGGTACAACGGGTATGAACAGGTATAAACAAATTTTAATCGAGAAGGGGATTAAACCAACTTATCAACGCATCCAAATCATGCAATATCTCGATCATAATCCCGCTCATCCAACTGCCGATATGATTTATAATGCGTTACACAAATCGACACCCACGCTTTCCAAGACAACCGTTTATAATACCCTGGATGTACTAAAAAAGCATAACCTGATTAATACGATTTCAATTACGGGCTCGGAGCTAAGATATGAGTATCAAAAAGATTGTCATCATCATTTCCTTTGTCGAAAATGTGGCAAAATTTATGATGTCGACATTGATTGTCCTTTGCTAAACATGGGGGAAGTTGACGGGCATAAGATTGAAAAAATTGATGGGTATTTACAAGGTATTTGTAAAAATTGTGGTTAGACCAAAATATTAGTAAATTTAGTAAATAACGATAATTGATCCTAAACACACATATTAGAGAAAACCAACTGGTCATTTAATATTTAAGGGAGTTCCTAGTGAAAGCAGTCAAAATCAAAGAAGATATTTACTGGGTTGGTGGGATTGATTGGGATTTAAGAAGTTTTCATGGGTATTTGACCCAACGTGGTTCAACTTATAATGCTTATTTAATTCTCGATGAAAAAATCACCTTAATTGATTCGGTGAAATATTATTTAGTCGACGAACTGTTGGAACGGATTTCGAGCGTGATTGATCCGGCGCGGATTGATTATTTGATTTCAAATCATGTTGAGATGGATCATTCAGGCGCTTTACCTGAACTTAAAAAGCGCTTACCCGATGCTACTATTATTACTTCACCCAACGGATTGAAGGGATTGAACGCGCATTATAAAAAGGATTGGAAATTTCAGGTCGTCAAAACCGGTGAGCAGCTTAAGCTTGGGAAAAGAACTCTTCATTTTGTCCTGACACCAATGGTTCATTGGCCGGATAATATGATTAATTACCTGCCTGAGGAAAAAATATTATTTTCAAATGACGCCTTTGGTCAACATCTGGCTACTTCTGAACGCTTTGATGATGAATATGCTTTTAATATTATCATGGAAGAGGCGAAAAAATATTATGCTAATATTGTTCTGCCCTACAGTGCCATGGTTCAGAAAGCTCTGACAGAGGCGGCCAATTTTGAAATTGAAATGATAGCCCCCAGTCACGGTATTATCTGGCGGGCGCATGTTCCTGAAATCCTCGCGGCTTATCAAAAATGGGCGGCCAATAAAACCGATAAATTAGCACTGATTATTTATGACACAATGTGGGGCTCCACTGCCAAAATGGCGCGGGCTATTGCCAACGCTTTTGAAAATAAAGGCATCCACTTTGAACTCTTCGACTTACAGAAAAATCACATCTCAGACATTATGACCCGCGTGCTAACCGCAGAATATATTTGTGTGGGTTCGCCAACTTTGAATAATAATATACTCCCCACTGTGGCTGCATTTTTAACCTATTTTAAAGGCTTAGGCCCGAAAAACAGAATCGGACTGGCTTTTGGCTCTTATGGTTGGGGCGGTCAGAGTATTGCTCAAATTGAGGCGACATTAAAAGAATGTGGTTTGCAGACGCTAGCATCTGAAAAAATGCTTTACGTGCCTGGCCAAACGGATTTAGCTGAAATGACAGCCCGCGTACAGGCTGCAATTTTGTGAATCTTTCTGATACCTGTCGCATCAAAAATATCTAAATGAAAATAGTTTTGGCAAATGTATTAATCAACTGGATTATTAATGGTCAAGTTGTTTAATCCCCTTAAATTAAAAAAACAGGAGAATAAAAATGATTAGCCCGAAAATGCAAGATGCGATGAATGAACAAATTAAACACGAACTCGAATCGGCCTACCTTTATTTCTCGATGGTCGCTTATTTTGAATCGCTTGGTTGGGAAGGAATGGCCGCCTGGATGCAAGCTCAGGCGCAGGAAGAAGTCGAACACGCCATGAAATTCTTTCATCATATTGTGGAGCGTGATGGAAGAGTATTACTAAAAGCCATTGCGAAACCGCAGGAAGAATGGGATTCACCCCAGGCCGCTTTTGAAGCTGCTTATAAACACGAACAGTTTATTACTTCGAAAATTCACGAATTAGTTAAGCTGGCTGAAGCTGAAAAAGATTATGCCGCCAATGTATTTTTGCAGTGGTTCGTTACTGAGCAAGTTGAAGAAGAAGCTTCGACTTCACGGGTGGCCCAACTCCTGGCTCGAGTGAAAGAATCTTCGAACGGAATGGTCATGCTTGACCGGGAATTAGGCCGACGAGAGGCAGACTAATGAAACATTTTAAAGAGGATGACACAATGAAAGAGAAAGTAGAACAAATCCTGGCGAAAATCAAACCGTCCTTGCAAGCCGATGGTGGTGACGTGGAGTTAGTTTCCATTGAAAATGGAATTGTTAATGTCCGGCTACAGGGCGCTTGTCACGGTTGTCCAATGTCTCAATTAACCCTGAAAATGGGGATTGAACGCCAGCTTAAACAGGAAATCCCTGAGATAAAAGCGGTAGTGGCGGTTTAACGGATAAATTAATAGTTAGTTGGATTTAGCGTTGTCATTGCAGAATCTCGTTCGGCAGGGAAATTTAAACAGGTGAAAGCATGTCCATCTTAAACACCCTCAACCACGATATTATTGTGCTGGGAGCCGGGCTAGCCGGACTCAGTGCCGCTCTGGAAGTGCGTGAACTGGAACCGGAGGCTGATGTGGCCCTGGTTTCGAAAGTGCATCCAGTCCGTTCTCATTCCGGGGCTGCTCAGGGTGGTATTAATGCCGCCATTCGCTTCGATGATAGCTGGCAAGGTCATCAGTACGATACCGTCAAAGGTTCCTGGTTTCTGGCAGATCAGGACGCCGTCCGTGTCCTCTGTAGCGAGGCCAAGGATGCCATTGCCCGATTAGACCGCTACGGTGCGCTCTTTACGCGTAATCCGGAGGGAACACTCGCGCAACGTCCCTTCGGTGGACAGAGTCGCCACAGGACCTGTTTTGTGGCTGATAAAACCGGTCATAATTTGTTACACACGCTATATGAACAGTCCGTTCGGCAGCAAATTCCGATGTATTGGGAATATTTCGTTACGGCAGTCATTGTGGAAGAGGGTCGGTTTAAAGGGATTATGGCTATTGATATTTTAACCGGTGAATTATATTTTATTCGCGGGAAAACCCTGATCATTGCCACCGGGGGAGCCGGACGGATTTATGGACAAAGTAGTAACGCTTTGATTAATACCGGTGATGGTTTTGCACTGGCCTACAATATTGGCCTGAGTCTGGAAGATTTTGAATTCTTTCAAATTCACCCTACCGGATTATTAAATGGTATTCTCATTACCGAGGGTGCGCGCGGCGAAGGGGGATTTTTACTGAATAAAAATGGTGAACGTTTCATGGAACGTTACGCCCCGAAGTTCATGGAGCTGGCGCCGCGTGATTTTGTGGCGCGCTCAATTTATTTAGAAATAAAAAATGGCCGGGGCATTAACAATGAATACGTCCATTTAGATTTGCGGCATTTGGGTGAACCGAAAATTCAGGAGCGCCTTCCCCAGATTCGGGAAATTGCGATTCATTTCGCGGGCGTCGATCCGGTGCACGCACCGATTCCCATTCGTCCCACCGTTCATTACACAATGGGCGGGATTGATGTGGACATTCGCACCCGGACTGAAATTCCCGGCATCTTTGCGGCCGGTGAGACCAGTTGTGTCAGTGTCCACGGTGCGAATCGGTTGGGGGGCAATTCACTCCTCGAAACAATTGTGTTCGGAGTGCGGGCCGGTCGCGAAGCATTGAAATTTATAAATAATAATCCCTTGTTACCCTACTCGGATATTTCGGTACAAAAGGAAAGCGACCGCTTACAACAATTATTTAGCCGCAATACCGGTGAACGCGCCGCTTCCATTCGCACCGAAATGGAAAAGACAATGATTAACAGCTTTGGTATTTTTCGGAATCAGGAATTGATGCAATCCGGATTAGACAAAATTCTGGAACTTAAGCAGCGTTATCAGCAAGTCAAACTGGATGATAAGGGGAAAATTTTTAATCTGGATTTGATGCGAGTACTGGAACTGGGGAACATGCTTCAATTGGCGGAGGTCATTGCCGTGGGGGCGCTGGCCCGCAAAGAGAGTCGCGGTGCCCATTTTCGGGAGGATTACCCTGAAATGGACAATCCCAACTTTTTGCGTCACACGTTGGTGAGGCAAGACCCGGACGGGAATCCACTGCTAAGTTATAAACCAGTCACGATTGAGGACATCGAACCGTTGGAAGAAATTCGTTATTAAGGTCGTTGAATCTTAAATTTAGGATTATGCGCAAATGCAATTCGCCGCCAAAATTTTTCGATACAATCCGGCCACGGACAAAGCGGGGAAATTGGTGGAATACACCGTTCGTCAAGTACCCGGCATGTCCGTGCTCGAATTATTACATCAAATTCATGATGAACAGGATGGTTCCCTGGCTTATCGCTATTCATGTCGAGGAGCAATTTGCGGCACCTGTGCGGTTACCATCAACGGGAAAGCGCGTCTGGCGT
>Ga0180438_10004411_pt1 | contig 20269 bp, 17 predicted proteins | sample SS_ome_12_FD_132455 | JGI IMG/M metagenome (GOLD analysis project Ga0180438, IMG submission 132455) | Hypersaline lake sediment archaeal communities from the Salton Sea, California, USA - SS_3_D_2 metaG | ecosystem: Environmental > Aquatic > Non-marine Saline and Alkaline > Hypersaline >... | reverse complement strand
GAAGGAGCGAGATCCGGTGACCAAGAGCTTTTCCACTACCGGGATCGCAACGCAGGAGGAGTTGCGCCGCAGTCCTGGCTATCCCAGTGAAGCAAGGATGCAGAAGGGTGCCGTTGCTGTCATCGAGTGCTTGCAGGAGATCCCTTGCGATCCGTGCGAGGCGGCGTGTCCAGTGGGCGCCATCACTGTTGGACAGCCAATCACAAACCTGCCCGTCTTGGATGAGAGCAAGTGCACGGGTTGTGGTCTCTGTCTTGCTGCATGTCCTGGGCAGGCCATCTTCCTAGTTGATCTCGCCTACGCCGATGGTGAGGCAATGGTGGCCTTCCCTTACGAGTTTCTTCCGCTGCCCAGCAAGGGTACTCGGGTTGAGGCTGTGAACCGCAAAGGAGAAGTCGTGACCAGCGGCAGGGTGGTCCGCGTACTCAACCCTCGCAAGTACGACAGAACCGCGGTTGTGTATGTCGCCATACCCAGGGAGTACGCCCATGAAGTGCGGTGTATCAAGCGAGAAAGGTTCCAACAAGGTGCAGGATAGGATTATCTGTAGATGTGAAGAAGTTCTCGAGAGCGAAATACGCCAGGCTATCCGGGATGGCGCACGTACGCTGACAGGCATCAAGCTGAGGACACGGGCTGGGATGGGACTGTGTCAGGGCAAGACGTGCCAGAAGCTTGTGGCTCGAATACTGGCTGAGGAGACGGGGCAGTCCATTTCTGAGATCATGCCCATAACTCAGAGAGCGCCTTGCAGGCCGATAAAGGCGAGCACGCTTGTAGCGGAGCCGACCGATGCCTAAGGGTGCCGAGGTCGTTGTGGTCGGCGGTGGGATCATCGGCGTATCCGTTGCCTACTATCTGGCCCAACGCGGCGTTGACGTCGCCCTGCTGGACCAGGGAGATATTGCGTCCGGCACATCGAGCCACTGCATGGCCGGACTGCAGTTGTGTACCAAAACCATTGGCCCTAAGCTTGAGCTGGCCCTAGAGGGCATCAAGCTTCACCACCAGCTTGAGGAAGAGCTGGGCGAGGATCTCGAGTTCAAGGAGTGCGGCGGTTGGATTGTTGCTCAGAACGAGGCCGAAGCCGACTTTGTCGCCTCGCGGGTAGCCGATTACATACGAGTTGGCGTGGACATGGAGTTTGTTGATGCACCTGAGTGCCAGGCAAGACAGCCAGTGCTGGCCGATCACGTCACCGCTTCGCTGTACTCACCGCGCGACTGCCAAGTCAATCCATTGTACCTGACCATGGCCTTCATGCGGCGTGCAGAAGCGCTGGGCGCGAGGATCCTACCCTTCCATCGTGTGACCGGCATTGAGGTGCGTGATCACGCGATCTGCAGCGTCGCCACGGACGAAGGTGAGATCCCTACGCACGGGGTGGTGAATGCAGCAGGCCCTTGGGCTCCCGCTATCGCACAGATGGCTGGCATTGATCTGCCGATAGTCCCGCGGAGAGGGCAGATCCTGGTCACCGAGCCCGCTCCTCCGCTGTGGAATGGGCTCATACTGTCTGCGGACTATCTCTTGAGCAAGAAGATGCCGAGTTCGGGAAGCGGCGTCTCCGCCCAAATGCTGTCCGGCGTGGTGACCAACCAGGTCAAACGGGGCAACTGTCTCATAGGCAGCACCCGGTGTTTCGCAGGCTATGACATACGCAACACATATGAGGGCATCCAAGCACTGGCCAGGAACAGCGCTCGGCTCATTCCGGCGATTGCGCAGCTCCATATCATACGTAGCTATGCTGGACTGCGTCCGGCTACTCCGGACGGTTTGCCGATCATTGATCGCTCGAAGGTGCTGCCCGATTTCATCACCGCTGCTGGACATGAAGGAGACGCCATATGCCTCGGGCCGATAACGGGGCTGCGTGTGGCACAGTGGATTACGGGCGAAATCGAGGATCGGGTGCTTGCGCCCTTTGCTGCTGGCCGCTTCCAGCCCGAACAGGGAAGTGAGAGTTAGACGCGTCGCTGGCGGGGCACCGCGCTTCTCAGGCCTCTCTTCGCGGCTGCCAGGGAGTTCGAGGCGGACCATTGACAGGTAGGCGCGACTGGTGTTGGGTGAACAAGTATACATGCCTCCCTGCGCACAGGCCGTTCAGCAGTCAATGGGTCTACCCATACTCGATCGATTGAGTCAGTTATCCAAGGTGACGGGAAGGAAGCAGCATGAGCGCTATTGTTTTGGAGGGTCTGAAGAAGGCTGTGTTGGAGTACGATGCTGACGCGGCTGCCGGCTGGGCCACGAAGGCAGTGGAGCAAGCGCTTGATCCCCTCGAGGCCCTGGATGCAATGACCGTCACCATCAGAGAGGTTGGCGACCGGTTCGGTCGTGGCGAGTTGTGGCTGCCAGATCTCGTGGGAGCTGCGGCTGCCATGCAGGCGGCGATGCCTGTGATTGAGGCTGAGATACAGAAGCAGGGAAAACAGCGGAGCAGTCTCGGCACAGTCGTTGCAGGTACTGTGTTCGGCGATATCCATAGCATCGGCATCTCAATCGTCGTTGCCCTGGCTAGGGCAGAGGGGTTCACAGTCGTTGACCTTGGCGTGAACGTCACTGCCGAACGCTTCGTGCAGGCGGTGATCCAAGAAGAGGCGGACCTGCTCGCAATGTCGGCGCTCCTGACCACCACCGCATACGAACAGAAGAAGGTGATTGATGCTCTCACTAGACAAGGATTGCGGGACAAAGTCAAGGTCGTTGTGGGTGGAGGCGCGATCACGGACGAGTTCGCCGAATCGATTGGCGCGAATGGATACGCTCCTACGGCGCCCTTGGCTGCCGAGTTGTTCAGGGAGCTCTTGCTGAGTTGAAGGAGGTTGGGTGAGACAATGGTGATGGGTGGATTCACGCGCAATTTCAAGCCGCTGAATCTGTTGACTGCTGAGCAAGTGGAGAAGATCACCTGGGGAACACTCGACATCCTCGAACACACAGGTGTCAGGTTTGAGAGCGACCGGGCTTTGGATTTGTTCGCCGAGGCAGGTTGTGCCGTCGACCGCGATCTCATGCGGGTAAGGTTTCCTCCAGCCCTAGTCGAGAAGTCTCTTGGCCATTGCCCGAGCAGTTTCCATGTCAAGGCCAGAGATGCGAAGCACCATCTGCGGATTGGAGGCAACAGCGTCTACTTCAGCAACTCCGAGGGCATGAGGGCTGTCGACCTCGATACCTGGGAGGCGCGTCCCGCCACGCGCAAGGAAAACGCTGATGGACTGAGGATTCTAGACGCACTGGAGAACGTCCATTTCCTGGCCACCTACACTCCGTACTTTGAAGTCGAGGGGATTCCCTCTGTCATGGCCATCCCCGAGAGCGTTGCTGGGAAGATCAGGCACTCTACCAAGTTCCAGGAAACAGGCTATCAGTTGGGCTGTGAGGTCTTCACCATCCAGATGGCGCAGGCAGTGGGCATAGAAATAATGGGCGGATGCAATCCGTCCTCTCCGCTGGCGTACTATGGGGATGCGGTCGAATGCGCTTTCAGATTCTGCGAGGCTGGCTTCCCTCTCCATTTGGCCAGTGGCGTGGTGATGGGAGGCACGGTCCCAGCCACTGTTGCTGGAGCGCTGATGAGTACCAATGCCGAGCTGATGGCGGGTGTGGTACTCATACAGCTCATCAAGCCAGGAACCAGACTGACCGTGGCTGACTGTGCCTATCCCATGAACATGCGCAGCGGATCGCCAGCCTTTGGGGCTATAGGAGTGAGTCTGCACCACGCTGCCTTCAATCAACTGTGGCGAAGCTACGGGGTCCCAGTGCACAACAGCTGTGGGTTCAGCAGCTCCAAGATCATCGACTTCCAGTGCGGCTACGAAAAGGCGATCATGGCCATGATCGCCGCACTTTCGGGATGTCATATCGTGTTCTTGCCGGGCGGAATTCATGCGGAACTCATCTACCATCCGGTTCAATCGATTCTGGACAATGACATCGCTGGGATGGTGGGGCGCTTCATTGAGGGGGTTCATGTCACGGAGGAGACGCTGGCCCTGAATCTGATTGAACAGGTGGGTCCGATCCCCGGGATGTTTCTGGACAAGGGGCATACCAGAGAGTGGTGGATGCGGGAACAGTATGTGCCCAAGGCGGCCGATTGGCTCACCTATCCGGAATGGATCGCCAGTGGGAAGAAAAGCGCCTTGAGCTACGCAGCAGACAGGATGCAGGACATCCTGGCCACGCATGAGCCGGTGCCCCTAACGGCGGAGCAGGACAGGGACCTTGACAGGATCCTTGAACAAGCTAGACAGCACTATGAGAAGCAGGGCATGCTCTAGTCAGTACACAACCAGGAGGCAGAAATGAAAGAAGTGACGGGCGGGTACAACACTTACGGGTTTTCCATTGGCATCCTCATGAACGAGTCAACCTTTCCGCGCATACCCGGTGACCTGGGCAACGCCACCACCTTTGACTTCCCGGTTCGACTGAAGGTGGTGCGAGGTGCGTGGTACGATCGAGTGGTGGTGCAGGGAGATCAGAAGCTGCTTGAGCCATTCCTCCTGGCGGCAAAGGAACTGGAGGCTGAGGGGGTAAAGGCTATCACCACGAACTGTGGGTTCCTGGCCATGTTCCAGAAGCAGCTGGCTGCAGCGGTGAACATACCAGTATTCACGTCGAGCCTGATGCTGGTGCCCTTGGTCTATCGCATGCTCAGTCCGGAGCAGGCGGTGGGGATCATGACCGTGAACTCGGCGGCGTTGACGGACAGGCATTTTGATGGAGCTGGTTGGTCTCGTGAGGAGATCCCAGTCGTGATTGCGGGTTTAGAGAGCGAAAAGATCTTCACGCGGGTGTTCGCTGAGGATCTGCAAACCCTGGACTTTGACGCTATGGCGCTGGATATGGTGACCGTGGCGAAGAGGATGGTCAGTGACCACCCAGAGGTTGGGGCTATCGTGTTCGAGTGTACCAATATGGCGCCCTATGTCCATGAAGTGCAGGAAGCGGTTGGCCTGCCCGTCTTTGACATTCAAACGCTGATCAGGATGGTCTACGAGACGCTTCATCAAGAGCCCTATGTAGGTCACATGTGAAAGACGCGGTGTGGTATTCGCAGTATCAGAAGTATCAATTCGAGTGGGGTGATCGCCGGTGAATGGTGCGCAAGCTCTGGTGGAAATGCTCAAGGCGTATCAGGTATGCCACATCTTTGGCGTACCGGGAGACACGACCGTTCCATTCTACGACGCACTGTACGATGCCCAGGCGGACCTCCAGCATATCCTAGCACGCGACGAGCGCTCAGCTGCGTTCATGGCTGATGCCTATGCACGCCTGAGCTCCAAGCCTGGTGTATGTGAAGGCCCCAGCGGGGGTGGCGCCACCTTCATGCTGCCTGGTGTGGCTGAGGCCTGCGGCTCATCGGTACCCATCATCGCACTGACTTCTGACAACGCTCTCAGCTTCGAAGAAAAGGGCGCTCTCACCGCCCTGGATCAGCGCAGTCTGTTCAGGCCTGTGACCAAGTGGAACGTGTTGGTCAAGAGAGCGGAGATGATTCCCGACCTGGTCAGAAGGGCGTTTCGGATGGCCACCTCTGGTCGTCCCGGAGCGGTCCACATGGCCTTGCCCAAGGATGTCTTGGAAGAGGAGTCGCAGGGCAGCACCGTGTACGCCGAAACACAGTGTGCCAGCTATCCAGCCTATCGGTCGTGCGCGGATGCCGGTGAGCTGGACCGGGCAGCGGATTTGCTGCTGCACGCCCGTCGAGGGGTGATCGTAGCTGGCGGAGGCGCGGTGCTTTCCGGCGCGTGGGAAGCGCTGACCTCACTGGCTGACATGCTGGCTATGCCTGTGGGCACGACCATCAACGGGAAGGGAAGCATTGCCGAGGATCACCCGCTGAGCATCGGCGTCGTGGGCGGCAACGGCGGCCGTGCCTATGCCAATCGTATCGTTCAAGAGGCGGATCTGGTCTTCTATGTGGGCAGCAAGGTGAACTATGTGGACTCTGCCAACTGGACGGTTCCCGACAGGGGACGGCCGCCCAAGATCATCCAGCTCGACATTGACCCCTCGGAGCTCGGCAACAACTACCCAATTGCCGTAGGACTGTGTGGAGACGCGAGACTGACTCTCGAGAGCCTGTGCGAGTTGCTGGGGCGCGAGGCACGACCGAAGGAAGGGAGAGCGGAGGACATTGCCAGGCGGGCCGCGGAATGGTGGGCTCAGGTCGATGCCAAGGCCGGTTCTGATGCTGTTCCTATCCGGCCGCAACGGGTCATCCGCGAATTGCAGGATGCCTTGCCGCCCGATGCCGTCGTTGTAGCCGATCCAGGCACGCCGACGCCTTTCGTCGCTGCCCAGTTCAAGGTTCGCGAGCCGGGCAGGAAGATACTGATCCCGCGAGCGCACGGCGCATTGGGGTATGCCATACCGGGTGTCGTTGGCGCCAAGGTTGCGAGGCCCGACGCCTGTGTCGTGGGTCTCTGCGGTGATGGGAGTTTTGCCATGAGCGCCGGCGATCTCGCCTCGATCAAGCGGCTCGGTGAGCCTTTGGTGCTGATCAACTTCAACAACGGGTGCTATGGCTGGATCAAGATGCTGCAGAAGCTGCACTACGGCGGGCGCTACTTCTCCGTAGACTTTGATGAAGGCATCGACTATGTGACCGTGGCGCAAGGTTTTGGGCTTCGTTGCTTCCGCGTTCAGCATGCGGGGGAGTTGCGGGGTATGATCCAAGAGGCATTACATGTTCCCGGGCCGGCATTCATTGACGTTCCAACAGCCTATGAGGGTGAGGAGGTGCCCCCCGTTGATTCCTGGCTGAGGACCGTCGAGCGGAGCTAGCGTGTTGAGTGCGTGTCGAACAGGCTGTTGGCAAGGGTGCACTGGGACCAAACACTGCTAAGGCAGATGTAGACAAGGAGGGAATGATGGATCTGGGTCTGGAAGGTAAGGTAGCAATTGTCACCGGCGCGTCAAGCGGCATCGGCAAGGCCACTGCGCTCAAGTTTGCCCAAGAAGGAGCGAAGGTTGCGTTGGTGGCCCGTAGTGCTAAAGAATTGGAGAAGCTTGCTGGAGACATCAAGGCAGACGGCGGACAAGCGCTGAGCGTTGCGGCAGATGTGACCAAGCCCGAAGACTGCAAGGGGGTTGTGGAGCAGACGGTTGGAGCGTTCGGCGGTGTGGACGTCCTGGTCAACGCTGCGGGCATCATCGCCACGGGGACGATTGAGAACCTGAAGCTCGACGACTGGGACTATATGATGAACATCAACGCAACCGCGCCGTTCTACCTAATGCAGCAGGCACTCCCCTACCTGATCGCGGCAAAAGGGAGCGTGGTGAACGTCTCAAGCGTCACCGGGATTCGAGCATTCCCTGGCGTTCTGTCCTATTGCGTGAGCAAGGCAGCGGTGACTCAGCTAACCTATTGCTCTGCTCTGGAGCTGGCGCCGAAGGGCATTCGTGTCAATGCGGTTTGCCCAGGGGTGGTCCGCACACAGCTTCACCGCACGGGCTACATGAATGAGGAGCAGTACGCCAAATTCCTTGAGCACAGCAAGACAACACACCCACTCGGCCGGGTCGGAGAACCCGAGGAAGTCGCTGACCTGATCGCCTTTCTGGCCTCACCAAAGGCTGGGTGGATCACAGGTGAAGCTGTGGCCATAGATGGTGGGCGCGCCCAGACTTGTGCGAGGTAGCTCCATCGGCTGTATGCTAGGCAGCTTGATCTGACGGGGCCGGTGTCTGTGCAGAGCGTCCTGGCAGTCTACGGTGGAAGAACCGTTCACGTCCCAGGCCGCTCACTAGATGGGTGACGCACCAGCAGACGGGGAGATTGCGTGAGCACACAGCGGATTGTTCAACTGCTAATTTCCTTCGCCAGCATCACGGTCATCTCCCTGGTGAGCGAAAGGTCGAATGTCCTGGCCGCAATCGTTGCGGTCATGCCCATAAACATCACGGTGGCTCTGTGGTTCATCTTCACCGGCAGTGGTGGCGATGCTGCGGTTGCCGCCGACTTTGCCCGCCTGGCGTTCTTGGGCCTGTTCCCGGTGATGCTGTTCACCATCACGAGCTGGCTATGCTTTCGCCGCGGCCAGTCGCTTAGGGCCGTGCTTGTCATAGCGTATGCTGTTTGGTTCGCTGCCACAGTGTTCTATCGGGTTGCAGAGCGGTGGGTGAGCAGCCGATAGGGAGATAGACCCCTGCCCATAGAACGGTGGGCTGCCAGAAATCAGGCAAGCGTCATACGCGCTGGACAATCCACACAGGTCATTCTCCTCCTTTTCGTGGCTCAGGTGAGGGCACCACTCTGCGCCCTCACCTGAGCCACATGCCCCCAAAGCTCTACTCCAGGGATGGTTGTCGACCGCAGGGGTGCGAGGACAATCAGCCGGGCGGCGCTAGCGTGTGCTCCCTCAAGGCAGGCCTCCGTCTCTGACACGTCTTCATCTCTGATGGACTGATGGCTTTACTAGCTGCAATTCACCCATCGCTGCTTCTCCAGGAGAATGCGCCAGTGCTATTGTCGCTGTCGATCTGACCAGCCCGTAAGTGCCCACAACCCTTGAACAAACACTGCTTTTCCAGTACAATCCCCGGCATCGAGTGCTGCTGCCTGTGCTGTGTGAAGGACGTCAAGGAGGCGATCTTGTCTGAGCTGACCGAGTTGTATGCACAGATCGCCCAGTGCACCAAGTGTGCGCTGGCAGAAGGGCGCAATCTAACCGTCCCGGGTGAAGGTCCTGAGGATGCCGATATCATGATGATCGGAGAAGCGCCGGGCTATCATGAAAATCGCCTTGGGCGACCCTTTGTCGGCGCTGCCGGACGGTTTCTGGAAGAGCTATTGGCCTCGATCAACATGCGCCGTGAGGATGTGTACATCTGCAATGTGATCAAGTGCCGCCCGCCGAACAACCGCGATCCTCTGCACCATGAGATCGAGGCCTGCAGTCCCTATCTGGACCAGCAGATTGAGCTGGTGAAGCCGCGTCTGATCATCACTCTGGGCCGGCATTCGATGGCCCGCTATTTGCCCAAGGCCACCATCTCGAGGGTGCACGGCAAGCCCGTCAGGGTCGACAAGTGGGTGGTGCTGCCCATGTTCCACCCGGCGGCCGCGTTGCACCAACCCAAGTATCGGGCACAGATCGAGGAGGACTTTATCAGGATTCCCCAGATTCTAAAGCAGCTCGACGAGTCCCCCGAGGCACAGCTTGGCCAACAGGCCGAGCAGCTGTCATTGTTCTAGCGGTTGGAGCAACTGGTCTTGTGGCATCAGCGATCTTCCCATGGTCATGAGAGAATGAAACGTGGCTAAGCGCAAGCAGACCCGTCGGACAAAAGGGCGAGCAGCGATTTCCCTGGACACATGGTTGGGGGCAGCCGGGATCGTGCTCATCGGCGTGGCCGTGCTCACCGTGTTGGCGATCCTGTCCTTCAGCCGTGGCTCGCTCACGGCCGGGTGGATCCGTCTCCTGCGCTCGGCCTTTGGCTGGGGTGCGTTTGTGCTGCCTCTGGGGCTAGGAGCATTGGGCTACTGGCTCCTCAGCATCGGCTTTGGACGTCGCATTCAGGTGCCGCCCGAGACCGTTCTAGGAGCGGTACTGCTGTTCTTGAGCGGGCTCGGTGTGCTGCACTACTTCTCCGGCGATCCCCAATCCGCCGCCCTCAGCGGCGGGGGTGGCGGGCATCTGGGGTGGCTCGTCAGCAGAGGGCTCATTGGTGCGCTGGGCGACCTGGGTGCGCTGCTGGTGCTGCTGGCGGTCATGGTGGTGGGGCTGATCGCGCTGTTCAGCATTTCGGTTGCGGATGCGGTGGCGTTCGTTGCCACCACCCGGCAGAAGGTGCAGGATTGGCTCCGTTTGCGCTCCATTGAGACTGCCGGCACCAGCGCTCCGCCCACAGACGAGAGCCTGCCCGCGCGGGTGATGGCCAAAGTGCAGGAACGCGCCGCGCCCATCAAGAAGGTCACGCCTTCGTTGCGCAGCGATGCGGATGAGCGCGGGTTGCTTTTCCCCCGCATTGTGGGTGCGGCCAGGGAGTGGCAGTTGCCGGAGCTCGAGGACATCCTGGAAGAGGGCGCCGAGCAGGAGCTGAGCCAGGCAGAGATTCGAGCCAAGGTGCGCATCATTGAGGAGACGCTGAAGAACTTTGGCGTACCGGCCAAGGTCGTCGAGGTCAACCAGGGGCCTACTATCACCCAGTTCGGCCTGGAGCCCGGCTTTGTGGAGCGCAAGACGCGCGGCGGAAAGGTTCGTCGGGTCAAGGTCAAAGTGAACCGCATCAGTGCCCTGACCAATGACCTGGCGCTGGCCCTCGCAGCCTCGCCCATTCGCATCGAAGCGCCGGTGCCCGGGCGATCCTTGGTAGGCATTGAAGTCCCCAATGTGAGCGTATCCTTGGTCAGCCTGGCTAGTGTGATGCAGTCTGACAGCTACCGCCGCATCGAGTCCAAGCTCCGCATTGCCTTGGGACAGGATGTGGCTGGCCAGGCGGTTGCGGCGGACCTGGCTCTCATGCCGCACCTATTGATTGCCGGCGCCACTGGCTCGGGCAAGTCGGTGTGCATCAACTCTATCACCACATGCCTGCTGCTCAACAACACCCCTGAGGACATGCGCTTGATCATGGTGGACCCCAAGATGGTGGAGTTGACCCTGTTCAACGGCATTCCTCATCTGCTGGTCCCAGTCGTGGTTGAGATCGAACGTGTGGTGGCCACGCTAAAGTGGCTTACCCAGGAGATGGATCGCCGCTACAGGCTCTTCTCTAGCTCTGGCGCGCGCCACATCGAGATGTACAACGAGGTGCGCGCCTCCCGCGGGGAGGAGAAGCTGCCCTATATCGTTGTACTGATCGATGAGTTGGCCGATCTGATGATGGTGGCCCCCGATGAGGCCGAACGCTCCATCTGCCGTATCGCGCAGCTGGCGCGCGCGACGGGCATTCACCTGGTGATCGCTACGCAGCGGCCATCGGTGGATGTGGTGACGGGCCTGATCAAGGCCAACTTCCCGGCGCGCATCAGTTTCGCGGTCACTTCGCAGGTTGACTCGCGCGTCGTTCTGGACACCATGGGCGCTGAGAAGCTCTTGGGCCGAGGCGACATGCTGTACATGTCTTCGGATTCAAGCAAGCTGGTCCGTCTGCAGGGCTGTTTTGTCTCGGATGCCGAGCTTCAACGCCTGGTTGACTATTGGCGGGGCTTTCGCACTAGTCCACCACTGCCGCCGGGTGCCTCGCTCGTCCAGCAGCCCTTGTGGGAGGAGGCACGAGCCAGAGAGATGGAGGCTGCCTCGAAGGACGACCTGCTTGGCGAGGCGATAGCGATCGTCCGCGAGCAGCAGCGCGCTTCCACCACGCTGTTGCAGCGTCGTTTGCGCATTGGGTATTCCAGGGCGGCGCGCCTGCTCGATGCCATGGAGGAGATGGGCATCATCGGCCCGCCTGAAGGTACCAGCCGGGGGCGTTCAGTGATCGAGGCAGATTCTCGAGATGGTGCACCTGGCGAAAGGTGGGAGGAAACCCGTTAGGGCGTGATGCCTAGCTCGTTTCATGACCGCGAAGAGGTCCCGCCACCCCGGCGGGACATGGACATTCTGCGCGAGGGCGCTCGCACCCTGGGCTTGCACCTGACCAGCGAGCATGTGCGGGCTTTTCAGATCTACTTCCAGGAGCTGCAGGCCTGGAACCGCCGCTTTAACCTCACAACCGTCACCCGCTACGAGGATGTACAGGTCAAGCACTTTCTGGACTCGTTGACCTGCCTGCTGGCATTCCCCGGGGCAGGCTCGGAAGGTGAGGAGTGCCTGCCCAATGTCGTCCCCTTGACGAATCGCGATGCGCCGCTTCTGTGTGTCGATGTCGGCACCGGCGCCGGATTCCCGGGGCTTCCACTGAAGATCATGCGCCCTGCGCTGCGTATGACCCTTCTCGAGTCCTCGCGCAAGAAGGTCTCCTTCTTGCGGCATGTGGTAGACCGTCTTGGGCTGCAGGAGGTCGAGTTCTTGTGGGCGCGTGCCGAAGACGTTGGTCAGGATCCGCATCACCGCGAACGGTATGACCTGGTGCTGGCACGAGCGGTGGCGGACATGGCCGTCCTGGTCGAGTACTGTCTTCCCCTCTGTCGCAAGGGGGGCTGTCTGATCGCTCAGAAGGGTGTGGACATCGAGCCGGAACTGGCGGCTGCGCTCCCGGCCGTCGAGGTGCTGGGCGGACGACTCCGCGGTGTGAAGCATGTGACGCTACCCGGACTGAGGCAGGCGCGCACACTGGTGCTGGTCGACAAGGTGCACCCCACCCCCATCGCATTCCCGCGCCGGCCGGGCATGCCCAGCAAACGCCCGCTCACGAACGGTTGAGGCTCTCAATCCTCCCGGCGGCGACCTGCCACAGCGTTGCCTGCTCTAGGAAACCACCGTCCAGATGCCCCAGCTCCGTGGTGGTGAGAAGCACCTGCTGGGCGTCTTCGATGGCTTCCATGAGACATCTGCGGTGCGAGGCATCAAGCTCCGACGCGACATCGTCCAGCAGCAGCACAGGCTCATCATTCTTGACCTCTTTCAGCCACGAGACCTCTGCCAGCTTCATGGACAGAGTGATCGTCCGCTGCTGGCCGCGCGAGCCAAAGGCATGCATGTCTACCCCATTGACTTCGAATGCCAGGTCGTCGCGGTGTGGTCCAATGGTGGATACGCCTTGATCGAGCTCACGGGCACGGGCCTCCTGTAGTTGCCCGTGAAAGGAGGCGCTGATCGTCTGCAACGAGGCGTCCAGCTCTGGGCTCGCGTCTGGTCCAGCCGGCAGGGGCATCTGCCAAGCGCCACCAGGGCGGTACTCCATGGATACGCTTGGGCAGTACTGTAAACGCAGCCGCTCCTGGCCGTCCGTAAGCCTGGGGTGGATGTCTTGCACCAGGGCGTCCAAGTGTTGGACCGCTCCATTTCGGCGCCAAGTCAGATAGGCGCCGTGTTCCACCAGGCGCTGGTCCCAGAACAGGAGCTGCGATTCATCCGCCTGCCCGCGAAGGGATCGCAACAGGTAGTTCCGCTGGGTGAGAACGCGGCCATACTCCTGCAGGGCGCGGCAATAGTGAGGGTCCAATTGGCAGATTGTATCGTCTAGATAGCGCCGCCGGACGCTCGGTGACCCGGTGACCAGCTCCAGATCCTGGGGCATAAACAGCACGGCGTTCAGCAGGCCCACCGCTTCTGAGACGCGCTTGTTGGCACCGTTCACCCGGATGTGCTTGCGGAATGCAGGGCCGTTGCCACTGGGCCTCTGTGGCCCGCTCTGAACCAGCGACAGCTCGATTTGGTCGACTTGGCCTGCGCTCTGAAGCTGGGCTACTAGCCTGGCAAAGGGCAGGTCATCCTCCATCGCTAGCCAGTGAACCAGTTCGCGATCCGAACTGGCCCGCACGGAGCGCAGCGTTGACAGGTAGTGGATTGCCTCCAAGAGGTTGGTCTTGCCCTGGGCGTTGTCCCCCTGAATGACAATCACTCCCTCAGGGAGATCGAGTTCGAGATGGGAGTAGTTCCTAAAGTTGGTGAGGCTGAGATGGATGATGCGCATACTACCTTTCCCGTCAGAGATCCCTCGTATTATACCGCAAGGCGCCCAGTGCTGAAGCAAAGCCCCGCACTCAAGCTGCAAAGTGCGGTATAATGGAATTGCAGGTCTGAAGGAGAATACGCAGGTGCCCATTTTCGTGCCTTTTCGCTTCCGGCAGCCCTATGAGGAAATCGTGCGGCTGCGCGCGATTGCAGAAATCCTGTTCAGGAACGGCCTTGGCTTTGTCGCTGAACAGCTCGACCTGGCGCGTTTCTTGCCTCCTTGGCGCCATCGGGGCGTCGCAGCCTCGCCCACCGATGCGAGACGCTTCGCAGTAGAAGACAGCGCAAGCAGGGCTACCATCCCTGAGCGCGTGCGCCACACGTTGGAGGAGCTGGGCCCCACCTACATCAAGTTGGGCCAGATCCTCAGCACGAGACCAGACCTCCTGCCCGCCGAGTACATCAAGGAGCTGTCAAAGCTTCTCGATGCTGCGCCCCCTGTTCCCACCGACGCCATAGTGATCCAGCTCGAGGCTGAACTGGGCGCGCCTGTTGGGGAGCTGTTTGCCCAATTTGAACCCGAGCCCATTGCCGCGGCTTCGATCGGGCAGGCGCATCGCGCTGTGCTGCCCAGTGGGAAACCCGTGATTGTCAAGATTCAGCGGCCCGGCGTTGAGCGGGTGGTGGAGGCGGACTTGGATCTGCTGTCGCGCCAGGCTCGCTTCGCGGAGAGCCGTTTGGCGATCGCGCGTGACTACCAGCTGGTAGCTCTCCTGGACGAGTTCAGCCGCACACTCCGCGATGAATTGGACTATAGCAATGAGGGACGCAATGCCGATCGCCTGCGCAGCAATCTAGAGGGCGATCCGCGCGTTACACTGCCCCGCGTGCTCTGGGATCTGACCAGCCGCCGTGTGATCACCTTTGAGGAGCTTCATGGCATCAGACTGCTCGATATTGAGCTTCTGCAAGCGGAAGGGCATGATCTTTCGAGCCTTGCTGAGACCGTCGTGGACCTGTATCTGAAACAGGTGTTTGTTGACGGCTTCTTCCATGCCGATCCTCACCCAGCGAACATCCTGGTCACGAAGGATGGTATCGGCTTGGTCGATTTTGGTATGGTGGGCTACCTGACGCCCAAGACCAGAGAGCTGCTGTCGGATCTGTTGGTCAGTCTGGTGTACCAGGATGTGGATCAGGTGGCACAGACCGTCGTTCATCTGGGAGCGATGAACCGTCCGCGGGATATTGGGGCTCTTAACCGCGACATTCACCGTCTGTTCATGCGCTACTATGGCCTCGCCCTCGAGGAGGTGCGACTTGATCAGGCGCTCAACGATGTCATGAGCATCGCACTGCGGCACCGCATACACCTGCCGGCTGATCTGGCCGTACTGGCGAGGACCGCTGCGGTATTGGAGGGCGTTGCGCGACAGCTCGATCCCGCACTGGTGGTTGCGGAGCAGGCGCGTCCTTTTGTGCGGCAGATGGTGCGCGAGCGCCTGTCCCTGAAGTATCTGGTGGGGCGGGCGGTGCGCACGGTGCGAGACGTGGAGCAACTGGTCCAGGTGCTGCCCGGCAGGCTGGACGCGCTCTCCAGCCAGTTGGAGCAAGGTGAAATGACGGTAGGGGTTGATCTGCGGCGACTGCAGAGTGTTCTGGCCAAGCTGGACAGGGTAGCGAACCGGCTGTCTTTCAGCGTCTTGGTCGCTGCGCTGATCATCGGATCGGGGCTGATCATCCTGGGCGGGGAGGCGGTTTCGACTTGGCGGCTACCACTGATTGGCATTGGGTTGCCCGTTGCGCAGATCAGCTTTATCATTGCAGGCGTCCTGGCCGCCTGGCTGCTTTTCTCCATCATCCGCTCCAAGGGGTTCTGAGGGGTGGTTTGGGCTGCATCCAGTGGTGGGCCTATCTGACGATGCCGCTTTTGACTCTGCGGCTAGCACACTCCAAATGTGAAAGGGGGAAGCGATGAAGATACTGGTCACCGGTGGAGCGGGGTTTATTGGTTCCCATGTTGTGGATGCCTACCTGGCCGCAGGCCACGACGTGATAGCAGTAGATGACTTGAGCACCGGGAGGAAGGAGAACGTCGATTCGCGAGCCCGGCTGTACGAGCTGGATATCCGCGATGCAGAGCTAGAGCGACTGTTTGCGGCAGAGAAACCGGATGTCGTCAACCACCATGCAGCCAAGGCCAGCGTGCGCGAGTCGATGGTCCATCCAGCGCTCTACGCGGATGTCAACGTGCTGGGCTCCTTGAACCTGCTGGAACTGAGCCGCAGGCACGGGGTACGCAAGTTCATCTACATCTCCACAGGTGGCGCTGTGTACGGTGAGCCCCAGTACCTGCCGGCTGACGAGTCACATCCCATCTGCCCGCTCGATCCCTACGGCGCGAGCAAAGCTGCCTTTGAGCACTACTTGCCCCTGTACCACACCCATTATGGCCTGTCGTTCACGGTGTTGCGCTACGCCAACGTCTACGGCCCACGGCAGGATCCCTTGGGTGAGGCGGGCGTTGTGGCCATCTTCAGCGGTCAGATGCTGCGCGGCGAGCAGGCTGTGATCAACGGCAGCGGTGAGCAGGAGCGCGACTTTGTCTACGTTGGGGACGCGGCTCAAGCCAACATCCTGGCCCTCGATGGCGGTGAAGGCGGCATCTACAACATCGGGACGGGCGTGGGAACGTCGATCAACGAGGTCTTTGACCAGCTCAAAGCAGCTACCGACTACCAGAGGTCTGCCGTGCATGGGCCGGCCAAGGCGGGAGAGGTGTTCAAGGTCTATTTGAACGCCGACAAGGCGGCCAGCGAGCTTGGTTGGAAGCCAAGCACCAGCCTGGAAGAGGGACTGTCTCTCACAGTCGACTACTTCCGCACCCGGGCCTAGGCCTTGGGCTTGCACAGATACGGTCGTTCGCGAATGCTGGCGCCGGTCGGAGTGCTTGATGCGTGTCGGCTTTAATGGGCTCTTTCTCGGTCGCGACGCCACGGGCAGCGGCCAGTATGCACGGCACTTGCTGGCAGCGCTATCCCAGCAGGACGACGGCGCGACATACCGCGTCTTCAAGCCGGCGGATCCGCACGGCGCCGAGGGGTCTGACAATTGGAGCGGACCACGTGTGTCGGTGACGCACGTAGCGACCTTGTCCGCCGGCCGCTGGCCCAACCTGGACAAGCTGTGGTTCGAGCAGGTCTCCTTCCCAAGCGCTTGCCGTGGCGCAACGGTTGATCTGTGCCATGTGCCGTACTTTGCCTCGCCCCTACGGTCGCGCATTCCAACGGTGGTGACGATCCATGATCTGATCCCTCTGTTGCTGCCGGCGTATCGAGGCTCGCTCCGAGTCAGGCTCTACATGCAGCTCGTCAGTCAGGCAGCCAAGCGGGCCGACTTGATCATCACTGACTCGCAGTGCTCACGGCAAGACATCATACAGCATCTGGCGGTTGACCCTGATCGGGTACGCGTTATCTACCTGGCTGCGGATCCGGCATGCCGCCTGATCACCGACCAGGCGACGCTGGCCCGCGTGCGACAGGAGTACGGATTGCCAGAGGCCTATATACTGTACTTGGGCGGTTTCGACCGTCGAAAGAACCTGGACGGACTGCTGCGGGCCTATGCACGTGTGTCGGCTGCCATGCCAGCCCTTCCGCCCCTTGTGGTGGCGGGGCGCCTTCCCGCGGCACACACTACGCTCTTCCCTGATCCGAAACGTTTAGCCCGCGACCTTGGAATAGGAGAGAAGGTCACCTTCACCGGTTGGATAGCCGAAGAGGACAAGCCGGCCCTGTACAGCGGTGCCTTGTTCTTTGCCTTTCTCTCCTTCTACGAGGGCTTTGGCTTGATGCCCCTCGAAGCAATGGCTTGTGGCACACCGGTGTTGGCGTCCCGCGCTGCGTCACTGCCCGAAATCGTGGGGCCTGGCGGTCTGCTGGTGGATCCTGGCAGTGTCGAGGAGATCGCACGGGCTATTGCGATGTTGGTGCGTGACCGGCAGCAGCGCGAACAGCTGGCATCACAGGCGCTGCAACAGGCGGCGCGGTTCGACTGGTCACGTACGGCATCCGACACATTGCAGGCCTACAGGTCTGTCTTCCATGAACGTCCTGCTCCCTAGCGCCGATGGTTTCCCTGTTTCGACTGGAAGCGCCTTCTGTGCTATGATCTGCAACCGTGTCTTTGACGCTGCGCTCACCAAGCCCATGCATGGGAGAGTCGGTGAAAGCTGCTATCGCTGACATCATCCATAGATCGGTGCCCCGCCTTGTGTTTGCTGTTTCCGCCTTTGCCGTCGTGGGGCTGACGGCATGTGGGGCACTGCGCTTCCCTGAGTTCACGCCGGAGCCGCCAGACCCCACTCTGGTTATGGAGAGTCCCACCTTGGCGCCGCTCTTGCTCACACCTGCGGCGACGTCGACACCACCGCCCACATCGAGCGCGCTCGACCCCACGCCCACCCCGACCTTTGGCCTGCCCCGTCCTGAACCGACATGTTCTGCCACACCTATGTGGGGTCTGGGTGATGTGTGGAGCAACCTTGAAGTGCGCACGCGGCTGGGCTGTCTTGCAGGTGAGCAAATCCCCATCGCCAGCGAGGAGCTCTATTTCGAGGGTGGGCACATGGTTTGGCGCCCGGATGTGGGTCTCATTTACGTGCTGTTCGATACGCCCTGGCAGCCCGAGGGCTGGGGAGCATTCGTCGATACGTTTCAACCTTCGGACCCTGAAAGCGATCCTCTGATCGCAGATCCCACGCCTGCCGCTGGCGTGGCGGTCTACATGCAACCACAAGGCCGGTTCGGGAAGCTATGGCGCGAGAATGCTTGGCTGCGCGAGAGGCTGGGCTGGGCTCAGGTTCCCTACGATGGTGAAGGTGCCGCCATGTCCAGCATCGCCTTCAACGGCGTGGTGCAGGACTTTGAGCATGGTGTGCTGCTCTGGAACGGTGATGTCTGTTTCGTGCTGCGCAACGATGACATGTCCTGGGACATGTACTAGGGGGACTGGCCATATTGGCAAAGGGGTTCAAGCGGTTCTGCCATGTAGCGCCCGGCGCGGTGCTAGGCTTGTATGCCGGCCGCTTGCTGATAGAGGCATTTCCTCGCTCCTTCTCTCCCTTGCTTTCGCTGGTCATGGTCCTGGGTCTGGCCGGAGGTGGCATCGGTCTGGCCGCCGTGGCGCGATGGCGAGCCGTCCGCCTGGCTCCGCTGGTCCTACTCTTGGTGTATGTCGTCTGGCCCTGGAACAGCCCACTGCTGGCTGCTGGCCTTGCCTTCGTAGTGATGGTGCTGCTGGTGGGCGAGAGTGCGCCTTTTCTCTCCTCTCGGCTGGCTGACTCCCTTGTCGCAATCGCTGCTCTCGTCTTGTATGCAGGCACGCTAGCACCCACCGTCCTGCCGGCCGATGCGGGCGAGTTCCAACTGGTCTCCTATGTGCTGGGCATTGCGCACCCACCGGGCTATCCGCTGTACACCATGCTCGCCAAGCTGTTCACTTTCATCCCTCTCGGTGACATTGCCTACCGGGTGAACTTGTTCTCTGCCGTTAGCAGTACCCTGGCACTGGTGGTCCTCTCACGCGCCGTCAGGCGCACGACAGGCTCGTACCTGATGGGTTGGATTGCCGCTGTTGGGCTGGGAGTGGCCCCGACCTTCTGGGCGCAAGGCACAACGGCCAATATCCGGAGCCTGACAGCGCTGTTCACTGCGCTGCAGATGTCCGCGCTGATCGTTTATGCTCGATCGAAGAGGAGCGAGCACCTGGTGGCCTTTGCCCTAGTGCTCGGTCTGGGCATTACGCACCACACCTCGCTCCTCCCTCTGCTCTTGCCCTACGGCGCGTTCTTGTTGCTGGCAGTCCCCGAGTTGTGGCGGCAGCCGCGCGCTTGGACAAGGCCGGGGCTGGCCTTTGTGCTGTCGCTCTCTGTACTGCTCTATCTGCCACTGCGCAGCATGATGGGTCCGGCATTTGATCCGCAGCCCATACGCAGCCTATCTGGCTTTCTGGAGCATGTCCTGGCTCTCGGCTTTCGCGGTGACATGCTCTACTTTGTGCAGCCCAGCCTGTTGCTGGCTCGCACAAGGGTGCTGGGGAGCATCCTCAATCTGCAGTTCGGGACCGTGTGGGTGCTGCTCGGTCTCTGGGGTGCGTTGACAATGCTGCGTCGCCGCTGGCGGCTGTTGGTGCTGTGTGGGGGCGTGTTTGTGGTCAATGCCTTTCTGGCTGTGACCTACCGTGCGCCACAGACGGTGGAGTATCTGATGCCGGCCTACGTGGCGCTGGCCTTTCTGTGCGCCTATGGTGTCTGGACGGCCTACGAGTGGCTGCGCTCGCGCCCTCAGCCGCTGAAAGCGCTCAGCACGGTTTGGCTCGCGGCGATCCTCGTCATTCCCGTGCTGCGTTTGGCCAACAACTGGCCCAGTTTCGCACAACTGAGCCGTGATCGCTCTGCCCGCGAGCACGCCGCCGATCTGCTGGCGGCGGCACCCACAGGTGCGCGCATCCTGTCCAACTGGCACTCTGCGACGCCCCTGTGGTATCTTCAGCTTGTAGAGGGGATGCGGTCTGACATCGATGTAGCATACGTCTACCCTCAGGGGGCTGAGCCTATCGCCGAAACATGGGTGCGCCGTATTGAGGCCAGCAGCGCCGAGCGCGCCACACTGGTCACCAACCAGTACCCTGAGTTTGGCCGCTTCTCCTTTTCGCCCGTCTCCCATGGCTGGCTGGTGCAG
>Ga0180438_10004410_pt1 | contig 20270 bp, 20 predicted proteins | sample SS_ome_12_FD_132455 | JGI IMG/M metagenome (GOLD analysis project Ga0180438, IMG submission 132455) | Hypersaline lake sediment archaeal communities from the Salton Sea, California, USA - SS_3_D_2 metaG | ecosystem: Environmental > Aquatic > Non-marine Saline and Alkaline > Hypersaline >... | reverse complement strand
GAACGACATCACTCTTCTTGCCTACTCATCGATGGCACAGGGACTGCTCACGGGCAAGTTCGGCAAGGACCACAAGTTTGCCAGGGGGGATCACCGTGCGAGGAACAAGCTGTTCGGCAAGGACCACGCCCAGCGGGTGCAGCGAGCCCTGGATGAGCTGCATCCGATCGCGGAACGCCACGGTATCACCCTCGGTCAACTCGCGCTCGCGTGGGTCATCGGACAACCCGGGACATGTGCTATCGCGGGCGCGCGGAATGCTGAGCAGGTCGTTGAGAACGCGAAGGCTGCCGAGGTTCGACTCACCCCGTCCGATCTGGCGGAAATGGACGCCATCGGCCGAAGGGTGACCGATCAACTGGACGCGAATCCGGTCCTGTGGAATTTCTAGCAGTACGATTCCCTGTCGCGTCTCGATTTGCGTCGGGCGACTTTGTAGGGAGAGCGGGAGACGGAGCCCAAGCAAATCGAGACGCGACAGGGATTCGCACCAGAGGCCCCACACCACACCTCCCTCTGAGCCATGTTCGGGGCGGGTCCTGATCCCTGACCCCTTTTCTCGAGTCGGGCTGCTAGAATCCGTAGAGGACCTTGAAGGTCGTCTTGAACCCTTCCGGCCGGTTCTCCACGCCCATCTCCCAGGCCGAGGCCCAGCTCACGAGCAGGTTCTTCAGTGGCGTAAGGCTGAAAATCGGGCCGATCGCGAAGACCTTCTCCTTCTGTACGAGGGCATCAGCAAGTGGTGACCCCGCCAGGGCTGTGTTCTGCAGGTCGTCGTCTGTGAGCTGCCACATCGCGTAACCTGAGACCCCCAACCAGAGGGTCTCGGGGAAGCTGTGCTGGAGGGTGTAGTTGAAATGGAAGTTCTGGCCGGGCTGAAGGCTCGCGTTTTCACCATAGAGGGTCTTGTAGGGGCTATTGTTCGTGGAGTTCCAGGCGTAGTGGATCCGCATGCTGAAATCCGTCTTGGGCGTCGGGAACAGGGTGAAGGCATAGTAGGGGTTGAAGGTCACGATGTTGGCGCCCGGGTTGATCAGGTACTCGTCCGAGTACTTGCCCGTGGGGACGATGACATCGAGTTCGATCCGGTGAAAATAGGGCTTTCCGAAGAGGCTCTTGCCGCTCCATTGGATTACCGGGCCTGTAATGATATCCCCTATACCCCCGGTATTCTCGATCTGCGTCCCGGGACTCGGCAACCCCTGGACGAAGCTGTTGATCGGACCCTTCGAATCGAGGACCACGACAGGGATCACGATGTTCCAGCCGAGGAAGCCCCCGAGAAGCTCCTGCTTGGCGATCCACGCGATCTGCCAGACGGCGGCCAAGGTTGTGATCTCCGTATCCTCGAGAATGGACTTCACGTCTAGAGGAACATCGGTGTTCACCTTGATCTTGTTTCCGAAATAGATCTGGGAATAGGCCATCGAGTAAATGCCTGGGCCGGGGATGGCGCCGTCCATGGCATTCGTCAGGCCCAGGTTGTAGGGAGGCTGGTTGAATGCCTCCGCCTGGGGCAGGCCAAGCCCGAGCACTGTGGCAGCCGACAGGACCACGAAAATCCATGCACACCTTCTGATCCGTTCCATGTTTTTCCCCCCATTTTTTGAGTGTTATGGCGATCAGATCGAAAAAGGATCATGATCAAATAGTACAAAATAGCTGTTTTGTCAACCGGTTCAGCGTGTTGGGATCCCCGGCCCCGATCCGGGCATCCAAATCATTAAGGGAAACAACCATCAGGAGGAAGTCATGGGACTCCTAGTGGATGGCCAGTGGCGGGACGAATGGTACGATACGAAGTCCACGAACGGCCGCTTCGTCCGGAAGGACGCATCCTTCCGAAACCGTGTGACCGCGGACGGATCGTCGGGGTTCAAGGCCGAGCCCGACCGGTATCACCTCTATGTATCACTGGCCTGCCCCTGGGCCCACCGTACGCTGATCTTCCGAAGACTGAAGAAGCTCGAAGGGGTGATCTCGCTGTCCGTCGTGGACCCGCTCATGGCTGAACAGGGCTGGGCCTTCAGCGAGGGACCGGGCTGCATCCCGGACGACGTGAACAACGCCAGCTACCTCCACCAGATCTACACCAGGGCCAAGCCGGACTACACGGGCCGGGTGACCGTCCCGGTCCTCTGGGACAAGAGGACGGGGACGATCGTCAACAACGAATCCTCTGAGATCATCCGGATGTTCAACGGCGAGTTCGAATCCTTCGGGGATGCAAACCTCGATTTCTACCCGGAGGAGCTTCGTGGCGAGATCGACGTGATCAACGCCCGGGTCTACGACAACGTGAACAACGGGGTCTACAAGTGCGGGTTCGCCACCACCCAGGAGGCCTACGAGCAGGCGTTTGTGGCCCTTTTCACGACCCTCGACACGCTGGAAGCGCGACTCAGGAGACAGCGCTACCTGGTGGGCCCGAGCATCACCGAGGCTGACTGGCGACTCTTCACGACCCTGGTGCGCTTCGACGCGGTCTACGTGGGGCACTTCAAGTGCAACCTGCGACGAATCGCCGACTACCCGAACCTGTCGAACTACCTTCGGGAGCTGTACCAGGTTCCCGGCGTGGCGGAGACCGTGAACTTCGATCACATCAAACGGCACTATTACGAGAGCCACAAGACGATCAACCCGACAGGGATCGTCCCGATGGGCCCCGAGTTGGATCTACTTGCACGCCACAACCGCGACAGAGTGCGATCCCCTGTCGCGTCTCGATTTGCTTGAGCTCCGTCTCCCCCTCCCGCGCCCGCACCTGAAAAAAAGGCCAAAGGGCAAAGGGTCAAGGTCAAAGGCCCCACCCCTAGCCCGCTCGCTGGAGGATCGTTATCCTGATCTTCTGGCTTACATCGGGGAGGTGTACTGTCTGCACCACCTCTTCGTGCTCAAACCCGGCCTGCCCGCACATCTCGAGGAAGGGCTTCATCTGCGGGCGCCCCTGATCGGCGAGGATGATGCGCCCTCCAGGGGCCACGCACTGTCTCAGAACCGAGAGAAGGGGTGAGAAACTCCTCTCGAAATAAACGATCTCGGAGCCGACCAGCACGTCGAAGCGGTCCGGGATGTCCGGGCAGTACCAGTCGAGCAGGCGTGTCTCCAGGGTGCGGCACCCGTTGATCCTGGCGTTGTGACGTGCCATGGCGAGTGCGAGCGGGTCGTAGTCCGTGCAGACCACGCGGGCTCCTGCCCGCTCCAGCGCGATGCCCGGGGCCGCGGTCCCGCAACCGAGTTCCAGCACCTGCTTCCCGGTCACCCCCCGCTCGTTCAAGAATAGGTACTCCGCCAGGCCGAGGGCGGCCGGCCAGGTGATCATCCAAACGGGCGCGTCACCGTGGACGCTCACGGCGTCGGGGTAGACCTCGTGGACCATGTCGTCCACCCGGTCCACCTGGGCGACCCGAAGCTCCATCTCTCCGATACGCTGGGATCTGACCACGAAACCGAAACGACGCTCGATTTCCCGAAGGTCTGTTTCACCCCGTGCCGCCACTGGAATTTCGGATTCCAAGGTTCGCCCTCATCCTTGCAGTGCAGAGGTGGGGAGGATGAGGACGCCCTGGTCGCACATCGCCTCGAGAGCCCTGTCCAGACTGCCGGGAGGAACGTCCACGGGCCGGCAGGCATCCTCGAGCACCACGACTCGAAACCCGGCTCCACGACCATCCAGGGCCGTGGCACGGACACAGACGTCGGTGGCCAGTCCGGTCACGAGGACCCGTGTCACGCCCAATTCTCTGAGCAGTCCGGCCAGCCCGGTCGTCGTCCTACGATCGTTTTCGAGAAACGCTGAGTATGAGTCCATCTCGAGATTCGTTCCCTTCCTCAGGACGAACCGGAAAGCCGTCGTATTCAGCCCCGGGTGGAATTCCGCCCCGTGCGTCCCCCCCACACAGTGGTCGGGCCAGAGCACCTGCTCCGTCCCACGGATTTCAGCGACCTCAAACGGGTTCTTCCCCGGATGCCTGCTCGCGAACGAGATGTGGCCCTCGGGGTGCCAGTCCTGGGTGGCGACCACGACCGGGAACAGACCGGTGATTTCGTTGATCAGCGGGACGACCGCGTCCCCGTCCGGCACGGCCAAGGCGCCTCCTGGGCAGAAATCGTTCTGTACATCCACGACCAGGAGAGCATCACTTGGTTGGATTCGTTCCATATCCCTGCCCCCTGTCACACGGTTGGGCAAATAGGTTCATAGACAGCGAACACTGCGAGGGAGCGGGAGCGACCGCGATAATCCCATGGCTACCGGGGCCTTTGTATGCCACGCTCCGAAAGCAGTCTTCGCCTTCACTCTTCGCTGCTGACCCCTGATCCCTGACCCCCGACCCCTGTCAATTGATTATGCCCCACAGATGCGACCCCGGTCCACCCGGCGGCCAGAAGGCATCAGCCATCAGGTCCCAACCCTTCCACCCTGGGGGAGGCGCCGGGTGGGCCTGATGCCTGACAGCTGATTGCTGACACCTGAAAGAGCAGTGTAGAATACACTCCCGGAGGAAGGAGGAGAGTTGATCCCCCCGAAAGAAACGTCCATCATCCTGGTCGACCCCAGCCTTGCCGTAAATACGGGCGCCGTGGCACGGGCGATGAAGAACATGGGGTTCACCGTGCTCCGCGTCGTCTGTCCGGATGGCACATCCGAGCACCTCTCCGATCCTGCCCGTCGAATGGCCTCCGGGGCTGAAGACGTGCTCGACCAGGCACAGGTCTTCCCCTCCCTGGGTGAGGCCCTCGCCGACATCCAGGTCGTGGCCGGCTGCACTGCCAGGAAGGGGAAAGGCCGGAATCCCGTCCTCCACCCCAAGGACCTGAGAGAGTACACGGCCGAGTATGGGCCCCAAACTCGCCTCGGAATCGTCTTTGGCAGGGAAGATCGGGGGTTGACCAACGCGGAGCTGGATCTTTGCCACCTCGTGGTGACGATCCCCACGGCTCCGGAACACCCGTCCCTGAATCTGGCCCAGGCCGTTCTCCTGGTCTGCTATGAGCTCATCGGCCGGAGGGCGGTAAACGCCCCCCAAGAGCCTGCCCGAGGCTCCCCGGCCACCTCCGAAGAACTCGAGGAACTCTACCGGCACGGCCGCGAGGTCCTGCTTCGCATCCGCTTCCTCGACCCCCAGAACCCGGACCGAATCCTGCGCGTCCTGCGGAGGATTCTCGGCCGGGCGGGCACCGACTCACGGGAGGTGAAGATCCTGAGGGGGATCCTCCGGCAGATGGACTGGTATGCGGGTAAGGTGGACAGAGACTCAGGGCAGGAGTGAAGGGATCAGGTATCAGCCGTCAGGTGTCAGGCCCCGCGCCCGATCTTTGCAGCTGTCCCATTCCTGTTCAAGGACGAGCATAAAAGGGTCACGGGCATCGGGTGTCGAAGACACAGTCGACCCCACACTCCCAGCAGTCTTGTGGGCCGAGGTCACACTGACTTTGGCAAGAAATCCCACACGCAAAGGGCGGATTGTACAAATCAATGTCACAGTCACATGCCGAACCGGCTGCCAGACAGCCACTCTGACAAACGAGGTCGACAGCGTCGCAGCCTTTCAGGCAGGTCTTCAGGTCTCCGCAAACATCCCCACTTACTTCCTTGCATTCGTTTTCCTGAGCATCCCAGCTGTAGCCATCATCGCATTCACAGGTGAATTCGTCGGCATCCACGCCCGTGCACGACTCCTCGGCCGCATTCGTGATCTCTGCGCACGGGTCATCGATACACGGATCCACACACTCCTCGTCATCGCCTTGCCAAAAGTAGCCGGATTCGCAATCACAGGTGTAATCAGAATCACCCACCGCCGTGCAGGTTCCCGCCGTGGCATTCTCTTTGTTTGCGCAGGGGTCCGGATCACACGGATTTTGCTCCTCGTCGCAGAAGAGACAGAAATCGCCGCAGCCGATCCCGAAGCACAGAATCGTCAGGACGATCCCCAGAAGCAGGGCTATCCTGCTTGAAGATCGTCTCTCCGAAGGAACAAGAAGAGAAAAGCCATCCATCGTTTCGTCCTCCGAATTTCGTCTCTGTTTCCACCCCGGGACCAAAAAACATTGCGCCAAAGCACCTTCCGTACCTTGCCTCCTCCCAGGGATGACTCTATCAACAACGGAGCGAAAAACATAGATCTTTCGGGTCGGCTTGACGCGGGGACAAGAAGAATATATGAATAAAAGCTCATAAATCTTAGGACTTATCCCTGCCGTTTTGGTTCCCAGAGCAACCCATTTCCCGGGAGCAGCCCCATGGAAAAGGATAGTCGGGTCGGAAAAGCCCTCGAGTTCGCGATAGAGAAGGAAGAGGCGGCTCAGAGATTCTATCTCGGCCTCGTCGAGCGCGTTTCGGATGCCTCCACCCAGGACACCTTGAGGTACCTGGCCGGTGAAGAGGCAAAGCACAAGGAATTCCTTGAGAGGTACCTGCAAGGCGAGATACCCGAGGGCACGCTGCGCCTGACGGATGTGGTGGACTACAGGATTCTCGAACATCTTGAGGAAGAACCCGTGGCGTCGGACTCCTTGAAGCCGGAAGAGGCCTATCTCCTGGCAGCAAAACGAGAGCAGGCCTCGTACGAGTTCTACAACGGCCTGAGCCGGCTCCATCCGGATGGTCCTGTGAAAGACCTGCTGGCCAGGATGGCCAGCGAAGAACTCCGCCACAAAGAAAAGGTCGAGTACCTCTACGCAAACACCGCCTTTCCCCAAACATCCGGTGGCTGACGTGCTATCCTTGTTTTGTGGGCTTATTTATGCTATCTAAGGAGCCTCATTGACCTATTGGTCAACCCTGTTCCTTGAGCCAAGAAACCCGACGAATAGCGTCAGAAAACCATGTTATCTCAATATATTCCTGTCATCGTGGGCATAGCTTGGGCCGCCCTCCTGGCCGCCATCCTCATTGGCGTCTCCCTCCTATTCGGCCCCCGTCGCCCTACCCCTGAAAAGCGGTCCACCTATGAATGCGGAATCGACCCGATGATCGGGGACGCAAGGGCCCGTTTCTCGATAAAGTTCTATGTCGTCGCTGTGCTGTTCCTCCTGTTCGATCTCGAGGTGGTGTTTATGTACCCGTGGGCCATCCTTCTGAGGAAACTCGGCCTCCTCGGGTTGATCGAGATGATGACTTTCTTGCTGGTTCTCGTCGTTGCCTTCGTGTACGTCTGGAAGAAGGGTGCCTTGAATTGGGAATAGAATCTTCGAGTATCCTCCGGAACAGCCCGTTTGTTAAGCCTGTTGATGCCATCCTGAACTGGTGCCGCGAGTACTCTTGCTGGCCCTATGCCTTCGGGACCGCCTGCTGCGCCATCGAGTTCATGGCCGTAGCAGCCAGCCACTACGACATCTCCCGGTTCGGTGCAGAGGTGATCCGGTTCTCCCCGCGACAAGCGGACCTGCTCGTCGTCTCCGGGACGATCAGCGAGAAGATGGCGCCGATCCTCAAGAAGATCTACGACCAGATATGCGAGCCCAAGTGGGTGATGGCACACGGAGCCTGCGCGTGCTCCGGAGGGATCTACGACAACTACTGCACCGTCCAGGGGATCGACACGATCATTCCCGTCGATGTGTACGTTCCGGGTTGTCCGCCCACACCCGAAGCATTCCTGGACGGGTTGATCAAGATTCAGAAGATCATTGAGGGTGAATCGATCCGGGATCCAAAGTACCGCGGAGAATAGGAGTATCCAGAGCTTTGGCAGCCGCCGTCGCACAGACACTTCTCGAGAAGTTTCCCAAAGCTGTCTCGGCAGCCCCTGATTTTCGGGAAGAAGAGGCCCTGTATGTGATCCGGGAGAACCTTCCCGAGGTGCTCCAGTTCCTGTACAGCGCGCCGGACGCGGAGTACCGTCTCCTGGAGGACGTCTGCGGCGCCGACTACCCCGGTCGGGAGAAGCGGTTCGAGGTCGTCTACCACCTCTACTCTCTAAAGACGGGCCAGCACCTCCGCCTGAAGGTGGCCCTCAGCGAGGATGACCCCACCCTGCCCACGGCAACCGGGATCTGGAAGGCCGCCGACTGGTTCGAGCGGGAGGCCTTTGATCAGTACGGGATCCGGTTCGAGGGCCATCCGAATCTCCGAAGGGTCCTCAACCACGAGGAATTCGTGGGACACCCCCTGCGCAAGGACTATCCGATCAATAAGCGCCAGAAGCTCACGCGGCCAACGAACCTGGGCTGGGAGGAAGGGCAATCGAGAGGCAACGGGAGCGGATCCGAAGCAGGGGGAGAGGAGCCGGAACGGATGATCCTCAACATCGGACCGGCTCACCCGACAACGCACGGAACCCTCCGCGTCCTGGCCCGACTCGAGGGAGAGACGATCCTGGAGGCCGACCCGGAGATCGGCTACCTTCACCGCGGCTTTGAGAAGACCTCAGAGGCCCTTACCTACCAGCAGGTGATTCCCCTGACGGACCGGCTCAACTACTGCTCGGCCATGATGAACAACGTGGGCTACTGCAGGGCCGTCGAGAAACTCCTCGGGATCGAGGTTTCGAAGCGGGTCCAGTACATTCGCGTGATCATCAGCGAACTGTCGCGCATCATCGACCATTTCGTCTGTATCGCCGCCAACATCGTGGACATCGGCGCGCTGACGCCCTACTGGTACTGTTTCCGTGAGCGGGAGAACGTCTACGAGCTCCTGGAGGCCCTTTGCGGAGCCAGGCTCACGACCTCCTACACGCGCATCGGAGGGCTTTCGCACGATCTGCCCGATGGCTGGGTCGAAAGGTGCCGATCCTATATCCGTGAGAGGATCCCCAGGGCGATCGAGGAGACCGAGACCCTGATCACGAAGAACCGCATCTTCGTCGACCGCACCATGGGCGTGGGCGTAATCTCGGGCGATGAAGCGCTCAACTGGGGATTCACCGGTCCCTGCCTGCGGGCCAGCGGGGTCCCCTTCGATGTGCGAAGGGCGAATCCTTACTACGACTACGACAAGTTCGACTTCGAGATCCCGGTGGGAAGCAACGGCGACACCTACGATCGTTACCTGGTTCGCATGGAGGAGATGCGGCAAAGCCTGCGCATCGTCGAACAGGCCCTGGACGGCCTGCCGGAGGGGCCCATATCCGCACAGGACAGACGCGTTTCGCTCCCGGAGAAGGATGCGGTCTACACGAAGTTCGGGGCCCTGGTCCAGCACACCAAGCTGATCGTCGACGGGATCCTCCCCCCGGAGGGGGAAGTCTACTCGGTCACGGAGGCAGCAAACGGTGTGCTCGGATTCTACATCGTGAGCGACGGGACGAAGAATCCCTATCGCATCAAGGTACGACCGCCCTGTTTCGCGATATTTCAGGCGCTGCCTCAACTCACTGAGGGAAACATGATCGCGGATCTGATCGCCATCGTCGGTAGCTTGAACATCATTGCCGGTGAACTCGACAGGTAGGTGGAAGGTGTTCTAGAGAATGTGGATTGATTATCTGGTCTGGACCGTTCAAAACCTGCTCTTCCCGATCGTCGTCCCGGTCGTGCTGCTCACCGGCGTGATCCTGGCGGTGTGGATCGAGAGGCGGGGCGCGGCCTTCATCCAGGATCGGGTGGGGCCGAACCGGGTTCATCTCTTCGGGCTTCCCAACGCCGGGCTGATGCAACCGATCGCGGACGCGCTCAAGCTCCTCATCAAAGAGGAGTTCATGCCCGAAAGGGCCGACCGCTTTCTCTTCTACATGGCCCCGGCCGTGTCCATGATCATTGCCATCCTGACGTACATGGTCATTCCCTTCGGCGATGTGCTCGTCATCGGCAAGTACGAGATCCCGTTGCAGGTGGCCGACCTGAACGTGGGCCTCCTGTTCATCTTTGCCATTGCGTCCCTGGGAGTCTATGGGATCGTGCTGGGGGGCTGGGCGGCCGACAACAAGTACACCCTTCTCGGAGGGCTGCGCTCTTCGGCACAGATGATCAGCTACGAGATCGCCATGGGCCTGTCGATCATCGGCATCCTGATCGTCTTCGAATCCGTTCGGCTGAACGAGATCGTGCGGATGCAGGGGGAGTTGGTGTTCGGGATCCTGCCCCGCTGGGGCATCGTCGTGCAACCCTTAGGCTTCCTGCTGTTCTTCGTAGCCTCCCTTGCGGAAACGAACCGGATCCCCTTTGATCTTCCCGAGGCCGAGGCCGAGATCGTTGCGGGCTACCACCTCGAATACTCGAGCTTCAAGTTCTCCATGTTCTTCATGGCTGAATACGTGAACATGATGGTGGCCTCCGGGTTCCTCGTGAGCCTCTTCCTGGGCGGGTGGCAGATCCCGTGGCTGCCGACCGAGGTACTGGTCGACCGGGTGGGCCCGGCCGTGACCGCACTCCTGCAGGTCGGCACCTTTGTGGCCAAACTCTGGTTTGTCATGTGGGTCTTTGTCTGGCTTCGATGGACCCTGCCCCGCTTTCGTTACGACCAACTGATGGGCCTGGGATGGCGGGTCATGCTGCCCCTGGCCCTCGTGAATCTCTGTGTTACGTCGATTGTGCCCTTCGTGTTGGGGATCTACTGAAGATGATCAAGATAAAGCACGTATCCCCCCCTGAGGGAAAAAGGTATCCGATCCACGAGAGGATTTATCTGTTCGAGATCCTCAAGGGGATGGGGCTCACCCTGAAGCACTTGATTCGCAACCTGGCCACCTACCCGACCAAGAACCGAACGGTCGCGACGATCCAGTATCCGGACGAGCGGAGGGAGTACTCCCCCCGGTTCCGGGGGATGCATCGGCTGAAGAAGAACCCGGACGGGTCGATGCGGTGCGTGGCGTGCAAGCTCTGTGCGGAGAACTGCCCCTCCCACTGTATCTTCATCGAACCGGACGCCTACCCGGACCCGAGCCGGGGCAACTACCCGAAAAGGTACGAAATAGACATCACTCGCTGTATCTTCTGCGGCTTCTGCGTGGAGGCCTGCCCGAAGGACGCGATCGAGATGACACAACTTTCTGAGATGGGTGACTCTGTCCGGGCCGTTTTCGATCGGGATTTCCTCCTCACGAACGGGAAGGAGCCTGCCCCATGATCCCGGCGATCTTCTTCTACATCTTTGCGGCCACCGCGGTCGTGATGGCCGTCCTGGTCGTGTCCGCCAGGAATCCAATCTACAGCGCTACGGCGCTCATCGGCTGCCTTCTGGCCGTGGCCGGGATCTTCGCGCTGGATTCGGCCCATCTCATGGCCCTCCTGCAGGTCCTCGTCTACGCAGGGGCGATCATGGTGCTGATCCTGTTCGTCATCATGATGCTGAACCTTTCCCCCGAGGAACTGGGAGAGCGGCGAATCACGGTCCGAAGGGTCGCCGGGGCCTACTTCCTCGGCGCCATCGCCACGCTCATGATCGTACGATTCGCCAAACATCTCTGGACGCCCACGCGCGAAGTCGGTCCCAGCTACGGAACCATCGAAGAGGTTGGCGAGATTCTGTTCACCGAGTATCTGCTTCCCTTTGAGATGGTATCTCTCCTCCTGCTGGCGGCCATCATCGGAGCGGTGGTCCTGACCCGGAGGGAGAAAGGGAGTGGGCCATGACACACGAAACGCTCGTTCTCAGTATTGTCCTGTTCACCATCGGCGCCACCGGATTCGTGGTGCGCCGGAATGCAATCGTCGTTCTGATGTGCGTCGAGTTGATGCTGAACGCAGCAAACCTTGCCTTCATTGCCTTCTCCAGACAGCACGTCGACCTGACCGGTCACATCTACGTGTTCATGATCATGACCGTGGCAGCGGCAGAGGCGGCCGTGGGGCTGGCGATCGTGGTCCTGATCTTTCGGACCCGGAAGGTAGCGAATTTGGATGAAATCAACCTGATGAAAGGTTGAGTACTACAGGGATCAGGGATCAGGGACCAGGGATCAGGTCCCAACCCTGCCCAACCAGTAAGTGTTTTTCGGTGGAGAGGGGTTTGGGCCTGACCCCTGAACCCTGACACCTGACCCCTAGGGAACGGTTGGGAGGATAGGCATTTTGGAAGAGGCAATCGTCTACCCTTACATTCGATGGATCCCGCTCCTTCCGCTCATTGGGTTCGCCATCAACGGACTGGGCGCCAGGGCGAATTTGAGCCCTGCCCAGACCCGGCGGGTACACTGGGTCGCCTGTCTGGCCCCCTTCGGCTCCTTCGTCATCGCCGTCCTGGCCTTCGTCAAGCTTCTCAGCCTCCCTGCCGAGGGACGGCTTCTCGCCGACACGGTCTACACCTGGATAGCATCCGGGGATTTCGCGGCCCGCCTCTCCTTCAGCATCGACCCGTTGAGTTCGGTCATGAGCCTGGTCGTGACGGCCGTGGGATTCCTGATTCACGTCTATTCGATCGGGTATATGCACGGCGACCAGGGCTATTCACGGTACTTCGCCTACCTGAACCTCTTCATGGCCATGATGCTGGTCCTCGTCCTTGGCGACAATCTGTTGCTCCTGTTCCTTGGGTGGGAAGGGGTCGGGCTCTGCTCGTACTTCCTGATCGGCTTCTGGTACGAAGACCCGGAAAAGGCCTACGCGGGCCTGAAGGCCTTCGTGGTGAACCGGATCGGGGACTTCGGCTTCCTGCTGGGGCTCTTTCTCCTCTTCTGGGGCCTCGGCCAGAAGGGTGTCTGGACGATGGATTTCGGCGTCATCCAGGCGCACGTCAACCTGCTCAGCCCGGTCATCATCACCGCGATCTGCCTGTTGTTGTTCATGGGCGCCATGGGAAAATCGGCGCAGATCCCGTTGTACGTCTGGCTCCCGGACGCCATGGCCGGTCCCACACCGGTCAGCGCCCTGATCCATGCGGCCACCATGGTGACCGCCGGGGTCTACATGGTGGCACGGATGCATTTCCTGTTTGTTGCTTCGGACCTCGCCATGCACTGGGTGGCCTGGGTCGGCGGAATCACGGCCCTGTTCGCTGCCACGATCGGGATCTGTCAGAACGACATCAAGAAGGTCCTTGCGTACTCGACCGTGAGCCAGCTGGGCTACATGTTCGTCGGGGTCGGCGTAGGGGCTTATGCAGCCGGCATCTTCCACCTGATGACCCACGCTTTCTTCAAGGCCCTTCTGTTCCTGGGCGCCGGCAGTGTGATGCACGCCATGGGCAACGAGACGGATATACAGAAGATGGGCGGCCTGAGGAAGAAGATGCCTTGGACCTTCTGGACGTTCATGATCGCTACCCTGGCCATCGCCGGGTTCCCTCCCTTCAGCGGCTTCTTCTCCAAGGATGAGATCCTCTGGCAGGCCTACTCTTCCCACCACGGCTCCGCGGGCCTCTGGTTGCTGCTCTGGATCGGGGCAGCGGTCACCTCCTTCTACATGTTCCGACTCGTCTTCCTGACCTTCTTCGGCGAGCCGCGGGATCATCATCTGTTCGAGCACGCCCACGAATCGCCGGCCGTCATGACCGTGCCACTCGCGCTTCTCGCTGTCGGAGCCGCGGTGGCAGGCTTCGTCGGGATTCCCGGTTCCTGGGGCTTCACGAACCATTTCGAGCACTTCCTCGAGCCAGTGGTCGGCGAGTTGCCCCACGGGGCCCATGTGTCCCACGCTGTCGAGTTCACTTTCGTAGGCCTGTCGATCGCTGTGGCGGTCTTTGGCCTCCTTCTGGCGTGGTGGATGTATCTTCGATCCAAGCAGGTGCCGAAGAGCATCGCACAGAAGTACCCACGCTTATATGACCTGGTTTACAACAAGTACTACGTGGACGAGCTTTATGATGCGCTCTTCGTAAGGCCCATCCGGGATCTTTCTGAGAAGGTGCTCTGGAAGATCATGGATGCAGGGATCATCGATGACGGGATGGTCAACGGAACGGCTCGATTCTTCCAGCGTTCCGCCCAGTCTCTCCGCCGGATTCAGGTCGGGGACGTGCAGAGCTACGCCTTTGCCATGGTCGTCGGGATCCTGGCGATCGTAGGCTTTCTCTTGCTCCAGTAGGGACCGGATAGCCCATGGAATTTTTGAACCAGCATCTCGTAACGATTCTCGTCTTCCTCCCCTTGGCCGGGGCGTTGTCCGTATTGCTCTTCCTGCGCGGAACCCAGAAGGAAGCCGTTCGATGGGTCACCTTCCTCACCATGCTGGCCGGCTTCGTGATTTCGCTGAAGCTCTTCGTCGATTACGATCCTCAATCCGCTCAGACCATGCAGTTCATAGATTCTTGGGCCTGGCTCCCCGAGTACGGGATCGTCTACAAGGTGGGCGTCGACGGCATGAGCCTTCTCCTGTTCATGATGACCACCTTCCTGGGCCCGCTCGTCATCCTCTCCTCCTGGCGATCGATCGAAGACAGGGTCAAGGGATTCCATATCTCGATGCTCCTGCTGCAGACCGCCATGCTCGGGGCCTTCGTCTCCCTGAACCTGTTCCTGTTCTACATCTTCTGGGAGGCCATGCTGATCCCGATGTACTTCATCATCGGCATCTGGGGAGGTCCCAGGAGGATCTATGCGGCCGTGAAGTTCTTCCTGTACACCCTCTTCGGCAGCCTTCTGATGCTGGTGGCTATTCTGTACCTCTACTTCCTGCATGTGGAGCAGTTCGGCTTCTACTCTTTCGATCTCTTCGACCTCTACCGGGTACACCTCGTGTTCGGGGCCGAGAAATTCCTGTTCCTGGCCTTTGCCCTCTCTTTTGCCATCAAGGTACCGATGTTCCCGTTCCACACCTGGCTTCCGGATGCCCACGTCGAGGCGCCCACCGCAGGCAGCGTCATCCTGGCCGGTGTCCTCCTGAAAATGGGGACCTACGGATTCCTCCGCTTCTCCATGCCCCTTTTCCCGGCAGCCACGGACTACTTCTTCCCCCTGATTGCGATCCTGGCCGTGATTGGAATCATTTACGGTGCCCTCGTTGCCATGGTCCAGCCCGATGTGAAGAAGCTGGTCGCCTACTCTTCGGTGAGTCACCTTGGTTTCGTCATGCTCGGCCTCGCGGTCCTGAACGTTCAGGGCGTGGAAGGCAGTGTCATTCAGATGGTCAACCACGGCCTCTCCACCGGGGCCCTGTTCATCATCGTGGGCATGATCTACGACCGCCGACACACACGCCTAATCTCCGACTTCGGGGGCCTGTCCAAGTCCATGCCGATCCTTGCCGCCTTCTTCATGATCATTACCCTTTCGTCGATCGGCCTCCCGGGCTTGAACGGGTTCGTGGGTGAATTCCTGATCCTCCTCGGCGCCTTCAAGAAGAACGTCTGGCTGGCCGTCCTCGCCGCTTCCGGTGTCATCCTGGCGGCGGTCTACATGCTCTGGATGTTCAAGCGGGCCATGTTCGGGCCCCTGGACAAGGAAGAGAACCGCTCGTTGAAGGACCTCAATCCGAGAGAGATCGCCGTTTTGGTCCCGATCGTCGTGATGATCGTCTGGATCGGGATCTACCCGCAGACCTTCCTGAGAAAGATGGACCGATCCGTGGAAGGATTTCTGATAAGGGCAAGGCAGATTACCGCTCCCCCGGTCCAACCGCTCGAAAGGGACCCTGTTTTTATGACGGAGAGCTTCTTGGAAGAAGAATATTGGGGGCAGGGCAATGGGCATTGACAACCTGCTGGCAGCCTTGAGCGTCATCCGGCCCGAGTTGATCCTGGCAGGGGCTGCCTTGCTCTGTATCGTACTCGATCTGTTTTACAAGCCCACGGACAAGATGCCCTGCTGGCTCGTTGCGTCCTTGGGCTGCCTGGCCGCCCTGGCCGCCACGATCGCGGCCTGGGGGACGCAGCAGGAGGCATTTTCCGGTCTCGTCCGGATGGACAACCTGTCCAACTTCTTTGCCGTGCTCTTCCTGATGGCCGGGCTGATCACCCTGTTCCTGTCCTTTAGCTATATCCAGAGGGAAGGACTCCTGGCCGGGGAGTACTATGCCCTTCTCCTCATCAGCATGACCGGCATGCTCTTCATGGCCCAGGCCAACGACCTGATGACCGTCTACATCGGGCTCGAGATCATGTCGATCCCGGTCTACGCCCTTGTCGCCATGATGAAGAGAAACCCGAAGAGCCCGGAGGCTGGCCTGAAGTACCTGCTCCTCGGCGGGTTTGCCTCGGCCGTCCTCGTGTTCGGGATTGCGTTTCTCTACGGGGCCGTCGGGACCACGCTGCTTGCCGACATCCTCCGGCATGCGCCCAAGGCGATGAAGGCCTCGGACCCTCTGTTCCTCGGAGGGGCGGGCTTTCTCCTGGTCGGCATGGCGTTCAAGGTTTCTCTCGTCCCCTTCCATATGTGGACGCCGGATGTCTACGAAGGGGCCCCCACCTCGATCACCGCCTTCATGTCGGTTGCGGTCAAGGCAGCCGGATTTTCGATCCTGATCCGGGTCATCGTTCTCTCCCTCCACCCGATGACGGTCAACTGGTCCCAGATCTTCTGGTGGCTGGCGGTCCTGACGATGGTCCTCGGGAACGTCGTTGCCCTGGCCCAGGAGAACATCAAGCGAATGCTTGCCTACTCGAGCATCGCCCACGCGGGCTACGTACTCGTAGCCCTCGCGCCAGGAACGCAAATGGGGGTCCAGGCAGCCCTGGTCTACCTGTTCATCTACGCCTTCATGAACCTGGGGGCCTTCGGTGTCGTCATCGCCATGAGCCGTGAGGGTGACCAGGGAGTCGAGATCCGGCAATACGCGGGGATAGCACGGGAGCATCCTCTGTACGCACTGGCCATGGCGATCTTCATGTTCTCCCTGGCAGGGGTCCCGCCGACAGGCGGATTCATCGGAAAATTCTATGCCTTCAGCGCGGCAGTAAAGGCAGGCTACATCTGGCTGGCCATCATAGGTGTGCTGATGAGCGCGGTCTCGGCTTACTTCTACCTGCGTGTGCTCGTTGTCATGTACATGCAGGAACCGGCTGACAGACCGGAGGTTGCCGTCTCCTCCTGGGGCACCTCGGTCGGTACGGGTGTGAATATTACCCTTTGGGTCTGCGCCTTGGCAATCCTGGTTCTCGGCATCTGGCCAGGGTGGCTGTCCCACTTCGCCCAGCAAGCCTTGCACGGCCTGTGGCGTCTCTTGTAGGAATGCCCAGTCTTCTGATTCTTCTCACCGCCCTTATTCTTCTGATCCTCCTGCTCGCCTCTGAGAAGCAGGGCCGTACGCCCCGGGGCGTGCTCATCAAGGGCTCGGTCTCCGTCCTGTTCGTCGTCACCGCCCTGAACCAACCGCATCCCCTCCCTGCCTATTATTACCCGATTCTTGCGGGGCTCGCCTTTGGCCTCATCGGCGACGTCTGCCTCGCCTTGCCCGGGGACCGCTCCTTCCGGATCGGCCTTTTTGCCTTCCTGGGCGGCCATCTCCTCTACGTTTGGGCCTTCGCCGACCTGGCCCGGCCTGAGGACTGGGTCTCGCCGGTGCAGCTGGTTGTCCTTGTTGCCAGCGTTGGGGCCTTTGCGTGGCTCAGGCCTCACCTGGGCAGGATGATGGTCCCTGTGGTCGTCTACCTGGTGGTCATCACCCTCATGCTGATGGGGGCCTGGGCGGTCTTCCGCCATCCGGGCCTGGAGGCGACATGCAGACGAGTCATATGGACAGGGGCCCTTTGCTTCTACCTGTCCGATCTCTTCGTCGCTCGTCAGCGCTTTGTCACGAATCAGTATTTGAACCGGCTGATCGGATTGCCCCTGTATTATGTGGGACAATTCTTGTTGGCCTTCTCGGTTGGGCTTGTTGGTTAACGGGTTGCACAGGGATATGTCGCTGTGCGCCCGGCAGACGACTTGTCCAAACGAGCAGGCCAACGGCGAAACAGCAGAGGGAGTTGTGAGCTGTTAGCTCTCAGGTATCAGGCGTCAGGCCCCACAACCCAACCGGGATAGTAAGGGGTCAGACCCGATGGTAGAAGAAAGCACGAATCCTATGTGGGCAACCGCTGATCGTAGATGCAACTAGTGGGAATCCACCTATGTCAAGGAAACGTCTCTTTCAGAAATATTGGTACATACAATCCAAATGCCAAAGAGAATACCGATTCCACGCAAACAACTACTCATCTTGATCGTCCTCATCGTAGGAATCGTTCTGACCGCCGTCGGGTTCACGGAGAGGATTCTGGGGACTTGCGGTCTGGATAGACTCTCCGCCAGGAACGAAGCCTACCTGGAGTCTTCTCAGCAGAGGTCTCTGCGAACCTTTGCGGTCCTGTCAACGATCAAGGTGGGGCTTGCCGTGGTGGAAGGCAGCGAAATCGGAGTCGGGTTTGGACTCGAGATAGGGGATGTGGTGCAGGCAGCCTATGACTACGTGGACATCGCCTGGAAGACCGTTCTCGCGGCCGCTGTCATCCTACTGGGGACCACCCTCCTGCTCGAGACCGCCTCCCTTCTGGACCACTGGCTCCTCCTCATTGCCCTCGTAACGGTTACCGTCACGATGGTCACCCAAGGGTCTCCGCCCAGGCTGCCTCGCACACACCGGACGCTCCGTGAGATCGCCCTCTTCGTGACGGTCCTCGCAGCCGTCTTCTACCTGATCCTTCCACTGTCGGTCTCAGGGGGAGCCTGTCTGTCGAGGAAGATCACGGCACCGTCGATCGAAGAAGCTGAATCAGGACTGTCTGCCATCACGGAAGAGCTGTTCCCCGAGGATCAGCCTGCCGATGAAGGGCTTCTTTCAAGATGGGCCCAGACGAAGGAGCAGCTCAGCCAAATGGCATCCTATCTGAAGGATAAGACCTCCGAGCTGGTTGTCTGGATCCTCAAACTGATCGCAGGGTATCTGTTCGATTGCCTCGTGTTCCCCTTGGTGCTGTTCTTCCTTCTTTTCTGGTTTACGAGAGTGATGGCCAAGTCACTGTTCAGGTCCGGATGACGCACACTAGGATGGAGGGGGGTCTATTTCAAACATTGAATCCCATTCTGTGTGCTTCAGATTGTGAAGGCAGATGAACGATGGTCGCCTTCAAGAATAAACTACAGTTGCTGAGAGGCCTGACCCAAGGGGAAAAAGCCTTTACCGGGCCTTTTTTTGTAGATGTAGATGTCACAACCCGCTGCAATATGCACTGTTTGGGTTGCGCGTTTCATTCCTCGAAGAGGAGGAAGAACTCTGCGGGAGAGTCCGCATTAGAAGAGATACCCCTTGAGTTGGTCGAGAGGCTATGCAAAGAACTTCCAGAGCTCGGCACCCATGAAGTCATTCTCGCGGGAGAAGGAGAACCTTTCTTACATCCCCGCCTGTTCGAGATTATTTCAGCATTCAAACGCGCCGGCTGCAATGTACAACTCTTCACTAATGGCACTCTGATCGACGAGGTCAACGCTCCGTTGATTTTGGATTCCGGCCTTGATGTTCTCAATGTATCATTTTGGGCTAACTCTCCGGAGGAGTATGAAGAATGCCATCCAGGGGTAAATCCGATAAATTTCTCAAAAACCCTCAATCGGATCAAGATCGTAACCGCTCTAAAGACCCAGCGGAAGACGGCCAATCCCACTGTTCTCCTCAAGCAACCTTTCAATCGCTTCAATTACAGAAGCATTGACGCCAGAATCAGGTTGGCTCAGGATACAGGCTGCAACGGCGTGAAATTCGACACCTACAGACACCGGGAGTTCACTTCTGCCGCCCTTTCACCTCAAGAGATTCGCACCCTTTGTGAAGACTTGTCAAAAGCGAAGAAGCGCCTGGAATATCTTGCACTGGAACATAACATTGAAGAAGTTCTTCTCAAGTATCGCCTAGGAGAAACAGCTTGGCATGAACTTCCCTGCTATATTCCTTGGCTTTATATGCGCGTAGGGGTTGATGGCACGATCTGGCCTTGTATATGCTCCATACCCTTGGGCAATCTCAACGAAGACAGCCTCCAAGAGATATGGAATGGCCCCAAGTATCGGTCCCTACGAAGTACAACCCTGACCACGAAAGGATTGGCCTCCTTGGGAGGTCACTGCGACTGCAATTGGTGTTGTCTGGCGAATAACAATTACAAAACGCACCGTTTCTTCAAATGGGTTGCTCCCTTTGTGAGAAAACACAGGGGGAAAATATAGGGGTCAGGGGTCAGGCCCCGCGCCACCGCCCCTTTGGGTGCTGGCGCGGGGGAGGGGGCCTCTGGTGCTATCTCCTGTTCAAACCTCGCCGGAACAGGGATAGCACCCTATTTGAGCTGGCTGCTGGAGAAGCCCAGCACGTTTCGAGCCACGACGAGCTGCTGGATCTGCTGCGTACCCTCATAGATGTCGTTGATCTTGCAGTCCCGTGCCCACTTCTCGACGAGCCATTCCCGGGAGTAACCAAGAGGCCCGAGGAGTGCGACACACCTCCGGGTGATCTCGGAACCGATCCGGCCGGCCTTG
>Ga0180438_10004408_pt1 | contig 20276 bp, 16 predicted proteins | sample SS_ome_12_FD_132455 | JGI IMG/M metagenome (GOLD analysis project Ga0180438, IMG submission 132455) | Hypersaline lake sediment archaeal communities from the Salton Sea, California, USA - SS_3_D_2 metaG | ecosystem: Environmental > Aquatic > Non-marine Saline and Alkaline > Hypersaline >... | reverse complement strand
CCTTCCATAACCGTTATGGTTTGTAGGTTTGGTCGAAATGTCCGCCGGGTTGATTTTTTCGACCACGGTCTATTTCGTCCAAAACTGGTTTTCTTTCCACAATTGGCACATTTCGCCATAATAGATTCCTTCCACTTTCCTAGAACTTGCCCTAAACGGATATAATTCAATTAGAATTATTGCTGGATAATTTTCAGAAAACATCTATTGAATCAGCCGGACAATATTACCACAAACCTTTTAGGTTTTCAAGAAAATCGTATAGAATTGATAGATTGATTCATTAGTATTATTGAGAGGACAATTATGGCCGATGCAAATACAACGCTTGGAAGTATCCACGTTATGCCGCGGGCGATTGCAAGTATCGCTCATCACGCTGCCCTGGAATCCTATGGGGTGGTGGGATTAACATCAAAAAATATCGTTAACGGTCTCACACAGGTGATCGTCAAAGACCCCACCTACGGAGTCGAAGTGAACTATGATGGCGTAAATATAAATATCGATCTTTATGTAATTATTGAGTATGGAACAAGGATCAAATCCGTAGCAAACAGCGTGTGCAATACTGTAAGATACCACGTAGAAAAGGCAATGGGAATGCCGGTGAATGAAATCAATGTTCATGTCCAGGGTCTGCGGATCAGTAATATTGATTGATAACCCAACCCATATTTCATTCATACCCAAAGCAGAGGAGAAAGTTGATGGAACCGGAATCCCAGATCACCAAAAGGCGTGAATTCTATGGTAAAAGAGCCATAGATGGTCAAGCGTTAAAAAAACTGATAGAAGCCAGTTTAATCTGGCTGCGTACAAACCAGGAAATCGTGAATGCATTGAACGTTTTTCCCGTACCAGATGGAGATACGGGCACGAATATGGTGCTCACAATGCAGGCGGCATATGATGAAATTCAAAACTCAGGGGATAGCAACTTCGGGAAAATGATACACGGCGTTGCCCACGGAGCGCTAATGGGCGCCAGAGGCAATTCGGGTGTGATTCTCTCGCAGATCTGGCGCGGGTTTGCTCGATGTGTGGGTGAATCGGAAACCCTGGATGGCGAAACATTCGTCCGAGCATTATCCGAAGCGCGCCATACCGCTTACAAAGGTGTCGTCCGACCCGTTGAAGGCACGATATTAACCGTGATTAAAGATGCTGCGATAGCTGCTGAGGATGCGCTTTCCGAAACGGGTAATCCGATCCTGCTGTTGGAAAAGGTCATTTCCGCAGCAGATGAATCAGTCGAACACACCCCAGAATTACTGGATGTCTTGAAAGAAGCCGGTGTAGTGGACGCTGGCGGTAAAGGTCTGTATTACATTCTGGAGGGGATGCTGCGATATATCGATGGTCTACCTCTGGATACTTCTCTCACAACAGTACAACCATTATCATCCCTGGTATTGGACAATTCATTAGAGTCAATTGAGGCTGGACAGGATTGGGAAGTGATCGTCGATTTCCGCTCTCAAGGCGCGATTGACATGGTTAATTTTTACAATGATCTTGAGAATATGGGTACCTCCATACAATTTGGGGAAGGTGATGGCATTTATCGGCTGCATATCCATGTCCCCAACGAGAACTACTATGCGCCCGAGGACTACATTAAGAACCTCGGGATCGTCACAAAAGTCGCTAAGGAAAATCTTGTTGATCAGATGGAAAGGCAGACCAATGGATGTTTGGAACAAGAACCCGAAATCATGCCACTCGAACCGGGGAAAATCGGCGTGATCGCAGTTGTGCCCGGTTCCGGAATAGCCAGAATTTTCGCGAGCATGGGAGTTGCCGCGATTGTAAAAGGCGGGCAGACGATGAATCCAAGTACCGAGGAGATTATCCGTGAAATTGATAAACTTCCAACGGATAATGTGATTATCCTGCCAAACAACAAGAATATATTCATGGCAGCCAAAACCGCAGCTGAATTCAGCGCAAAAAATGTAACCGTGATCCCATCCAGAACGATCCCCCAAGGATTGAGCGCTATGCTCTGTTTAGTCCCAGATGGAGACATTGAAATTGTTGTCTCGGATATGCAAGCTGCTTTGGAAGATGTAGAAACTGGAGAAATTACCACCGCTACCCGCACTGTTGAACTTGATGGCGTTAAAGCAAATAAAGGGGATATTATCGGACTGCTCAATGGTAAAATGGTCGTCTCTTCACATAGACTTGACCAGGCATGTCTGGAACTTCTGAATTTTGCCCATGCTGATCATTTTGAAATTATCACATTATTTTACGGCAAGGATGTGACTGTTCAAGAAGCATTACAGATGCAAGATACCGTTCGATCCGCTTTTCCAGAACAAGAAGTTGAAATTCACGAAGGATGCCAACCGCATTATCATTTCATTGTCTCGATTGAATAATTCCAGTTTATTACGATTCTCATTGGACCATATCTGATCCTTTTAAAATCAATTCAACATATGCCAACAGCCATTGTCACCGATAGCACCGCGGATATCCCACTAGAAATTGCCCAGGAGTTGAACATCCATATCGTACCAAATATCTTGATTCTCGATGGGAAAGAATATGCGGATGGAATCGATATTTCCAGGCACGAGTTTTATGAACGGCTACCATATTTACAGATCCCACCAACTACCGCTACAGCTTCTTCTGGAACTTACAATCGCCTCTTTGAAGAACTTATTCGACTGGGTTTCAATCAGATTATTTCCATACATGTTTCAAAACGCTTCAGCGGAGTATTCAATGCGGTATCTGTAGCAGCACAACCTTTTGGGGGCAGAATCCATGTTATTGACAGCCAACAGGTAACTCTGGGTCTCGGATTCCAGGTATGTGATGCTGCAGAAGCCGCACAAAGTGATGCTCCTTTAGAAGTAATTCTTAATCGCATCAAGGGCGTACGCTCCAGAGTGCGCGTCTTCGCGATGCTGGATACGCTCGAATTTCTGCATCGCAGCGGGCGTGTCTCCTGGGCGCGAGCTAGAATCGGCAACCTGCTGCGAGTTAAACCATTTATTGAAGTGAAAGATGGTCAGGCAAAACGGATCGCAGACGTCCGGACCCGCCGCAAAGGTTTTGAGCGTTTACTTTCTCTTTTGAAGAATCTGGGTCCTTTAGAGAAATTAGCTTTACTGCATTCCAATGCTGAAAATGAGGCTGAGAAACTGCTCGAAGCATACAACACAAAATTACCATCAAATCCCTTCATTATTAATGTTACAACAACGATTGGCACGCATGTTGGACCAAATGGTCTGGGCTTCGCAGCGGTTGTCAAAACACTTTGAGAGAAAATTTGATATATGAAACCTTCTATCGAAAAATTGCTAAAATTTTTTATATTAGAGTCAGAGCGCGGCTACGATAACCAGGCAGTGCTAGGCGGACTGGAACGGATGTTGGATCACTGGCAAGCGCAGGCTCGTTCAGATCACCTCCCCGAAGATATCATTCAAGCCGTAAACACTAGAATTAATGACTATTCGCGATTATCTCCAAAATCCAGATCCGAAGCATTAGATGGGCTATGGCAGCGGATTGTGCGTACAGAAGGCGCGCCTGCAATGCGTTTCGAATTTATTGATGAACCAGAGGATACCGGCATAGCTCAACAAGAAACCGAGATTCCTGCACCAGAACCCCCGGTAGATCCTGGTCCTTCAGGCCGCGCATCTGGCAAGGAGGCTTCATCTGAATCAGATGAAAGTATCGACCTCAATAAAACCGGACCCGCACCTGAAACAGCCGAAAGCGGAATTACGCAGCCGTCCGAACCAGCCGCATTGGATGCGCCTGTTTCAGTCTTGCAGGGAGTCGGTCCCCATCATTCGAAAAACCTCCAACAATTAGGGATTACGAATCTGCGGGACTTGTTGTACTACTTTCCCCGCCGCTATGATGATTACTCACAATTAAAACCAATCAACCGCTTGCGATATGGGGAAGAGGTCACAGTTATTGGAACCATTCAGAGTATTCACACCAGATCACTGAAGGGAGGGAAATCAAAACTTGTGGAGGTTATTGTGAGTGATGGCAGCGGGGCATTGCGGGCTAATTGGTTCAACCAACCCTGGATCGCTCGCAACTTTCAAAAGGATTTTCAGATTGTGCTAGCCGGGAAAATCGACCAGTATCTGGGCCGCTTGACAATGAACAATCCTGAGTGGGAGCCGTTGGAAAACCAGCATCTAAATACAAGCCGTATCGTTCCCATTTATCCATTAACATCAAATATCACCCAGAGATGGCTGCGCAATCTAATGAACCAGGTGGTTTCCTTCTGGGCGCCTCGCATCTCCGATCCTTTACCTGGAGAAATTCGCCAGAAAGAAGATTTGCTGGACCTTCCACATGCGCTTATCCAAATCCATTTCCCCGATTCAATTGAAGAAGTAAGACGCGCCCGGTACCGGATCGCCTTTGACGAGATATTCTTATTACAGCTCGGCGTTTTACAGCAAAAGAAAACCTGGCAGGAGAGAACCGGAGAAGTATTCCAATTCGATGACCAGTGGTGGGATGAGAAAATCGCGCATCTTCCTTTTGAACTAACGGAGGCCCAACGAAACACTATGCAAGATGTGCGAAACGATCTGGTTTCAGGACATCCGATGAACAGGCTCGTACAAGGCGATGTGGGCTCTGGAAAGACAGTGATTGCAGCCATGGCTGCCTTAGCGGTTGCCCAGCATGGCGCGCAATCGGCTCTGATGGCACCGACCAGTATACTGGCAGAACAACACTATCATAGCCTGGTGGAACTGCTTTCCAAACAAATCTCATCCGAGCATCAAGCCCACCAGGAGAATAATGTAGAAACCATCCGTCTTTTATTAGGCTCTACGCCAGAGTCTGAAAAAAGCGCGATCCGCGCTGGCCTGGCAGATGGATCAATTAAAATTGTTGTCGGGACACACGCACTCATCGAAGATCCGATTCAATTTTCTAATCTCCAATTGGTTATCGTAGATGAGCAGCACAGATTTGGCGTGGAACAAAGAGCTAAGCTGCGTTCAAAAGGTACAAACCCACATCTTATGGTGCTGACCGCTACTCCCATACCGCGTTCTCTGGCTCTGACCATCTATGGTGACCTTGATTTAAGTGTGATCGACGAATTGCCTCCCGGCCGTCAGGTAGTTGATACTTACGTCATTACACCTTTCGAACGTGAGCGCGCCTATACCCTCATCCGCAGCCAGATCGAACAAGGCCGACAGGCATTTATGATATACCCGTTGGTCGAAGAAAGCGATAAAAGCATAAGCAAAGCCGCCGTTGAAGAGCATAAAATCCTGCAGGAAGAAGTCTTTCCAAAATTCGAAATCGGTTTGCTGCACGGCAGACTTCCAGCGGATGAAAAAGAAAATGTGATGACCCGATTCCGGAAAGGTGATTACCAGATTCTGGTTTCGACATCAGTAGTTGAAGTAGGCGTTGATGTATCGAACGCCACGGTGATGCTAATCGAAGGCGCCCACCGTTTCGGCCTGGCTCAACTTCATCAATTCCGCGGTAGAGTAGGCAGGGGTTCTGATAAATCATATTGCATTTTAATACCCGATTCGGAAGAAGCCATCGAAAATGAACGTTTGAAAGTGATGGTGGAAACAAACGATGGTTTTAAACTTGCTGAATATGACCTCGAACAAAGAGGCCCTGGTCAATTTCTGGGTACGCGGCAATCCGGATACACAGATTTGAAGATAGCAAATTTGACAGACATCAAATTGATCTCCCATGCTCGCCGCAGTGCACAGTTTTTATTTGAAAGTGACCCGGATCTTGTTTTACCTGAACACCAACTGTTAGCCGATGCATTTCACCAGGCATGGAGCGGCAGTAAGGGAGATATCAGCTGACAAAAAATACGAAATGCAGTTCATCCCCAATACTTAAATAAATATCGTAAAATACTATCATGGTAAAAGCCTTATTCCCCGGTACTTTTGATCCGATCCATTTTGGACACGTTGACATTGCGGTTCGCGCAAGCCAATTGTTTGACGAAATCGTAATCGCTGTTTACGATAAACCGTTAAAATCCCTGTTATTTGAACCAGCAGAACGGATTGATCTCGTAAAGCAATCTTTCAAAAATTCGCCAAAAATAAAAATCCTCGGCTATTCCGGTCTTACAGTTGAATTCTGTCATTCGATTGGCGCACAGGTCATCGTGCGAGGGCTGCGGGTATTTTCGGATTTTGAATACGAGTTTCGCATGGCGCTCGCAAATCACCGTCTCGCTCCTGACATTGAATTAGTCTCTCTCATCACTGCTGAAGAGCACACATTTCTTTCATCATCGACGGTAAAAGAAATCGCATCTTTAAAGGGTGATGTCAGCAGCATGGTTCCGAAACATGTGGAAAACGCACTAAATTTCAGGTTTAAAGAGTTGGGAGAAGAACAGCAAGTAGTGCCGTTCACCTCACTGAGAGATTGAACGGATTACATCATTTTTCGATAAATTTGCGTATAATTATCCATGGTTTATCATTTATCATTATTAATCCGGCTGCACACATCAAATTTTTTCGAACCTCATTGAGGGGAGGAACTCAATGGATATATTACATCTGGTTGACCGCCTCGAAGATTTATTAAACCAAAGCCGCCCACTTTGGTTTACGAATAACGTTATTGTCGATGAAGACAGGATGTTAGATATTATCGACCAGATGCGAGTGGCTATCCCGGAGGAAGTTAAGAAAGCTCAACAATTTCTCGCTCAAAGAGACCGCATCCTTGCCCAGGCTCAGGAAGAAGCCAATCGAACAATTGCTATTGCGCGTGAGAAAAGCGAGCAGCTGGTTGAACGAGATGCGATTGTAAAAGCCGCACAAGCCCGGGCAGATCAAATAATTGAACAAGCCCGTTTTGATGTGGATAAGACGCGTTATGAGGCTGATGAGTATGTGATAGAAACCCTGACAAAATTGGAGGTTGAACTAGACCGCTACTTGAACCAGGTTCGAAATGGGATTCAAGCTCTGCAAAGGGAGGGACAACCGGAGGTTTAACCCAATCTCAATCATACTTTTTACCGGGGGAATTTTGAAGTCTAATCTTTGACAGTATATAAATCGCAAGGTATAATCAAGTTCTACGGGCGAGTCCCCCTCAATAATTGATAATTATTTTTTACAACCCGTCGAAAACTATAATAATAAGACGGGGTTTTTGTTCGCCTGAATTGGATCAATCCACCTATTAGGTGGTTGTCAAGAATATAATCGGAGAAAATTATGATGGAAAAAGAAACCGAAATCAGCGCGGAAAAACAAGGAAGTTCTGAACTTTCGGATGTTAAGCTGAAAACAAAATATACAGGAACGGTAATCAAAACGAGCCTGGCTGGAGCGTTAGTGGATATTGGCCTTGAAACCCCTGGTGTGGTTCATATTTCCCAACTTCAGAAAGAACCGGTGAATCGTGTCGAAGATGTCGTTCAAGTAGGTCAAACAGTGGAAGCCTGGGTAAAACGGATCGTCCCGAAACGAAATCGTCTGGAATTAACATTGATCAAACCCCTGGACCTTGAATGGCGAGAAATTAAGAAAGACATGGTCATCAAAGGTAAAGTTGTCAAATTGGAGAAATTCGGAGCATTTGTCGAGATTGGAGCTGAACGCCCTGGATTAGTTCACATCAGTGAGATTACACATGACTATATCAGCAAACCCAGTGATGTTATTTCTGAGGGAGAAGAAGTAGAAGTAATGGTGTTGAATGTCAACCGCCAGAAGAAGCAGATAAAATTAAGCTTGAAAGCCTTAGAGGTGCCTCCTGCTGTGAATAATGTGTACGAAAAAGAAGAGCCGAAATCAAAGGGTAAGGGCAGCAAAGATATGGTTACTGAAGAAGCTGTCCCAACCGCGATGGAAATGGCGCTGAGAGAAGCAATGGAACGCACGAAGGATACCGATGAGGTACCCGCTGCTCCAGCCAAGAAAAACTCAACAAAGAATAATGCCAACCTCGATCAAATCTTAGAACGAACGCTGCAAAACAAGGTGAAAACTTCGAAATAACAGGCTTATTTAACAACATCGTATTGGTGCAGCGATTGATGTTTTTAATTGCTGCACTTTATTATTTAAATCAGTATTTATTTTAATATTTTCAATGAACAAAATATATTATTGGTCCCGCGTGATGGGAGAACCGCCCTCTGAAGAAGACCAGCTGAGATGCTGCAACCCCACACTTATAGCTGTTTTGAATGTCGACCAATCCGATAACAACATTTTTAGATACGTGAAAATCGGTCCTGGTCTGAACGCCCATTCCCTGAAAGCCCGTTTCTGCCAATATAATAAACGTTCTGCTGAAAGATTTGGATAGTCCAAAACGGTACCCCGATCCATATCCAAATTTTCCCAACGAGTACCTTTTCGGAACCATCCTTTTTCAACCACTTCATAAAAAAATGGAGTCCCCGGATAAGGTGCGGCTACATGAAAAAGAGCGATGTCAAGCGGCAGTTCCTTTGAGAATTCAATCGTCTCGCGGATGGTCTGCTCGGTTTCTCCTGGCAACCCGATAATAAAGTATCCCCAATTCTTTATTCCTGCTTTTTTTGCCCAGTTTAATGCTCGTTTTGCTTTATCCGGATATGCTCCCTTACGAGCCTGGCGCAGGATCTGCTCATTTCCGCTTTCAATTCCCCAGGAGATATACCAGCAGCCAGCTTTTCCCATCAGATTTAACATCTCCTCGTCCACAAAATCAACCCTGCTGTTGCAGGTCCATTTGATGTTAATTTTCTCATCGATCATCATCTGGCACAATTCAACCACTTGGTCGCGGTTAACGGTGAATAAATCTGCATACATGTGAATATTATGAATGTCCAATTCTTTTAATCGGTGCATTTCTTCGAGCAACAACCTGGGCGAGCGCACTCTTGTTGAGTATTGGTAGCTGACGTGTTTTATGCAAAACGTACAGCCAGCGGGGCAGCCGCGGCTTGTTACAATGAAAGTAAATGGACCTTTGATAAGCGGCATGCGGTATTTATCCAGGGGCAGCAATTCGTGCATCGGCATGGGTAAATCATCCAGGCTTGATACAAATTCTCTGGGTTGATTAATATTAATCCGATCCCCTTCCCGCCAGGCCAAACCTTTTATCCCATGCATGTCTATTGAGCCATCAGCCCCCACGGCTGGGAGGTAATCCGGATCATGTTTCTTAAATAACCGCTCAATTCCAGGAGTGCGCAGTTTCACTTTCCCTTCAAGATGGTCGAGCAAATCTCTCAGCGTAAGATCTGGTTCCCCAATCAAAACAAAATCCAGGCTTGGATATGGCCGCATTGATTCACGTGGAATCGGGGTGACATGCGTGCCGAAGGCGATCGTCTTTGCCCCGCGAGCTTTGGCGAGAAAACATCCATACATGTCGTTTTCTAATGTTGGGGCAGTCATTTGGGTCAAATAGTAGCGCGGTCGAAATGTATCCAATAATCCGGTAAATGATTCCCAATCCATACGTTCGGCATTAGCGTCGATGATTCGCACTTGATAAGCTGGCGCCAGTAAAGCCGCCATCTGCGCTAGAGAAACCTGTGGCCAGACCATATTTTCCCGCGTTCTACGTCCAACCCGGTGTTGGCTGCGTATCCACAACTCACCATCCGGTGTCGGAGGATTCACTAAAAGAATATCAACCATTTCCTCCGATCGAGGCATTTCGACGAGTTCCTGCTGAACAATATCATCCGCATTAGGGAACTCCGCTGGTCTAATGTTAGGGATACGGCGATTACCCTGGTTTTCCTTGATATTATCCGTTTTACTTTTATCCATTAAATAAATCTCCGAGTGTATCACTCCCACATTGGCGATAAATTCTATCTAAATTATAGGTCCGGGTCAAGCTTTGATTCCATGCTGGTCATGAATAAACGCTTGTACATATGACCAAGGTATAATTGCCCGCATGCACCCGGCAATATTTCTCGATCGAGATGGGGTTATCGTAGAAAACCGCTCCACATACATCAGAAGCTGGCAGGATATAGAATTTTTACCTGGCGCATTAGCCGCTCTCTACATGCTACGTTCAAGTCCACTAAAAGTTTTTATTATCACCAATCAATCTGCAGTCGGACATGGAATAATCTCTCAAACCAAAGCTGATGAGATAAACCAACAACTTTTACTGGATATCCAGAAAGCCGGCGGGCGTGTAGATGGGATTTATATGTGCCCTCATTGCCCTGAAGATTATTGTAACTGCCGTAAACCGCAGCCGGGTTTGATTATCAAGGCTGCACAGGAACATTCTATCGATTTGGGTAAATCTATTTTTGTTGGTGATGCGCTTACCGATCTTGAAGCCGGAATGAATGCTGGTATAAATCAGCTGGTTTTAGTATTGACCGGCCGCGGATACCAGCAATCCAGACTGCCCGGGGCAGCCTCCCTGAAGCCTTTTTCGGTATTCGACACGCTGGGAGAAGCAGTAACAACGATCATCAATAAACTCAATAAAACCGATCCGGATCCAGATGCTGAGCATCAGCTCTGATTGGAAAATATTTGATCATTAATTCTAAACCATTACCAGTAGCCAATCACAATGAATCTGAAGCACTGCCATTCTGGTTTTTATCCCTTCGGAATGGCGATTTCAATTTGTTAATCATTCTAAATCATAATGATTGTCTACCAGTAAACAATAGCTAACTCCCAGGAGATACACACTTGGCAAAAAACAAAATTCCTTCTGACGTCGATATCGACCGCTTCGCCCGCAAAAAAAGAGAACTCATCAAGAGGCTGTCAAACAGAAAACCTGAGCAGTTGGCTGATAACACATCTTCTAAATTCGAACCCGATCAATCCGGTGGAGGAAGGTTTCTTCTCAAGCTTTGGGAAACAGACATCTGCCTCACCTATCCGGATTTTATCCCCAGCCAGATTAATACTGGTCAACTGTTATCTGATATGGATCGGGTCATGCTGCTTTATTATTTCGATACAGCCGATGGCACTCCCATAGCGGGAAAGTGGATTTCATTTTCAGAATTACCGGACGGAAATTTTTATAACCAGGCATTCCAGGGTTACACGGGCAGACAACTTTCCCTGGTGTATGGAAACAATCAGGATTCCTTTAAAAAATCTGCAAGGGCGTTAAACGGACACCGTTTTTCCCTGGCTGACTCTTCATATAAATTCGAGGCACTCCCCAGAGTATCACTGCTGGTTGTGTTTTGGTTGGGTGATGAAGATTTCCTTTCATCATTTCAAGTCCTGTTCGACGCTTCCGCAAGTCATTATTTACCGACGGATGCATACGCAATCCTCGGCAGCACAATAACTGGCAGACTCATAAAAGCCAAGAAAACTTGATCAAATTAAGGAGATTTCAAGATGCCGATTGATATTGACCCGGAGACCATTAATGCGGACCCATTACCAGGAATCTGGTCACCCGTCCAATGGGAAATGAGCGAAGAAGAGCAAATTGTTGAATTAGAACAACAGGCAATCGCAAGTCTGTTATGGATCGTGGATCTTCCAGAAACAATTCTAAGGCTGCTGCTTGATGAAACTGGTATCGAACGGGCTTTCAAACCGCCCAAAGGTTTTGATCCTGATCTGCAGGGTGAATGGGACAACGAATTGGTTACGTTCAAGTTCAAGCGTGCCTTCGCATTGGTCAATGCTGAGAGAACTCATGATCATCTTTACCTGGAATATAAAATTGAAGATTTAGGCACCTGGGCGTTCGAAATTGAAAGCGATAAAGTCAGCATTTATCGTGTCTAATGCTCAATAATCTTGGGAAATTCGGTTTGCGGAGCGGAATTTCCTGGGAATTATTTATGTACCCGTGAGGGATTTGGGGGGTGTTACAAGAATAGCAGCCATAGTGCGGACTTGAGCCCCTCTAGGATATCAATGCTAAGAATATAAAACGCAGGTAAAGATACACTACTTTGGAGGATTAAATCCTGCATTACCGTTGGTCATTCAAGTTACAGGCAAGGGTACCCCCTTCGGAGGGTTAAAACCTTTACCACATTTCCTGCTCAATTGATTAGTTGGGACCCTCTTGGTACAGTCTTCAAAATTTTACTATCAGCATGAGCGGCTAGTCGTCTATATGCTTTCCGTCTTTTACATATTTCTGCTGCCACTCCCACATCCTGTTCAAAGCTTCGATCGGCGAAATGGCATTCAGGTCCAGAGATTCCAATTCGTCTAACATTGGGTTTATCTCCGGAAAGAGCGCCAATTGTGTGGACGCATTAGGATTAATTGGCATTGCGCTTCCGGAGGTGGCTTCCAATTGGGATAGAATTTCGCTCGCTCTCTGCACAACCGGACCAGGCAGACCCGCCAGACGACCGACATGTATCCCATACGAACGGTCCGCCCCACCCGGTACAACCTTATGCAAAAAAACTACCTGTCCATCCGCCTCACTTACAGCCACATTGAAATTTCGAACACCCGGTAAAATATCCGCTAATTGAGTCAGCTCATGGTAATGCGTGGCAAACAGTGTCTTGGCACGCAAACGAGGATGATTGTGAATATATTCAACAACAGCCCAGGCGATGGATACGCCGTCATAGGTACTTGTTCCGCGCCCAATTTCGTCTAAAATAATTAAGCTGCGCGATGTCGCATGGTGTAAGATATTCGCGGTTTCGACCATTTCTACCATAAAGGTTGATTGACCAGCATAAATCTCATCCTGGGCTCCAATGCGGGTAAAAATTCGGTCAACCAAACCCAGACGAGCCGATTCCGCAGGCACAAAGCTGCCGATCTGCGCCATCAACTGTATCAAAGCCGCCTGGCGGATATGGGTGGACTTTCCGGACATATTTGGGCCAGTGATAATACGAATTCGTTCACCCTCTCCAAAGATAATATCGTTTGGAACAAATCGCTTGCCTGCCAGAGTTTGTTCAACCACTGGATGTCTCCCCCCGCGTACAATATAAACATCTTCATCAACCAATTCGGGAGGTACATATGCGCCTGTCACAGCCGCTTCTGCAAGTGATGCATATACATCCAGCCGGGCAATCGCTCTGGCAGTCTTTATCATCTTCCCGGTTGATCCAGCCAGACGGTTGCATACCTCCCGGAAAAGCCGAGATTCGATCTCGCGAATACGTTCTTCCGCGTTCAAAACCAGCGCCTCATACTCTTTCATTTCCGGGGTTATATACCGCTCCGAATTAACCAGGGTCTGTTTTCGAATATACTCCTCAGGCACCTGGTCTGTATTGGCGCGCGTGACTTCGATGTAATAACCAAATATTTTATTGTAGCCAACTTTTAAGGTTTTTATGCCCGTCTTTTTTCGTTCGACATGCTCTAAATTTGCGATCCATTCACGAGCATGGCGTGAACTCTCAAGTACTCCATCCAGCTCCTGGGAATAACCGCGGCGGATAACGCCGGTTTGTTTCAATGTAGCCGGCGGCTCGTCATCAATCGCCGAATCAATCAGCGCCAACTCCGTTTCGCATGGATTCAACTCAGACCGAACCCGTTCCAAAGCGGGATTCCCATCCGGCAAGAGCGCAATAAGTCCAGGCAAACTGACCAGTGTTTCCCGGATCGAAACGATATCACGTGGGATTGCCGAACCTCCTGCAACCCGATTGGCTAGTCTTTCCAGATCTCCCAAAGGTTTGATGGAGGTCACGACCTCATTTCGCAGCAAGCCGTCCTCCACAAAAACATGCACCCCTTCCTGCCGGGCATTTATGCGATTAATTTCTAGAAGAGGTTTACCAAACCAGGCGCGTATCAACCTCTTTCCCATCGGGGATACCGTATGATCCAGGATATCCAATAAGAATCCGCCCTCTTTTGCGCCTCTTATTGTCGAAGTCAACTCAAGATTGCGGCGAGTGGCTGCATCCAGGTTCATGAATTCGGAAATGTTATAGGTGCTTATTGATTTCAACAGTTCTATTGCTGCCGGTTGGGTCTCATTCAGATATTGAAGAATTGCGCCCGCGGTAGAGATAGCCATCATCTTTCCGCGCAGCCCAAAACCTTCCAATGAAGCCACCTCAAAATGGCGCCTCAATTCTTCTTCACAGCGTGCTGGTTCGAAGCGCCAATCCGGCCAGGGTGTGAGATGCCCAGCAAACCCGCCGCCCGGGTTGCGCGATTCCGGATACAACAATTCTGCCGGACTTAACCTGACGATTTCAGCCCGCAATGAATTGAGCACATCACTCCCCCCCAGCTCTGTTACAGCAAATTCGCCGGTTGTAATGTCCACATATCCCACTGCAGCTCGCTTAACTTTGCCTGGCGCTGCGCTTCCGGCAGGAGAATTATCGTCCATAAAAACGCATGCCAGGAAATTATTTTCATCGCCAGCCAGCAACCCCGGTTCCACGATGGTTCCGGGTGTAACCACCCGGGTGACTTTTCGGGGGAATATCCCTTTTTGGGGTTGTTCACCGATCTGTTCGCATATCGCCACATGGTACCCGCGCTCAATCAACCGGGAGATATAATTCTCGGCAGCGTGATGGGGGATGCCAGCCATCGGAACACGTGTACCTTTTGCCACATTTCGGGATGTCAAAACAATATCCAACTCACGAGCTGCGATCTCGGCATCCTGGTCAAAAGTCTCATAAAAATCCCCCAGCCGGAAAAATAATAACGCGTCTGGATATTGACCCTTAATTTCCAAATATTGCTTCCGTACGGGTGTAATCTTTTCTTTTTCCATAATCAAATTCTAAATATAGCAGCGACAATCAACAAGCTGCAAGAAATATCTGAAGTATACCTTTACTCTGTAAAAACGGGTAAAAACATGCCAGCTGTGGTTGAAAAACCATTTGATGATTATCATCCGAATTTATAATAGGCCTAATATTCTAAATTGCTCTTGGTTAACCTTCACTTATCATTTACTTTTAAGAAAAGTATGACTATAATAGAACCACTATATTCCCGTAAATCGAGAAAGGAGACTTCACTTTATGGCAAGCGTAACGTACAACCACGTGTATAAACGCTTTGGAGATGTCGTTGCAGTTAATGACCTTGACATCTACATAGAGGACAAGGAATTCCTCGTCCTTGTTGGCCCATCAGGTTGTGGAAAGACTACCGCTCTACGGTGTCTGGCTGGATTGGAAGATATAACCGAGGGCAAAATTCTTATCGGCGATCAAGTGGTAAATGATGTCGCGCCAAAAGATCGCGATATTGCCATGGTATTTCAATCATATGCCCTCTACCCGCATATGTCAGTTTACGATAACATGGCTTTTGGGTTGAAATTACGGAAAACACCCAAACAGGAAATCAAGAAGCGTGTCCAGGATGCTGCCGAAATACTGGGTATCGAATATTTGCTTGACCGCAAACCGCGCCAGCTTTCTGGTGGACAGCGCCAGCGTGTTGCAGTTGGGCGAGCAATTGTGCGCGAGCCTAAGGTGTTTCTCTTCGACGAACCGCTATCTAATCTTGATGCGAAGCTGCGCGTGGAAACGCGTGCCAATATCAGCAAACTTCATCAGGAACTGCAGACAACCTTTATTTATGTAACTCACGACCAGGTGGAAGCCATGACTATGGCCAGCCGTATTGCTGTGATCAACAAAGGTATCTTGCAACAAATCGATACCCCGCAGGAGTTATACGACCAGCCTAACAACCTGTTTGTGGCTGGTTTTATCGGATCGCCTGCAATGAACTTTTTCCCCGGTACTCTGCGTAGAGACGATGGAAAAATTGTTGTGGACGGAGGCTCTTTTAACCTTACAATCCCCGATCATCGTATTGAAACCTATTCGGAGCATTTGGATAAGGAAGTCATCTTTGGTATCCGTCCGGAAGATATCCATAATCCAGAATTTGCCCCACCGGGAATTATCGCGCAGCCCGTGGAGAGCACTGTTGACGTTACCGAACTGATGGGCAATGAGATTTTCGTCTATCTGAAAACCGGCGAAAATGTATTTGTGGCGCGAGTTGACCCGCGCTCCCGTTATCATGTAAATGATAACGTCCAGGTGGTCTTCAATATGGAGAATATGCATATTTTCGATAAAGAAACGGAAGACACAATCAACTGATGAATTTCTAAACCAAAAGAAACGCCTCCCGAATCAACGAAAAACGGAGGCGTTTTTTAATTCCAATGGTACCCATCCTGCATAAACTAGCACCAATTTTGACAAATCCCACAAATAAAGTTGACAATTGGGGAAAAATTATTTATCATTTCCAAAAGTAATCCACATGCAGTTTAAATAAATGCTGATTCCATCCCAGGAGGAGATAATGACCAAGAAAAAATTATCCTACGCCGCTGCTGTATTCGTATTCGTAACCTTAGCATGTTCGTTCGGTTCCACTGCTACAGAAGAACCGGCGCAGCCTGACCCTGGACCCCAATTAACTATGACATCCCAAGCACTCGAACTTGAACAGCTGAAAGCGCAATCCACCGCTGACGCCGAAAAAGCTGCTCAGGCTCAAGAGACGGCTGACGCGCAAGCCGAAATCGATGCCCAAAACACAGCTGCGGCGGCTGAAGTTGTGCAGGAACCGCAGGTGACTGAAGAGCAGGTTGTTGAAGAGACGGAAGAAAACATCACCGAAGAACCTGAACCAGATGCTGATATGACCGAATTAGAACAGAAAATGAATGATGACCTTGAATTTCTCTACGACCAGGGAGTCATATCTGAGATAAAAGATGAATTCACCCCTTTTGAAGATTTCAACCAGGAATTTGCCCAATTGAATTATTTTACCTGGTGGAATACTGAATTTGAACCTTCCAGTTTTGTTATCAGGGCTGATGTGAAATGGAGCTCAGCCAGCGATATCGCTAACTGGCCATTTTCTGGATGTGGCTGGGTATTTGGCGAGACGGATGACGAAAATTTCCATCTCGTATATTTGAGTCTTGATGGATATGGCTTTTTTAAGAAATGGGTCAATGGAAATGAGGAGGTTCTTGTCAAACACTATATCGGCCCAGTTTCCACCCCTGAGGGAGAAGCGGAATTTATATTAGCCGTTCAGGACCAAAGGGCTTCTTTCTTTGTAGATGGAGAAGAAGTTTTTAATGCTTACGACGGGAATATCAATCCAGGCACACTTTCGTTTTCAGTGCATTCTGGTACCAATAAAGGTTTTGGCACTCGCTGCGAAATGACAGATATTGGACTGATGGTCTTCGAATAAACCTGCCAACTCATTAGGGTCAAATAAATAAGAGCCGGAGGACAATTCCCGGCTTTTATTTATTTACATTACAAACAAAATAGACATTACTTTTTGGAACGGAAACCAAGGGCAAATAATAAACCACCAGCCAGGGAGAGCCCTCCAACAATTAAAAATATATCCCGCCAGAATCGTTCCGGGAACAACCTGATTAATGTGTCACTGAAATTAAACGTCCAGGTTCCCGGTTGGAAAAATACATTATGGAAAGCTACAAATAATATACCGAAGCTTAAAATTACAAATAGGATAATCGTTCCAATCAAAAATACAGTCAACCATCCCCCTCTGGATAATCCTGTTTTATAAATCCCCCACCAACCACTGTGCCACGACCAACCCCCCAGGGCAACCAGCGCAGCTATTGAGATATACCAGACATATATAGCAACGCGCACAGTATTCTTTACATCCAGCATGTGGCGAAGTTCGCGCGCATTGTAAACCTGCCTGCCTCCCTCGAAGCGCAGTTCCTCTAAGAATTCTATGCCTTCCGAATTCAACAGGTAATCTAGGGCAATCTGAGACCAGTACAACCTGTCCTCTTTTGAAAATCCATATGGATCGGGTGGAAATCCGGGCTGGTTGTATTCGAAATGTATTAAAACCGGGCTCATCACCAGCCTGACGGATGACAGGATAAGCGCTACCGGAACCAGAATTGTCACCAGCCATCCCAAAAACTTATAAACCCATCCGAAATCGTTTTGATCTTCCCTGGTTGGGTTCAAATTCGAATCTGTTTGAATAGGATCTTCATTCATATTGTTTGGTCCCTTATCTGTACCCGTCAAGATCGTCAATTTCTCCAAACAAGACATAGTCCAGAATTAAATTGTTCGTAATCCATTCAACCGGTGCCCAATCATCCGTGAACACAACCTCGCTGGATGGGGTAGGCTGCTGGTTGATCACAACCCTTTGGATGGATTCTATCAACAAAGGGTGAATATCCGGTCTTGAGTAGAGATGTACCAGATTATCATAAAGGTTTTGAATTTCCGTTGGTTGGACAGTAGCGTAAACGATTGTATTGAACGTGTCGGGCACATCCATAACGTAAATCGAAGGAAAAACAGAGCTGATTGTGCCAACCAATGCATCCACCAGGCGCCGGTCTTCGGGCGACCGGCCTACATTAATCGCCATAACCCCATCTTCTTCCAGATGATTGTATACAACCCGGAAGAATTCCTTGGTCGTGAGGTGCCAGGGTATATAAGGGGGACGGTATGCGTCTACCACGATCACGTCGTAGCGTTCCTGACTCGCTTGCAGACCTACCCTGCCATCCTGAGCGATCGGGTTCAGATTGGGTTGGTTCATCGCGAAAAACTTTCGACCCACATCAATGATTTTGGGGTCGATTTCATAACCGTCTATCATTACCGGTCCGTAGATTTCGCTCACCTGCCGGGCGGATGTGCCCGCCGCGAGACCCAGAATTGCAATCCGTTCAACACGGTCAGGTTCGTAAACCGCAGGATTGAAAAACGGCGCAGCCAGAAACTGCTCCCAGGGACCAAAGTAATCCAATTGCTCCTCATGCCACATTGAATGAATACCCTGACCCTCGTTCAAACGCAGCATTCGATAGCCATCGATATCCAAAACCTGTATATAGTTGTAGCCCGACTCGCTTTCAAATATCTGCCCCGAAGTGTTTTTAATAGGCGTGTTTTGCATATAGTAAGCAGCCAGCACCAGTACCACCGGCATCCATATCAATCTCAAAATCCCCCGCCAACCCGCACAGAGCCCCAAACCAAGCAGCGCTACTGCCATCATGAAAAAGCTGAATATTAGGAATGTATTTGTGGTTCCAACCAGCGGAATCAAGATTAGGACCGGCAGAAATGTTCCGATGAAGGATCCCATGGTAGAGATTGCGTACACCCTGCCAGACACCCTGCCCGCATGTTCCCGGTCCGTTATCGCTAATCGAACAGCAAAAGGAGAAATTGTTCCTAATAAAATAACCGGCAGGCTGAACAAAACCAGTACCGCAGTAAATGAACCAAAAAGCACTCCGATATTCAGCAGATCAAATGCATCTGCAGCACTGCGCAGAACTGGTCTGGCGATTAATGGTATTAAACCAGCCGCAAACCCTCCCCATGCCAGAATCCTGTACATAGTTTCAGAATATGGTGAACGATCGGACCACCTTCCACCGAGCAAGTATCCAGCCGTCAGGTATATCAGGATAAGTCCAATAATGCTGGCCCAGACCAGATTGCTGGTGCCGAAAAAACTCCCCAGCAAACGTGATGCAGTTAATTCCAATGCCAGCGTTGTCATACCTGCAGCAAACACAGCGAAATAAAGATATTTATTCATCAAAGATATTCGGATTTCTAGAAATTCTTCCTTACCCAGAAAGCTATTGGTTACCCGGTTCGACCCAGGCGTACAAACCATTCCATTGCCTTCCCCCTGTCTCTGGAAATATACCAGGCGCGCCCCACCTGGTAGAACATGATCATTTTTGTTTTCCAGCCATGATAACCGCCGCGCTGAATTTCACCCAGTGGGTGCGTGACTCCAACCATAGGTACTTTTTCGCATTGCCAATCAAATTTGCGCGCCGCCATCGTAACTGCTGTCTCAAATCCGTAACCATTGGAAGCATCCCACGATATTTCCCTTAACAGTTTCGATCTGATACAGCGCTGACCGGTCAACCAGGGAGTAATCTTATGGGCAAGGTCAGCCCGCCAGTATCCACCTTCAAATAAACCTATGGTCATGTCTGCCCGCCCATGTAATACTGGAGAGCACAAATTAATCAGATGGTCCGGTTTTAAGTTGATTAGATCAGCATCTAAAATCAGGAGGCAGGCAGCATTGGTGGAATTCCACCCCTGATAAATCGCGTGTCCTTTCCCAAAATTTTCTGGAGTCCGGTGAACTTTTAATCTTGGGTCGCCTCTGGCAGCATCTTTCGCATCCTGGGCAGTGCCGTCAGTTGAACCATCATCGACGATAATCATCTCATCAATTTGTTCGACCCGGCATAGT